>ERZ761584.306-NODE-306-length-16908-cov-16.706165_pt1 | contig 16908 bp, 29 predicted proteins | sample MGYA00512168_ERZ761584 | MGnify/ENA primary metagenome ERZ761584 (study PRJEB28899, sample SAMN03785564) | bioreactor sludge metagenome | biome: EBPR Sludge; feature: EBPR Bioreactor; material: 0.22µm filtered reactor supernatant | place: Saint Lucia: Queensland...
GGGCGAGGACGGCGAGGATACCCAGGGCGCAGATCAGGCAGAGCCAGCAGCCGACCTGGGGCTTGGGGTCGGGTGGGAAGTTCATCATCGCGTCACCACCGGGTACTCGTCCCAGGTCCGACCGTCGAGGATGCGACCGGCGGCTTTCTTGCCGACCTTGCGCACACAAACTTCATCGGAGAACGGAGTCCACCCCTCGCTATACTTACCGTTGGCAGTGAGCGCGCCGTACTCAGAAGTGCCCCATGCGCAGATCGTCTCTCTCGTTACGTGAGGAAGGAAGTCGCCACTGCCGTCTGCCAGTTTCACTTGGCATTTTGAAAGCCACTCTCCCCACTGCTTGAAGAAGAACGACACCCCAGCCTTTACGCACTGATCCCGGAGCGAGCGAGCCCACTCGGGGTGCATCGGTCTCGCACTCGGGCCTGACTCGCCGCCGACGATAACCCAATGGATGCGGTTAGGCTCTGTGGCTGCTTCACATGCGCGGAATTCATTGGAGACTGTCGCGCCACAAGAGCAAATCACGTCCACCGGCCCAAGCAATGGCTCACACGAGAGGAACCGCACGGCGGCGGGACACTTGAGAAGGTGCGGTATGCGCTCGTCGGCGGTCGATTGGTCCTCGCAGGACGTGCCGAGCCAGACGTTCGGCAATGGGCTCGGACCGCCAACTACGAGTTCGTGAAAGTGGGTACGCAAACGTGACTCGAACTGAGCGAGTCGGTTAGCTAGGACCGGCCCCCTCTCCATTGCCCAAAGATGCGCGATAGCTGCGATGGCGGCATTCGGAGACCTGCGCTCGTTCAGGTATTCCGCCATCCGCTCCGGCCTCTTCGTGAGAATTTGGAACGTGTGTTGAGGGCACAGTGCCATGGCCGCAAAAACCTTGTCGATGAACTCGAAGGGGACTTCCTTGTGGAATAAGTCGCTCATCGAATTCACGAAGTATCGCCGTGGCTTCTTAGCCTTCAGCGGGATCGTCAGCGCGTCTTCGTGGCACTTCACAACGCCGTTGAAATGGCCCTTGCCGATGTTCACCAGGCCCGAATACTTCTCTTGGCCCATCGCTTCGAGCCGCTTGGTCATCGTTACGGCGTAGCAGTTATCGCAACCCGCCGAGACGCGAGTGCATCCGCTTACGGGATTCCAAGTGTCGTCTGTCCATTCGATTGCGGATTTGCTCATCGCTGGCTCTCCACGTAGTTAATGGCCCATGCGGTGGAGGCGTAGCTGTATTTGCACCACCCCGAGTTCTTCTCGGGCGCGCTGAACAACTCCATGCAGTAGCAGGCCATCCCACGGTCGTGGTACTCGCGAAACTCAATTCCGCCAATGACGACGGCGCGAAATCGACGATTGAGCGCGCATCCCGTGGGCATCCACTTCCCCTTTATGATCTTAGGCAGGCTCATCAGTACCACCTCTTGGCGACGTGGTGAGCCTTCGCGCGGGTGAACGATCCGTAGCGGCGCTGGACGTAGTGGGCCATCGCGAGGATTTGGCTGCGGGGGTCGAGGCCGTGGCGGATTCCGCTGCGGCTGGTCACGTTGCGCCAGGTCGAGCGCAGGAAGCCGTTGAGACCGTGCGACGATGACCGAGGGTTCTTGGCGGTCGTGCGTCCACCGGACTCGCGCCAGATGATCCAGACGGCGGCATCGACCTCGGCTTTCGAGAGTTTCGGGAGCGCGGCGCGGACTTCGGCGGCGAGTTGGGCTTTGGTGTAGGCCCGGGAGTGGCCATCACGCTTCTCCCGGGTTTGAAGAGAGGAGATTTTCGTCGTGGCGGTACGGATGCGGCCAGGGGCCGGTTTCACCTCCTGGTCAGTTTCGAGTGCGAGCACCGGAGTCGACAGAGTGGACGCCGCGGACGGGGTGGACCCCATTGGCGCGGACGGCTTCAGTTCGAGGTACTCGGACAGGGTTTGGCGGTCGATGCCGCTGGTGAGTAGCGCCGCTTCTGTCACAGGCGGCAGGTCGATGATCCGAACGTGCTGCCGGGGATCTGGATCGTTGGCGGCGAGTTCGAAAATGGTGCAGGCGGTTGCGAGGGCGACCAGGGTGAGGATCAGATAGTTCGACTTCATCGTGTGGCCTCCATCGCTCGGGCGGCACGGCGCTGACGCTTCTCTTGGCGTCGGTACGCTTTGCCGGTCATGCCGTCCTCGCTGCGCCAGGGTCTTACTCGGGACCTGCGGGCGGGTTTGCTGGACCACTTGGCACCAGATTGCATCGCGGTGGTGACGCGATCAAGGAAGCGGCCCGGTGTTCGCTTCTTGCTTCGCTGGCCCGTCGACGGAATTGGATTCGGGAAGTCGAACCCGGTAATCACGGCGGCGAGGCCGCTCAGCAGCCCGGCTTGTTTCCAGTGGGTTTTGGTGCTCATTTCTTCACTCCTTGGTTGAGGGCGCGCATGGCGCGGACGTAGCCCCGCAGGATGCGGGGCTCGGGGTCGGATAGGCCGCGCAGAGCGCTGGCGTGGATGGTCGTCGTCTGGGCTTCGCCGGATTCGATGGCGAGCTGCCGCGAGGCGATGCTGAAAAGCAGGGCTGATCTCATCGGATGGACTCCTGGAGGTCAAGCAACGAGGGGTTTGCTGGCGGGGTGGACGGTGGGGACCACGATACGAGCCGCCCCATCACGCAGTCGTAACCGGCGATCCAGGTGATGCCGTGGACCTCAATCTCCTGGCGGTGAGTCCTAAGGATCGCTTCGCGTTGGGACTCGGGGCACCCGGCGTAGCGGTCGTGCCTACGGTCCTTGCAGGGCTCGTACGGCCCCTTCGACACTTGGAGGATCATCGCCCTGCCTCCTCTCGGCGAATCTCGATGAGACGTGCGCAGCACCCGGCAGGGAGTCGGTGCTGGCACTTCAGGCAGACCGTGTTTAGGACTTGAAACTCGCCCTTTCTGATCTCTGGGGCCTTCGCTCCGTCTGGAGGCTCAGGGCAGTTGCTGACCGTTCGCCGCTTGCGCAGGCTCACAACGTCGCCGTTCACGTCCGTTGTCGATGCGAACTTGACCCCTTGTGCGTTCTGCCACCCGTCACCACTGAACCAGTAGCCAAGTGGATGGATGGCGAGCTTGCCACGGTTCAAGTCGCGTGTAAGCTTCGCCAGATGCCGAAACAGGTCGCGTATCCCGTCAACACGGCGCCTGCTCACGGCGTCACCTTCTCGGCGGCGTAGGCGTTCCGGATGTGCTGCTGGAAGAACTGACCGGGTGAGTCGGCGGCGCAGAAGGCCTCGACGACTTCGGGCGGTACGTCGGTGTACCTGTAGACCTGGCCTACCTTGGCGAAGGTTAGGCGCAGGACGCGGCTCTCGGGGTCGTACTCGGCCCGGCTGATCATCGATGACTTGAGGTCCCGTGCAAGTAGTCCGCTCACGGGTTAGCCTCCAGTTCGGCTAGGGCTTGGCCTAAGTGGGCAATGTCTTCGACTTGGCACTCGCCGTCGTCGTGGATCAGGTAGAGGCCCGCGACGCTGGATTCGATGGGGGCGGCGAGTCGGATGCCGTCGATGTCGATGAATGCGCGGTCGTCTGGCAGGAACCCGACATCATCAAAGTCGAACCGGCTGTAGATGCCGAACCGGCCATTGTCCAGGCGGTCCCAGAGAATGCGACGGCTTCGGTCACGTCGGTCGCGCTTGGTGATTTCGCGCCTGGCTTCGTAGGCTTTGGCGGCGAGTTCGCGCAGGGTAAGGCGGGGAGCCTGGGCGGACTGGCGGTCGGCGGCTCTTTCGACGATGGCGGCGATGGCCCTTGAATCTCGGTCGGACGGAACGCGGTTCATAGTTCGAACTCCTGGACTGGGCAGGCGTCAATCGCATTGCGGAGGGCTTCGAGCATTCCCGCGAACGCGATGGCCTCAGCCTCGGCGAGGCTGATGCAGCTTTGGGCGAGGATATTCTCGAATTCCGTCGCCGGGGTGAGATTGGCGGCGGTTTCGGTGAGGTTGATGGCGAGCTTCTGGCACCGGTCGCGGTGGGCGGCTAGGCCCTGTTCAAGGGCCTTTAGGGTTTCGGTCGGGACGGCGGTAACGAGCAGCTTCATGCCGCCACCTCGTCGTCGATCAGCATTTCGATCTGCTCGGCCATCGCTGCCCTGGCGGATTCCGGGGTGCGACCCGTTGCCGAGCCCAGCTCTTCTTCGTAACGCGGGACCCAGGCCACGTAGTCCCATTCCCTGACCGGCGTTGCATTGGCGTCGTTCCACTCGACGCGGATCTGCGGGATGAGGCTCTGGGCCTCTTGGGGGCTCAGTTTCATCGGACTTCACCGATGGCCTGGAGGAAGGCGACGGCGAGGGGCTCTAGCGGCTCGCGTCCAGTGGAGCGGAAGAAGTCGACGTGGTGGCCGATCTCGTTCCAGATGGCTCGGTAGGTCTTATTGCCTTGGCCCAGCTCGTGGTAGTTGAGGCTGAGGCCGTAGGCCTTGCCGAGGTCGGTAACGGCGGTGCGAAGGGCCTGAAGCTCTTGGCGGCTTCGCGCGTTGCGGGCGAGGGTGATGAGCCAGTGCTCGACTTCGGGCTCGGGCTTGGTCGGCTCAGGCTTCGGGGTGTTGTGCTCGACGACTTCGGCGGCTAGCGTCTCCCAGTAAGTCGCGATATGCTTGCAGTAACCTGCGGTCTGGGTGAGCTTCGGGTAGCCGGACTTCTTGATTGCCTGCTTGCAGGCTTCGCAGGAACATCGGACGTGGCCGGTTCGGGAGCTGACTTCGATCGTGTGCCGGGGACCGGCCGGGTTGCGGAAGGGTCGGACGGTTGCGACCAGGATGTTTCCTCGCCATTCGAGGGTGATCGCGCCGGAGTCGGTTCCGGGGTTGTAGCCCTTGGAGTAGGGCTGAGCGGTGATCGGGTTGGTTGCGGCTAATGCCATCTGCTGAATCCTCCTGTCTTCATGTCCCGTGTCGGCGGGCATGTAAGTATTATGATACAGGATTGTATCAGAAGCAAGGGGTGAGAAGAAAAATTCTCAAAAAAGTTTTCCACCGCGCTGAAATGTGGCGCAGTGGAAGGTGCAACGCAAGTGAAATGGCCAGGTGCTAGAATTGCGCCATGGAGAGAAAACCGGAGTTATGGCGATGGATCGTTGCGATCCTCGCTTTCCTGCTGGTGCTCGCAGTGGTGGCAGTAATGGGGGGAATCGTCGAGGCTCCGGACATTGGTTGGCTCGACTGTCCGCCGTATCGTCTCCCGGCTACGCTCTAAGCGGGCGACCGGCGTCCCATTCGATGTTTGCCCGGCCAGGCTCATACGGATGGACTATGCCGCACGAGACGGCTCGTACCCTCCACCCTTTCAGGTGAACGGCGTCGATCGGAGGGTACTTGTCGCTGATCGAGTGGAGTTCTGGGTTGCCGTAGGGGTCGCGGCGGAAGGTCTTGACAAACAACCGCCCGGCGTCGGCCTGGACAACGGTTATCACGCCGGAGGCGGCCTCGTCGGCTAGTCGAACCACGACAATGGCCCCGGATTCGATTCTGGGCGACATCGAGAACCCTGACACCACCACGGCGCGGAACCGCTCGATAGGCGCACCCATGACTAGGAACGCTGGTACCCCTATCATTTCTGCCTCGAACTCTTCGAAGCTGAATTCCTCGTCTCCGATGATTCCCCCCTGTGCCTTCCAAACTGGAAGCAGCGCTATCTGGCCCTCGGCAAGCGATTGGATCACGGGCGGCGCGTCCCTGAGCGGTAATACCCGTGCGTTAGATTCGGGTTCCGGAACGCCATTGATAAGGCGACGGGCACGTTCAATCACCGCGAGCTTTGGCTGAGAGTGGTTGTACTCCCAATTCTTGTATGCCCCACGGTTCACCCCTAAGAGGGATGCCATCTCTTCCTGACTGTATCTGAGCTTCTTCCTGATCGCTCTGAGTTCATCGCCAAAGGTGGTGTCGGCCACGCCCCAAATAATCATGAATTTTCTGTCTTAGCATGATACAATACTGCATCATGTATGGTATCGTGATACAAAGATGGTCGGACTACTCCAAAAACAGGCAGAAGAACTGGCACCTTCACTAGGTGTTCAAGAGCGAAATCGGCGCATGTTTGCGCTGGTTGAGGAGCTTGTTCTTATCGGTGTCCCGGTTGCTGGCGCGTGTCGCCGCATTGGCCTAGACCGAACCACTTACTACCGCATCAAGAAAAACGCCCCCGTGTCCGACAACGACGGGGGCTCGACCAACCCAGAGGCTGGCCAGAATCAGCAGATTCACGTCGATTCTACCGCCTCCGTGACGGGGAACGCTATCCCCTCGCCCGATGGAGGCAAGTGATGTCACAAGAGAATGGGGCTTCGGCCCTCGTACCCGCCGTTTCAACGGCGTTGCTCCGGCCCGTGGCGAACCCGGCGGAGTTGGTCACCGCGCACAAGGAAGCGACTGAGGTCATCGCGAAGGTTTTGGAGCCGGGCCGAGACTTCGGGACGGTTCCGGGCACTTCTGACCGACAGGTCCTCATGAAAGCCGGGGCGGAACGGTTGCTTGTTTCGTTCGGCTGCTATGCCACCACGACCATCGTCGAGCATGAGGCCGACCACAACCTGCCGGTACGCTACCGGCTGTCGAAGTGGGTCGAAAAGACTCAGCCGAGCAGGGACGAGCAAGCCCGCATGAAGGCGCTTGGTCTGGGCCGCAACAAGAAGTTCGGCGAACGCTGGGTTTGGCAGGAGTCGGAGGTCGAGGAGGGCGAAGCGTTTGGTGTTTACCGCTACGTCGTCCGAACCGACATCGTTCACCGTGCGACCGGCCAGGTCGTGGGCTCGGGGCTCGGGTCCTGCTCGACGGCGGAGACAAAGTACATCCGGACGCCGCGCGATGCCGAGAACACGGTCCTCAAGATGGCCAAGAAGCGGTCGATGGTGGACGCGGTGCTGTCGACGTTCGGCCTGTCCGATCGCTTCACGCAGGACGTCGAGGAATCCGCTCCAACTGCTCCAGAACCGACGCCAGAGCCGCCGTTCAAGGCCGGTGAGTGGTTCAAGTCCATCGGTGGGACCAAGGAGACGTTTGCGGAGTTCAACTCCGAGGGATGGGGAGAGCGGTTCAAGGCGGCTCAGGACGTCGGCGTTCGGACGGTGGAGCAGCTTCGTGCGTTCCTGACCGATGGGGAGCGGCCTTCGGCGCACGACGCGTTCGATCCATTCGAGGATGACGGCCAGGGGGAAGCGCCAATGGCTATGACGGCTTCGGATTCCGGCCCGACCGAGAGCCTCCAGGCTGGTGAGGGCGCGGAAGGGGACGACGCCGGTCTTGCGGGGGCGCTAAGGGCCTATGAGCTTTCTGTGTCGGAGGGTCGCAAGGTTCGGGCTGCAGCCAAGCGCATGGGCGTCAGCCTGGGGTCGGTCGCGGCGCGGACGCCGACGAAGACCTTTGAGGCCCTGATGAGCGCCATCGATCCCGATTGGGCGGCTGGCGAGAAGTCCGAAGTGGCGGTGCCAGCATGAGCGCCCTGCCGACCCAAGTGCAAGAAGCCCCGGAAACGGGGCCAGCCGCCATCGTCACGCTCGACGGGGTGGTGTATGAGGTCGACCCGGAGACTGGCGAGGTCCTTTCGGCCCGACCTGAATTCACCGAGTTCCGCGTCGATTCTCGCGAGCATGCGGACTGGGTGCTGGGCAAGATGATGGCGATCGACGCCGAGTTGGCTGCGCTGGAGAACTCCGACGTGGTGCAGCAGGCCCGCGCCATTCTTGCCAACGCCGATGCCATGGCGAAGGAATTACGGTCTAGGCGCGCGTCGCTTGAGTGGCGTTTCGGCCCGGAACTCGCCGAGTGGGCGAAGGGTCAGCTCACCAAGACGAAAACCTGGCGGGGTCTGTACGGTTCCGTCTCGTTCCGATCGACCATGGCCAAGCTGAAGGTGGCTGACGCCGATAAAGCGGCATGGTGGGCGCTCGGCGCTTGTCCTGACGCGGCGCGGGTGACGTTCGACCTGGCGGCGATTGCCGACCCCGACACGCGGCAGGTGATTGCCGATCTGGCGGGTGAGCAGCGGGACGCGGTGAAGGCTTCGTTCCTCGTTTCGCTCATGCCGGCCGAGCTGACTGGTCAGCTCCTGGAGTCATCGCTCGACATCGGCCAGTGGGGCCTGGAGCGGGTGCCGGAAGGTGAGACGGTCACGATCAAGACGGGGGTGAGCAAGTGAGCATCCCGATCCACGACCAGATCAAATGCGTTGAGCGCGAGATTGCGCTTCGGCGCTCGGTGTATGCCCGGCGAGTGTCGTCGGGCTCGATGACTCAGGAGGCGGCGGACCGGGAGACGGCGACGATGGAAGCGGTCCTCAACACGCTTCGGACGGTCAAGAAGATGGCCTTCGATCCTGAGGCTTATGGGTGCAAGTCATGAGCGGGCATCCCTACCAGTCGTACGCGGGCCGACGTGTCGACGCCCTCGTGATCGGGCCTTACGGGTCGGTTCGCGTTTCTGGCGAATGCGAGATCCTGGGGCCAGAGACGCTCCGGATCGGCGGGTCCAAGGTTGAGACTTGGACGCTGCTTTCGATCAACCTCGCGCCGCACCTGCATTCCGCCTATCAGCTGCCGGACATGTGGGGGTACGCCTGATGGCGCGCAAACCCATCCCCGCACCGGGGCTGATCATCGGTATCGATCCGAGCCAGCGGCACAACGGGATCGCGGTCTTCGACGCGAAGACTGGCGCGATCGTCACCGATGAGTTTGGGTTCGTCGAGGACATCGGCACCTGTGAGCTGCTCAACCGAACTGCCTGGCTTGCGAAGCAGGACGGCTGCCGGGTCTTCGCGCTGATCGAGTGCCCGACGTGGTCGGGCCAGGGGACGAAGGAAGTTCGGTCGGCTGCCCTTGTTTGGGAGCGAGCGATTCACCGGCTGTTTCCAATCCGGACGGTCAAACGCGTCGACCCGCGAGCGTGGCAGAAGCAGTTGCTCGGCGGGGCGAAGGGCGACACGAAGGGCCTCGCGATCAAGTACGCGCGGCTCGGTCTGAAGATCCAGGGTATTGAGTCGGACCACCAAGCCGACGCTGCTTGCATCTGCGAATACGCGCGGTTGATGGCTGCCGGGCTGGTGTCGCCATGACTCTGTTCGACTTCTCCGCAGCGGCTCCCGCGTCGCCAGGGATCAGCCTCCGACCGTATCAACAGGGTGCCATCGACTCAGTGGTGGCGGCTCGAAACGCTGGACGTCGATCGGGGCTGCTGGTCATGCCAACGGGGTGCGGGAAGACGGTCGTCTTCGGCTCGCTGATCGATCAGATCAAGGAACCCGCCCTCGTCGTTGCCCACCGGACCGAGCTCCTCGACCAGGCGGCTGAACGGATCCGCGCGGTGAACCCGGGAATCCAGGTCGGGATTGAGGCAGCAGACCGATCAGCAGACCCGTTCTCGGACGTCGTGATCGCTAACGTGGCCACGGTCGGGCGGCTGTCTTCGAAGCGCCTAAACTGGTTCAAGCCTCGGATCATCATCACGGATGAGGCGCACCATGCTGCGGCAGATGGCTATCAGAACGTGCTACAGCGCTTCGGGGCTTTCGAGGACGACGGCCCGTACCACCTCGGGGTGACGGCGACTCCTCACCGTTTGGATAACAAGCCGTTGCACGGCGACCACGTCAAGGCGATCTTCGAGGAGATCGTGTTTCAGTACGGGCTGGTCGACGCGATCAAGGACGGGTGGCTCTGCGACATTCGCGGCTACCGCGTGAAGACCGGGGTCGACCTATCTACGGTCAAGACCACTGCTGGCGACTATAACCAAGGTCAGCTCGCTGAGAAAGTCAACGTTCACGCGCGCAACAAGCTGGCCTTCGACAAGTGGTACGAAATCGCGAAGGACCGGCGTACGATCGTGTTCTGCGTCGATGTCGAGCACTCGAAGGCGATGCGGGACTGGTTCACGGAGCGTGGCTGGGCCTGCGAGCACGTCGACGGCACAACTAGGGCCGATGATCGAAACGCGATCATGGCGCGGTTTCGTTCTGGTGCGACGCAGATACTGACGAACTGCAACATCGCGACCGAGGGGTTCGACGCGCCGCAGATCGGGTGCGTCTTGCTGATGCGGCCGACGAAGTCTTGGAGCCTCTTTGTCCAAATGGTTGGTCGCGGGCTTAGGACGGCCCCGGGCAAAGAGGACTGCATCATCATCGACGTGGTCGACACGACGAACGACCACTCGTTGGCATCGATTCCCGGCATGTTCGACCTCAATCCGAGACAGTTCTCGGATGGTCAGCCCATGGTTGGCGGGGGCGGCGAAGAGGGGCTTTTGTTCCGGAAGAACCTGGGCTACCTCGAGGAAGGCGAGCTGGTCGAAGTCAACCTGCTCGAAGAGCTTCAGCTGCCAGCACCGATTCGGGCGGCATCGAAGCTGGAGTGGGTCAGGCTGACCGATCAACGGTACATGCTCGGCCTCGGCTCGAACGCGAACGGCGATCACCTCGAGGCGTTCCTCGACTGCGACGCGCTGGGCCGGTGGAGGCTCAAGTGTCCGTTCGGCGGCTTCCCTTACGACCCGTTCGAAGATGAAGCCGAGGAGCACTACGAAGACGCGGCGAAGGCGATCCGTGAGGCGGAGTTGATCATCACGCGGGCCGTGCCGAACATCTACGGCTTGGCGGGCAAGAACGCGCGATGGAAGCAAGACGCTCCGACCGAGAAGCAGATCGAGCTGCTGCGGCGCAAGGGCATTCCTGAGGCTGATCTGGCTGTTCTGACGAAGGGCCAGGCTTCGGGGCTGATCTCGAAGTTCATGAAGGAGAAGAAGCGGCGATGAGTGGAGGTGGCACGGATGCCGTGGGTTCGATTTGACGACCGTTTCGACGATCAGGACGACATCGACATGATGTCGACCGACGCGATCGCGCTGAATCTCTGCGCGACGACTTGGAGCAGCCGCAACCTGACTGACGGTTTCATTCCCGATGCACGGGTTCGTCGGCTGCCTGGCGGCACCCCGGAGGCCGTCGAGCTGCTCTGCTCGGGTGAAAAGCCATGGTGGGAGCGCGTTCCGGGCGGCTATCGGTTGTTGAGGCTTGCTCCTCCCACGCGCGAAGAGCACCAACGCCGGGCGGGCGGCCGAGTAACCGCGGCGACCAGGTGTCACGTGTACGAACGAGACGGTCACGCATGTGTCACGTGCGGGTCACAGCGTGACCTAACCGTGGACCATATCGTTCCGATCAGTCGGGGCGGGGACAACGACATTGAGAACCTGCGGACGCTCTGCCGGTCCTGCAACAGTAGAAAGGGAGGGCGCTAGGATGCGCTATTACGCCAAGCTAGAAACGACGGCCCTGACAGATGGCAAGATCCTCGCGGCGGGACCGCTCGCGTTCGCTGTCTGGGCCAAGGGGCTCCTCTACTCGAAGGAGCACCTCACAGACGGATTCGTCCCTGACGGGGCGATTCCGCTGCTCGGGATCGGCGTTCCTGATCTTCCATCGGTGGTCGATGCCCTCGTGGTCCACGGGCTATGGGAGCGCGTCGATGGCGGATACACCGTTGGCTCCGAGCGGTGGGCGCGCCACCAGACCACCAAGGACGATGTCGAGAAGTCTCGCGAGGCCGCGCGTGAGCGACAGGCTCGATCGAGAGCAGGTAGGCGGCGTCACGCCGATGTCACTCCCGAAGATCAACCGAAAACTGAAGCCAGTCACGCATCGGTCACGCGTGACACGGGCGAGAGTCACGCTGATGTCACGGAGGTGTCACAGCCTGGTCACGCCGAAGTCACAGAACCAGAGAACAGAGATACAGAGAAAGAGATATCCCCCAAACCCCCAGCGGGGGCTGTGACACGCAAACGGGGCTCGCCTCCGGCGTCGGACTTGGATCGGGAGTTCGATGAGTTCAAAGCGGTGTTCCCTCGTCGGCTCGGTGATGCGAAGGCGGCAAAGGGTCGGGAACGGTTCGGGAAGCTGCGGGCGGCTGGCGTCGACCTCGATCGGCTGCTGGAAGGGGCGAAGCGCTATGCCGCTTTCTGCGATGCGACGGCGAAGACCCGTACCGAGTTCGTCCAGCAGATTCCGACCTGGCTGAACGGGCGGGGCTGGGAACTGGACTGGGAGATCCCGGACGACGCTCCGAACCGGCCGAAACAGGTGTCTACTGGTCCTGAGCCGGTGTACCGCGTGGCTGAGGGCCAGGCCGAAGAACCACCGCCGCCAGCGGAGCGCGAGGGGCGTCAAGGTCTGAGACATGCCTCGGGTAACGGGCTTACCGAGAGTGACAAGCGCAAGCTGATTCAGGCTCAGATCGAGCAAGCGAGGGCCGGACATGCCTGACGCAAAGAAGCTACCGGCATTCCCGCAGCATGGGGCGGTTCAGGGCTCGGAGTTCGTGTTTGCCTCGGACCCGGGTGTACAGGGCGCGACCCTGTGGGACTCCTACTTCGCGGCGGTGATGACGGGAATTCTCGCTGGTGAGCACACTCGTGGCCGGAAGATGGTTGACAAGCCGGGGCAGATGTCGTTCCCCTCGATGTTGGCCGAGTACGGCGCGGAGATCGCCGACGCCATGGCCGAAACAAGGAGGCAACGATTTGGCGAGAAAACCTAAGACTGCGCCAGCACCCGACAAGCCCAACGCCCTGGCCCTCGAAATGATGGTCCTGCGGTCGCTCGACAGCATCAAGCGGTGGGAAGACAACTACCGGCGCGGCAACATCGAAGCGATCGCGGCGAGTATCGAGCGATTCGGATTCAACGGGGCGCTGCGCGTCTGGCACGACACTGTCATGGCGGGCAACCACGCTCATGCGGCGCTGGAGAAGCTGCGCGCGGACGGCGTTGCGGCGCCCATGGGTGTGATCGATCAGGGCGGTGACTGGCTCATTCCCTGCATCGATATCAGTCACCTGAGCGAGACCGAGGCGAAGGCGTTCGCGACCGCTGACAACCGCATCCAGGAGCTGGGCGACGTCGACAACGAGCGGCTGCTCGCGATCCTGTCCGAGGTCGCTGAGGTCGACGTCACGATGTTGAACATCGCGGGCTTTGAGTCGGACGACCTCGACGATTTGCGTCGGCTGCTCGATCCTGATCAATCCGAGCCCGGGAAGAAGAAGCAAGTGTCCTTCGAGGCTGGCGAAGAGCCTGAAACGGACACGACTTGCCCGAAGTGCGGGCATAGGTTCAAACATGAAGACAAAGACTGAAGTTTTGTGCGCTTGCGGATGCGGGCAATGGTTGACAACTCCCGATGATCGTGGACGGACTAAGCGGTTCGTGCAGGGTCACAACCAGCGCGGGAAAGAGAACCCCGCAAAGCGCAACCCCGAAAGCCGGAACAAGCGAACCGGACGATGGCGCGCGCGGCTGACCGTTCCCGCGAATGCGTGTTCACTCGCCCATATCGGGGGCTGTTCCCACCGCGTCGAAGTCCATCATATCGATGGTTGCACGGTCAACAATTCACCCTCAAACCTGATCGCGCTATGCACTTCCCACCATCGGCTCGTTGAGAACGGTCGGATTGATCTTGCGAACCCGATCATGCCCCGGTTCGTCGTCAAGGGTGGCAAGCGGAGGTACGAAAAGAGGCCCTAATGGCGAAGGCGAAGCGTGGGCGGCGCGTGAAGCGCACGGTTGAGATCGACAAGAAGATCGAGACGGCATTGGCGACGGGGAACACCCGGCGGGCCGCCTGCGCGTTCGCGGGGATCTCGGAGGACACCTTCGGGCGCTGGATCGAGAAATATGCGGATTTTGCGGAGCTTGTGGCCCGTTCTGAGGCGCGGTGCGAGGTCCAAATGACCGCGATCATCTATAAGGCTTCGCAGGAGCGCGAAGTGACGGTGACGAAGACGGTCAGGCGCGGCAACGAGGTGATCACCGAGACGGTGGTGAAGAAGGAGTTTGACTGGAAGGCTGCACTTGCTTGGCTGGAGCGCCGGAAGTCGGAGGACTGGGCGGCGCGGTCGAAGCACGAGCACACGGGTCCGGACGGCGGGGCGATTCAGCTTCAGTTCGCAGATCAGCTCGACCGGATCTATGGCAAGGGAGGCAAGCGTGAAGGGTAGCGCGTGGCGGGTGGCGGGTATCGGGCTGAGGGTCTCGGCGGTTCAGCGTGCGCCCATCACGATTCGGGTTGCGATTCGGCCTCGGCGGGTCTCGAAGATCAAGGAGGACGCGGAGCTGCTCTGGCTGATCGAGCGGGCGCAGAAGGGGAATGAGCGGGCGATGAACGAGCTTCTGCAGCGCTACAACGGGCTGCTGCATAAGGTCGGGCAGGGGATTCGCGCGGGCGACGGTTACGAAGAGCTGGTGTTCAAGTTCTTGGTGGCGGTGCGGCGCTATCAGCCTCGGCCCGGGATCACGTTTGGGGCTTACCTCAAGCAGGTGCTGACGCGGAGCGCGATCGACCATGCTCGGAAGTGGGACCGTCGGGACGGAAAGGTGACGTTCGTGGAGCTGGACGAACGGATTGTGGGATAGGCGTTCTTAGGTTTCCGTGGGGTGGCGCAGCGGCAGCGCGGCGGGCTCATAATCCGCAGGTCGGAGGTTCGAATCCTCCCCCCGCATCCGGTCTCACATCATAGCTTTTGCATGAAGCCGCAAGCGTGACACTTGCGAGTCGTAACTGTTTTGTTTGCCTTTGTAGCAATGATCGCTAGGCCTATGCCCGCTAAAATGATAACGATGTCAATTAGCGCGTTGGAGAAGTTTGGCCATTTGCCAAGATTTCTAAACACGCCAAATCCGACCATAGCGAATCCGGCAATCTTCAAGATCATACACATCGGAGTTACTTCCTCGGTTTCCGTCTCAACTAGAGTGTGTTGACTTCTGCAGTTTGGACAAGTGCTCATCACTATTGCCTGTTTCAGCAGCACTTTACCACAAGGTGTGAGACCGATCTCGGGAGTGCCAAAAATCCAGCTGATGATCGGCAGAACGAGCCCATAATTGCTCCATGACTTGGTATCAGCGTCACTCGCCCTGGCTGACGGGGGCGATCATGTTTGGGGTGATGGCGGGGCTCGTCTTCACGATTCTTGGAAGTCGGGATCGGTTCGAGATCAGGCGTGACGGGCTGATCATTGAGGTGTGGAGCCAGGGCGAGCTTCAGGGCGAGTTTCAGCCGCGTGACGCCGAGGTCTACACGTTCCTGGACGACTTGGAGAAGGGCAAGCTGTAGCGGGTTGCGCGCCGAGCGCAAGGAATCTGCGGCTACAATTCGGGCATGGCGAATCAGAACCTCTCGGGGCTGTCTTGGGCGGTGGCGGAGCTGCTGCGGGGGGATTACAAGCAGAGCGACTACGGCAAGGTGATCTTGCCGTTCATCGTGCTTCGGAGGCTGGACTGCGTCTTGGCGGATACGAAGGCGGCGGCGCTGGAGGAGTATCAGAAGCGGAAGGCAGCTGGGCTCGATCCTGATGCGTTCGTGAAGCGGGTGACGGGGTATCCGTTCTACAACACGAGCCCGCTTGACTTCAAGCGCTTGGTGGCGGCACCGGAGGAGATTCGGGAGAACCTCAAGGCTTACGTGGCGGCCTTCAGCGACGACATCGAAGACATTTTCGAGATGTACAACTTCGTGGCGCAGATCGACACGCTGGCGAAGGCGGGGCTGCTGTATAAGGTCGTCCAGAAGTTCGCGGCGGAGGATCTTCATCCGAAGGTGGTGAGCAACCACGAGATGGGGCTGGCGTTTGAGGATCTGATTCGGCAGTTTTCGGAGCTTAGCAACGAGACGGCGGGAGAGCACTTCACGCCGCGCGAGGTCATCCGGCTAATGGTGCACCTGCTGTTCTGCGAGGATGAGCAGGCGCTGACGGGGAAGGGGATTATTCGGACGATCTACGACCCGGCGGCGGGCACGGGGGGCATGCTGAGCGTGGCGGAGGAGTTTCTGTATCAGCTGAACCCGGACGCGAAGCTGGTGGTGGCGGGGCAGGAGCTGAATCCCGAGTCTTACGCGATCTGCAAAGCGGACATGCTGATCAAGGGTCAGGACGTCTCGAAGATGGTCTTCGGGAACACGCTGAGCAACGACGGGCACGAGGGTGAGACGTACGACTACGGGCTGTCCAATCCGCCGTTCGGGGTGGACTGGAAGAAGGTTCAGGCGGAGGTCACGCGCGAGCATTCGAGCCAGGGCCACAACGGTCGGTTCGGGCCGGGGCTGCCGCGCGTGAGTGACGGGAGCTTGCTGTTCCTGCTTCATCTGATCAGCAAGATGCGGCCGAAGAAGGACGGTGGTGGGCGCATCGCGATCGTTTTGAACGGCTCGCCCCTGTTCACGGGTGGGGCGGGCAGCGGCGAGAGCGAGATCCGGCGCTACATCTTGGAGAATGATCTTCTGGAGGCGATCATCGGGTTGCCGACGGACATGTTCTACAACACGGGGATCAGCACTTACATTTGGGTGGTGAGCAACCGGAAGGCGGCGGAGCGGAAGGGGAAGGTCCAGCTGATCGATGCGAGCAGCTTTTGGCAGAAGATGCGAAAGAGCTTAGGGAGCAAGCGCAAGGAGATGAGCGCGGAGCACATCGAGCGGATCACGAGTCTGTTCGGGAAGTTCGAGGAGGTCACGCTCGACGGCGTCCCGATCAGCAGGATTTTCAAGAACGAGGACTTCGGGTACCGAACGATCACGGTCGAGCGTCCGCTGCTGGATGAAGCGGGCAAGGTGGTGATTGCGAGCAAGGGGAAGACGAAGGGGCAGCCGATGCCGGATTCAGGCTTGCGCGATACGGAGAATGTGCCTTTGCGCGAGGATGTTGAGTCGTACTTTGCGCGGGAGGTCTTGCCGCACGTGCCCGATGCATGGATCGATCATGAGAAGACGAAGGTCGGTTATGAGATTCCGTTCAATCGACACTTCTACGTTTTCAAGCCGCCGCGTCCGCTGGAGGAGATCGATGCGGACTTGAAGGGGGTCACGGATCGGATTCTGAAGATGATCGGGGAGCT
>ERZ761584.307-NODE-307-length-16875-cov-3.857551_pt1 | contig 16875 bp, 21 predicted proteins | sample MGYA00512168_ERZ761584 | MGnify/ENA primary metagenome ERZ761584 (study PRJEB28899, sample SAMN03785564) | bioreactor sludge metagenome | biome: EBPR Sludge; feature: EBPR Bioreactor; material: 0.22µm filtered reactor supernatant | place: Saint Lucia: Queensland...
GTCGCGAGGTCGGGCGCCACGTCGCAGCCGACGGAAGCCAACAATCCCGCGAGGGCCAAGCTGCACGGCTCGTTCTGCCAATCGACGAACGGTCGCGAGAGATTCGGCATGGCCGAGACGTCGTAATCGGTCTCGCCAATCGCTTCGAAAATCAGGGCTGCCAGGTCTTGCGGCGACTTTTCGAAACGGATCGCGCCGGTCCCTTCGCGGACGTTGTATCGGCCGACAATGTCTTGGTAGCCCCAACGCCAACGACGATCCTCAATGCGGACATTGACGACCGGAATATCGAGAGACGCAACCGACGCCTCGGCGACCCGCATCCCCGAGAGCGTGATTGTCGCGTCGCCGTAGACAAGTTCCAGGTCGCCGGTTGTCGGCAGCGTTTGACCAAGGACAGGGGTCGAGAGAAAGCCGGACGCCGGAAACGGTCCGCGCGTCAGCACGAACGAGGCTTGCTCGATCGACGCGATTTCGGCGGCGTCGCCGTTGGCGGTCGTGCCGACGAATGTCGCCGTTCCCTGAATTCCGGCCATAGTTAGAACGCGGTCGCCGAGAGGTAACTGTAGCTCCACGACGCGAAGTACCGACGCAAGCCGTCGGGGGCCACGTCGACGCCCGACTCAATCTGTCTCTGCGAACCTTGCTCGATCTCCGGGAACGTCGGCCCAGGCACGACCAACGAGCCGAGCCGCGATACCTTGCGCCCTGTCTCAAGCCCAGTGTAGGGCGAGGCCGGGTATACTTGCTGAATCACGACGCCGCCGAGAGTCAGTCGCGGAATATCGATCGGGCCGCCGTTTCCTGATCTGATAATCCGGTTTGTATATTCGGCCTCGTCCGCTCCATCGCCTAGTGCAGTCATTTCGATCACGGCGCGAAACGAGCGGCGACGCACGAAGGCGGCCGGCTCGTCAATCCAACTTAGTCGGGCCACGATGCCGTTTTCCGTCGGCGTTGCTGACGCGTCGAGCGTGTGCGCCGAATCGGTCGTCCCGTCGTTGAGCTTAAGGCCCGATTTCGTGACGGTGTCGTCGAGAAACGCCGATTCAAGTTCGCGGATAGCGTCGTCGAGGTCGCTCTGGTTGTCGGCTCGGACCGCGCCTTCGATCACGATCAACTTGCGAGACCGAACGAGCACGCCGTCGGCGTTGCGCTCGGGAAGCGAACTAACATCGAGCACGCGGACCGGGATTTCGTAGCTGCCGTGAGCGTAGATCATGGCTTGCCCCCGACAACGTTGGAGCGGGCCGAGAGGTCGTTAAGCAATCTTCGCAACTCTCGCTCGATTCCTGAGATCGCCTTATTGGTCGCTTCGGCAACGGCCGCCTGCGTGGCGAACGTTTTTTGAATTGTCGACTCGACCTGCGTGCGCTCTGACTCTAGTTTGTTGATCGTTTCCTGAAGTTTCGCCAGTTCGCTCGATGTCTTTGCGCCGCGGCCGAACGCTTCGCGCAGCAGGGGGTTTGCGTCGATTGCCGCTTGGCCCTGCCTGTCCAGGAATTCAGACGCCGCGGTCCCTTTGCGATAGCCGACGATCGACTCGGCCGCCTGCGCCGCGTCGGAAGTCATCGGGCGACTGTAGATCGACTGGAGTTGCAGCAAGTCGGCCGGCGCCAAGCGGCCGGCAATCTGCGCGACGGACCGTCCCGTCACGAGCGACCGGCGGGCCGATCGTTCGGCAATGTCGATCTGCTCGGTCTGCGCCGCCAGTTCGCGTCGCCTGACGTCGTAGGTTGCTTGGACGAGTCGATAGCGTTCCTGCTCCAGCTGGACTAGACGCTCGGCCGACTGTACGGCGAGGCGCGGATTGTTGTCGGCGGCTGCCTCGCCAAGGCTGCGACGGACGCCGCCAGCTGCCTCGGCCAGTCGGCCGCGAGCCGAATTCAGTTCGCGCCGCACGTCGCCCGCGCTGTAGTCGCCCGCCGCGAAACGAAGCATCGCGAGCGACTCGTCGCGCCCCGATTGGCCGATCAGGTCCGCGGCTAAGGCGTTGCGGTAGATGGACCGGTCCGTACGCCGCCGCTGCGCAAGAGCGTTGCGCGCATCAAGTCGCTGGCCTTCGGCAATCGCCGCCTGGTTGTCTCGGTAGGCGTCGTACAGTTCGTAGCCGGTGTACGCGAGCGCGCCGACGCCGGCGCCAACGACAGCCGAGCCAGTCAGGCCGACCGGCGCAGCCAGCCGGCTAAGGATCGACTCGGCGACCGGCAATCCGAGTTTCGCCGCCCGAGCGGCGCCGATGCTGACGATATTGTTTGCTGCGCTTGCCAAGCCGCGCACGCCGCGATAACCGTAGTAGGCCAAGCCAATGGAGCCAAGGCCGGCCGTCATCGTCCCCGACGCATTAGATAGAAACGACTCGAACGGGTCCGATTGCTGCTGCGCCAGGTCGCGCAAGGCGAGGCCAGCCGCAATCGACGTTCCGGCCCCCATCGCACCGGATAGACTCGTCCTAAATTGATTAAGGCCGCGACTAACGCCACGGGCCGCGGCGTCGTAGTCGAAGCCGGGCAGCGTAGGAATAGGCGATAGGGCGGGGGAAACCAGAATCGACGGCGGCGCCGCCGGAATTCCAGGCGCAGACATGCCGCCGGGGGCAGTCCCGCCGGGGCCAGCGACACCCGGGCCAACTCCGCCAGCGCCAGCGCCAGCGCCGCCGGAAAACGTGGACCCGACGGCAGCGCCGACGCTTGACGCTTTGCGACGGAGTCGTTCGAGCGATTCCTCCGCCGCGCGCGTGTCGATCGGTGGCAGCTTATTGTCGGGAAGCTGCAAAATCAAACGGATCAGCACGTCGCGCGATTCGTCACTCACGTCGCCACCAGTGTCGGGTCGGTTTTCTGTGCTGCATGTTTTGGATCGTCTGTTCGTGCCGTTCGATGAGGTCCATCTGGTCGGTAGCGATGTCGATCAACATCAGCAACCATCGCTGGACAATCATCCAGAGAACCGGGTCGCGATGAATTTCGGGATGCGAAGCGGCAAAATCGCGACGCATATCAAGCAGCAGTTCCCGGAGGCGACGACGATCAAGAGGCATGGCTTGGCGGCGGCTGCAAACTGGACTTGAGTATCGTGATTTCTTGGCGATACTCCAAAAACTCGTCCTCGACCGCTCGTATTATAGCAGCATGACGTTGAACCGTGGCATCGCGCGGGAACTGCCCGACAGCGCGGCAGGTCAAGTAGTGGTCGTACGCTCGCCTGTTGGCGCGAGTCCAGGCCGTTGGCGTCTCGGGCGTTCCTTTGGGACATGGCTCGTGAATTTCTGGTCGATGTTGGTTGAGTCGACACGGAGCCCAGCCAAACGGCGCCGACGTCGCGTCAGGTGGCATCCGCTCGACGGGATCGCCTGTCGCCTCGTCTACGACGACCTGTCCGGTTTTTTCGTCGTACTGCCAGCGCTGGCAGTCGCGGCAATCGCGGTCGGCGACCTGCGGGTGCCAAAGCAGCAACCGCAGGCCGCTCGCTAGTTTTTTTCGCGTTCCTCTCGCGAGCCGGCCGCGTCGGGCGTCGAGCCATCAGGGTGAGGGTCGCTTGCCAGTCCGAGGCAGACGATGTCCTGCAAACGCCGGAGCCGGTAGCGCGGAAAATGCTGGATCACGGCCGCTACGGACGGCGGTCCATCGACGACGTCGCCGCCGGGGCCGTTTGTCAGATTCCATGCGCTGACGCACGAGACGGCCAACTCGATGTCAAGGATCGCCGCCGCAACAGCGCGGTCCTCGGGACGTAGGGCCTTGTTGGCAGCGACCTGTTGCCGCTTCAGATCGCTGCGAATCTCGTCTACCACGGACACGGGGCGATAGACAAACTCCAGGTCATCGTAGACGCCAGGCTGGCCGGCGATGAATCCCGTTAGCGTGTAGCCGTCGTCGATGAGCGCTTCAATCTCTGCGATGGTTGTCATACGTCGCTTCCAAAAATGGGAGTCTGCAATCGCCAATTGGCCGCAACTAGGTCGACGTGCTCGACTGCGTCAGGTCAACAACGGAAAACTTGACGGCGGAGTTGTTGGCCGAGAATGCGATTTTCTTGCTCGTCGAATCCATCCAGCCATTCTTTGTCAGGCGGAATAGCCGAATCTCGCCGGCCGCCAAGCTGACGGCCGAGACGTCGCCCTGTCGATCAAATCCAGCCAGCGGCTTGCTGGTAATCGTCACGGTGTACGCCGAGCCGCCCGTATTCTGCGCGACGACGAGCATATCGTTGGTCGCAAGAACGTCGTTTCCGTTGACCGCGTCGGCCGCCGACATGACGGCGATCTTGCCGACGGTCGACCACTTGGACGGGCCGGCGATCGCGGTAAGGGTCGTTGCTGGCATGTTCTCTACCTACTTGTCATCTTTGTTTGGTTTTGATTGGTGCGTTGCGACTACGCCGTCGGGTCGTTGGTAACGACGATATCGTCGTCGACGCCAGCCGAGCCCGATTCCGTGCGGCAACTGAACGCGTCGAGCATCAGCGGTACGCCGTCGGTTTCGCTTTCCATGCCTGGCGACTGCTGCGGCCAAACCAGCGACCCAAAATCGAATTGGGTTGACATATTGCCGTTGGTGAACTTGAGCCGCGCCGCCAGCCCGTCGGCGCCAAGGCTGTACAGCGGCGCCGTAACGCTCGAATGGGCCGCCGGAACCTGGAGTCGAACCGAACGGAAGCCCTCGTCAATCGCCGTGGCGTAATCGGAGCCCGCGTAGAACATCGGCTCCAGGCCGTTGTCGATGGTCAGACCGAACGACGAGAACGGAACAATGTACGGGCTCGATGCCGGGCGGATGCGGAAGTCGCCCTCGCCAAATCGGAGCGGCTTGGTTGACGACGACGGCGTATACGAGACTGTCACAAACTGGCCGTCGCTTTGCGGGACGGTCGACCAAACGAGTTCCTGCTCGGCCGTGACGTCCAAGGTCATCGTCACGACGCCGCCTGCCTGACCGCCGAAGGTCGCGCGAGCAACTTTGCAGTTTGAGTACAGAAAAAACTGCCCCTGTCCTTTGTCAACGAGCAAACAGAATTGCGGCAGTTCTTCGGCAGTTCGGAACACGTCAGACGCTTGCGACGCGCCGAGGATTAGCGGCAGCCACGTATCGAGTTCGGCGCGACCAAACTTGAATGCGATCTGACCGCCGGCGACAATCGCGCCCTTTGTCATCTGGTCATAGTACGTAGCACGAGAGCCGCGCGTTCCGGGGATGCGGAAATTGTCCTGGTAGCCGCGCATCGTGCAGCGGCTAACAAACAGCGACGCCGCCCCAGTCCAGCCATTGGTTCCGCCATCGGCGTACGTCTGGTTGAACAGCGTACAGCGGTACTTCCATCCCTTGGTTGCGGATAATGCCATCTCTTATTCCCTCGATCCCAAAACTAATTGGATTGCTCTATCCACAACCAGGTCAATTGCTCGCGATCGCGTCTCTGGCGTCCAGCCCAGAAACGGGCGGGCCGGCATTTTGGACGTGCCGTCCTGGTGAAATTTCGCGTACGGCGCATCCGTGCCAAACACAAACACCTTTGTTGCCCCGGCGTCGTACTGTTCGCGCACGGCGTACGGCGGATCGCTGGCCGCGACGCTGCCCCACAGTCGGCCAGTAAGCCGCAAAATCGGATGCGGTTTGTTGTCTTTTCGGTCGGCCCACGGCAAGCCGTCCGGCGATTTCTCTGCCGCGAACAATTGGGCCGTGCTTTCTTCGAGGTCGGCCTCGACGACGCCGAACACGGCCGAAAAGTCGCCGTCCTGGAGTCGTTGGGCCGCGCCGTCGACGAAGCTGCCGAGCGACTGAACGTCAACCGAAGGCGCCGTCGTGGTCATCATGTCACGGCCCCCGAAGTCTGGCAGGTTTCGACGACGACGATCATGCGACTAGCCGCCACGTAGTAACGCCACTCGGCCGGCAGCCATGCGTCGACGCCGTCCTCAACGCGAGATTCCTCGACCTCGACGATCGCCGCCAGGTCGCTCGGGAGCGAGATTGGCAGGTCGAACGCGGCAGCAATCGCCTCGTTGATCGCCTCGACGAGGTCGTCGTCGACCGTGCCGTCGCCCGGATTGGCAACGTAAACGCTGACGACGACAGCCAAGCGACGGAGTCGCAGGCCGGCAAATCCGGCGCGGCGACGCGCCTTGCCCGGCGAAACGACAATTGCCGGCGACGCCAGTCCCGTGGCCGTTGGCGTCGACCTAGCGACAATCGTCTCGTCAGTAAATCCGCCCGGCAGGCTGCCAGCGTCGTTCAGCGCGCGGATTGCGTCGCGAACAGCGTAGCGAACTCGCGTTGGCAGGCGGTCGTAAGGCATGACTCAGAACGAATTGAAGCGGTTGCGATCGAGCGGCGCCCCGACGACCAAATCATAGACCGGGCCCCATCGCCGCTCAAAGACACGCTGCACGATCCAACGCGTCGCGCCGACCTGCAATGCGTGGCCGCTCTTGGGCGGCGGGTCGATCAGCGACGACTTCCAGGCCGCAAATACAGTATCAGATGGATTGATCCCGTTTTGCACGGCGGCTTGGGCAAGGTAGCTTTCGGCCACGCTCGACCGCTGAACTTTCATTGCCCAGCTCGTTCCCGTCTCGCGACCCTCGGGATCGATCTCGTAGACAACGGCGTCGTCGATGCCGTCGAGGTAGCGCCATTCTTCGGCGTAAGAGGTCGCAGGGTTGAACGTCGCCGGCATGGTCGCCCTCAGATCGCCCCGCGGCTTTCGCGGAAATAGACGTCGCCCTCGCTACTGCCGTCGGCGCCGATTCGCGACTCAAGATCGCTGATCTCCGCCTTGATATCGCGCAACTCGGACTGGAGTTGCGCCCGCGCTTCCATGCGCCGCAGAGATTGCGGGCCATTGGCGTCCGGTGCGCCGCCGAACGCGCTAAGCGTTTCCGGCTCGGCCAGGGCGTCTTCGATCGCGTCGCGTCGACTCTTGAGCGCTTCGAGATGTTCGGCGTCAGTGCGTGCCACGGCTCACACGTCAGCCGTAAAGCTCGACGCCCTCGGGGAGATTGTCGGCGCGAAAATCAGTAAGAGAGATAGCGGCGGGATGCGCGTGAGCCGTGATTCCGGCGGGCGCCCGATAGGCATCGAGCGCACCAGCCTCGTCCGCGGCCTGTACGTACCGTTGACCAAGCAGGCAACCGGGGATCTCGACCGACCAGACAGCCAGCCCGGGAACGACGGCGACGGGCTCAGCGGCGGCTCCGGCGACCAAGTGTTCGTCGAGCGCGGACTGTCGCGCAGCCTCGTCAGATTGCCCCCTGGTTCCCGGTGACGTGCGACCCATCGGACGGCTCCCTAGTTGTTGGCGACCGCAAATTGGATCCAATTTGCCTATTAGCCCTTGATATTCCGCACGACCTTACGAGGTTCCTTGACGGCGAACACGCCGCGATGGTTGGCGAACACCGCGACGACGATCTGGCGATCAATCATCACGTAATCGGTTGGAGACGCCGTGCGAACCGTCAGCGGCCAGTTCTCGACCCAGACAAACGCGCCTTGGAAGTCGCCGAGGAACCAGTAATCGAGGGCCTTGGTCGTGTCGACGCCAGACGCGACGAGTCGATTGTAGTAGGTTTGACTCTCGATTAGCTCGTAATTCGTGCGAGTCGAACTTGGCGCCACAGAATACGTCGCCGTGTTGGTGTTGGTGATGTTCCGAATCATGTTCGGGAACAAGTTCGTTTCCCAAAGCGACCGGCGACGCGGGACGTGAAGGATCGCGTTCGGGTTGACGATGATTTCGCGCCCCGTCTCCGGGTCGGTCATCCTCGCGAACAGATTGAGCGCCTTGTCAACATTGTCGTAGTCGACCATCGCGTTGTCGTGCGAGTTGACCCACGGCGCCGAAGTCTGGTACGTGTTGTACGCCACGCCTCCGTAAGAATACGGGTTCGTGGCGCCGATAACCCCGTCAAGGATCAGCTTTTCCTTGCCGTAGGCAAGCGCGTCGCCGACCTGTCCTGCACGGTCCAGCACTTCGTTCGTCAAGTCAAAGAACACGGCCTCGCGAGTCACTTCGCAGGCGAGACCGCGCTCGACAGTCTCGGGCGTCGTGACGTAGCGTTCGCCGAACTGCGCCCGCGGATGCGGCATCCCCGGTTTGCGTTCGTTGTCGCCGTCGGTCGACGAGAATCCAGTCGTGCCGATCAGCTTTTCGCCGCTCTTGCGCGACGGCATCACCGAGACGAGGCGGTCGCCGACATACGCCGCGTTGGTGAACCGTTCGAGAATGCGCGCTTCGAGCAGGCCGGTTACGGCGGCCGAGTAAGTGCTCACATTGACGAACGACGTCGGATCGACGCCAGGGCCCGCTTCCATCAGGTCGGTTAGCGTCGGCCGATCGCCAGGGCGCAAACCCTCGACCCACGCCTCGCCGCAGATCGCTTCCGCCAGTTCGCGAAGCGAGAATTCTTCCGGGCGGATGCGGCCCTCGGCCAGCGACGGCCGATCGAATCCGTCGACCGACTCGACCAGCGAGCTATTCGGGTCGTTCGGGTTCGACTTGACCATCAGGCCCAGGCGATACCGCAAATCCTCGACGAACGCCGCGCGGCCGGCTCGCTCGCCGGCTGCGCCAGGTTGTCGCGAGCACGCCTCGGAGACTCGCGCTTCCAACAGTTTACGAAGACCTTGTTTCTTGAGCACGGCTCGACCTCGCGAGGTTGGCGGGCAGCTGCCCGCAAAATGGATCTTGTTTGACTGTTTCAGCGAGCGTTACACACGCTCGGCAACGAACGTAAAGACCACGTCGATATGCGTGGCCGTGGTGACGTTGGAACCTGTCTTGCCGATCGTAATGGCCGTGTTGGCGTCGTTGGCCGTGTAGCTGGCTCCGTCGGCCAAGACAGTGGCGCCCGAACCGCCGGCCTTCAGGACGGTCGACTGCGTGAGCGACGCTTGAGCGAACGCGACCAGCTTGCGGCTTGTCGTCGACGTGCCGAGAATATCGACCGTCGTCACGGCGCCGGCGGCTCCGCCGACGGAGATCGCCGACGCATCGACCATACGGAACGCGTATCCCGGACGAGCCGGAACGATCGTCGCCCCGGCGTTCACTTCGGCAATCGTGAATCGCTTGCGGACGTTCTGCGCGACATAGCCGTCATTGACAATCGATCGCTCGCAAAGATTGTCGAACGGCAAGAACCAGACTTTGGTTCCGCTGGTGACAGCTTCCGTGCAGACGCCGATAGCGGCCGCCGGATCGGTTACCTTGGCGACAACCTGATTCTCGAGCGCGGTCCCGCTCGAAGCCTCGACAGCGCCGACCAGATCGCCGACCGCCCAGGTCGTCGACGCGCAGGCCATTTGCACGACCTCGCCCACGACGACCGGCAGGGCAGTCGTGGTCGCGTCCGACGACATTTTCTTGCCGTTGCAGACGCCCAAGAAATTCTTCGCAAAGAGCGACTGATTGGCCGCTTGCGACAGCTGATCGGTCGGGCTCGACGCAGGCAGGATTGCGCCGCTGCCGTTGCCGTAGACGAGGTCGCCCGGCGAGTAAGCCGTCGACGCGACCGACTTAACGTAAACAAGGCCGTGATTGCGGGTCATGCCTGACATGGCGGCGGTTCCTGGCTTTGGCTGTTGGTTGCTTTGAAAATTCGATCAGCTTGGCCGATTAACGGCCGCGCAAAATGGCGTCAATCTCGGCGGCCGTTTTCGGGGCCGTGGCGTACGATCCGCCCGCAATCTTCGCGACGGGGCGAGCAAGCCCCCGCACGGCTGGCGGCCAGCTTTCGACCAGGGCGGACATTGCCGATTCGTTGGGCTGCGATTCGAGCAGCTTGACACGCTCGACGCCAAGCGCCGCTCGCGTTAGCCCGTGTGACTCAAGAACGCGATTGACGGCCGACTCATGCCGCACGGCAGCAAGTTCCGCCTTGATCGCGTTGATCGACTCGACGATTGCCGCGTCGGCGTTGTTGCCGTCCGGCTGATTGTTGTTGTTCGGCGTCGGCACAGCCAGCCCAAAGAGCTTGGCGACGTTGGCCTGCGCCGTGCTGAACGACCCCTCGACCAGCGAGACGCCAACCGCTTGCCGCACGGCAGCCGCGACGGATTCGATCAGCTCGTCGCCGCCCGATGGAACCTCGATTTCCGTTGCGCCGTCGAGAGACTCCAGAACAGCAACCCACTCGGGCGCCTGGTCCTTGGCTTTGGCGACAGCGGCAGAGACAGTCGTTTTCATAACGGCCCCTTCGGACTCGAACAGGGTTTTGGTGGTGGCGCCGCGGCGAACAATGTCGACGCTATTGACGCGTTTAACCGACTCGATGATCCGCTTTCCGCTACGGCTGACGTCGGTTCCCTTGGCGTTGTGGCTTAATCCGATCGGAAAGCCCCGGCTGATTCGCTCTAGTAGGACCGGCGTCGCGGCGTGTTCTTTTAGATAGTGCAGGTCGCCGTAGACCCCGTCGCCCTGGACCTGGATATTCCGCAGCGCGCCCCAACCTTCGGCGATCGGGCGGATGCGGTCGTAGTTCGACTCCGGGTGCTCGATGTTGACATCGACGCCGTCGTAGAGCGACGCCGCTTCCTGGATTGCTCGGTCCGAATACTCGTAACCGTGGGCTGACTTGCGGCCCAGGATTTTGACGCCACGGATAACGGCGTTTTCGCGGTCAATTCGTTCCGCCGCAACGTTCGTAAACGCTTCCTCGACGAGGTCGCATAGCGATGCGGATGAATGGCTGAATAGCTTCATGCGGGAATCATATCGAAAGAGCAGAATTCCGCGTGAGGCCTCGTTGCTAGAACTAGCAAACTTCAGACGGCCGGAAGCTGTTCGCTGCGCATCGTCCCTGACGCCGTCTTGCCGCAAATCGGACAACGGTAGTATTTGACCGTTTTGCGCGCGTGCGAGTATTGCCGCATCCGCCGGCCATGCTCGACGCAGACGGGAATCAACGAGACGACTCGAACATAGGAAACGCGCCGGACGTCTTCGGCGACGGTCTTTGTCACGCGACCTCCTTCGCGACGATTGGTCGCAGCCAGCAACGACAGCGCGGATGAACTGCATATCCCGGCCCGTCGGGGAAAACCTTCGCCCACACGTCTTGCGACTGGCCGTGCAGCGGCAAGCAGCGAGGGCAGACAGGGCTGCGAGGGTAGACCCGGCTGTCGCGTTCTGTCATCCAGACCATGTCGACGACCGTCGGCGAGCGATCCGCGGCGCCGCGTTGGCCGGTCGTTATCGCGACAGTCGCTTCCGTGACGGCGGCGGCCTCGTTGTCGCCGTCAATCGTGTCCTCGATCGCCGCCGAGAGTTCATCGGCCGTCGCCTCGCCAAGGCCGGTGGCCGAATCGAGCTTGATCTCCTCCGCGCGACGCTGGAGCTTGGCGCGGATCGCGTCGGCCGCCTGCTGCGAATACGTCGCTGCCTGCCTGGCTGCCGCGACGGCGTATTGGGCGAGTCTATCGGCAGGCAGGTCGTCCATCGCGACGCCCTGCCGCGAGATTTCGTCGGATGTCCAGCGGTCGGCAGCTAGGGCAATCGCAAGCAATGCAACGACGATGCGTCGCTCGCCGTCCTCGACGATCTCGGCCCAGACCGAATCTGGGATATCGTCCACGCTGCCGTATTGCGCGACGGCGGCCAGCAGCAGACGGCGGCGCCTCCCGTCGAGGTCGGCCAGGACTACTGCGAGATCGCGCTCGGCGGTTGCGCGGATTTCGTCAATCGTTGGCATGTTTGCCCCGCGTTAGCGACTGGATCGCGTACGCCGCAAGGTCGACGAGATCAGATTGCCCCTCTCGCAGCGAGTCGGCCATGTCGCCGTCGGTGCGGCTTTGCCCTGTCTCGCCGATAGGTCGGCGGACGCCGCTGTCGACGACGGCTGTTCCGGTTGTTGCTGTCGGTTGTTCTGTCGGCTGATTGGCTGCGAATCGAGCGCGTTCCTGCTCGTAACTGAGACCGACTTGCTCCGACCAGGTTTCGAGCGACAGCAGGCCCGCCAGGTGCTGGCCGGCGCGAATCTCGTGTTCCTCTCGCTTGTTTCGGACTGACACGTCCTGAAATTTGCAATCGATCGTCACCAACTGCCGCAGCTGCTGCGGATCGTAGGGTAGCCGACCCGCGATGCAGGCCATGTCGGTGACCTTCCAAAGGATTTCGCAGTAGGCCGCCGCAAGCGTTCCCTGCATCGACTCGCAAGACTTTACGAACGGCGTTTCGGCCGTCAATGACGAGGCGTAGCTGTCGCCCGACGCATTGCCGGTCGCAATCGCGCGACTCATCCCCCACACGCGGACAGCCTTGACAACAGCCGCCTCGACGATATCCAAGTAGACCGGGGCGTTTGATTGACCGAGCGGCCCCGTTGTGACGTCGGCGCCCTTGGCGTCGACGACCTTGCCCGAATAAAACCGCTCGACCGGCAACGCGCGAGAACTTCCGCCGCCGCCAGCCGCCGGAAGCATCGTTTCATACTCAACCAGGCTGTCGGTCGCGCCGCGAATTGCAGACGACCTTGTCCCTTGATGGTATTTGCGGATCAACGCAATCGACGCCTGAATCGCGCCGCCGTCAACCACGCGATCAAGCAGCTTGGCGGACTTCTCGAACCACTGTTGGCCCGGATAGAAATCGGTCATGCCGCGCTTGACGTTGCAATCGCCCGTCTTAAGGTGGACCATGCGGCCCGCAGGGATGAATTCGCCCCGTGTCGGATCGCCGTTGCGCAGGCCGAAGTAGCCGACAACCTCCAGCGGGTCGCCGGGGATCGTCGCGACGCCGTAGCGCCAGTCGAGTTGCGGCAGCCCCCAATAGGTCTCGATCTCGCGCGCGTTTTGCGGCTCGACGATCCAAGACGGCTCCCAAATTCGCAGCCGCGGTCCGCCGAATTCGGATTCTTCGATCGACATGAACGCTTCGCCAGATCGCCGCCAGCGGCGGAAAATCTCGCGATCCAGTCCGTTTTTCCAGCGAGATCGGGCGAGAAAGTCGTCGATGATCGCCTGAGTTGCCGCGACCGCTTCGTCGGCGCCTTCGATGTCGTCCTTAGCGCCGGCGTCGTATTGCGCGTCGCAGCCCACGACGTAGCTCGTTAGAGACTCCAGGGCGCCCATCGCAGTAGGGTCGGCCTGCGAAATCCACTCGCCGGCGCCGCGGATAATCGCCAGTTCTTGCTCCGAGCGCCAAAAGGGGATGTTGTGCCCGTCCTGGCGGTCGCTCGCCTGGCTGATCCGCGGCCCGAACGAATCACCGCCGGCGCCGAAGAATCCAGCTTCGCTTCGCCAGGAATCGAGCGGCGAAACATAGTCGCCCCAACCCTCGACCAATCGCGACTCTTGATCGCGGACGCGGACGAGTTCTGACAATCGCTGCGCCTCGTCAGCCAGTTGCAGCGACTCGACGCGGCGTCGCAGATTCGTGACCAGTTCGTCCAGGTTATCAGTGTCGGTCGACATACTCGGCCTCATGAATAGATTCTCTCTGGTTCCTCGACGCCTTCAGGGAATCCCCCGTTTGCGCTCAACTCCTCGGCGATGCGTAGCGCCGTCTCGAGCGCGTCCGGCCCGTCGTCATGATCGCCGAGCGGGAACTCCTTGAGCTGCGACACCAGCCGCCGGGCCCCGGGGCTGTCCGTAAACGTCACGCGTCGCGACGCCAAATACGGGCCGACGCCGAGCCGGATTCGCGCCAGTTTGTTGGCGTGCTGCGTCACGCGAGCCAGTCGCAGCGGCGGCATGCGACATTGCTCGGACTTCAGCCGGAACAGTGCATCGAGGCCCGCAAAGCCGTTGACTTCGCAGGCGAAAACATCCGGACGAAAATGCCGATAGTAGAGCAACCCCTGGTCGACAATCTGCGTCACGTCGCGGCGCGCGATATCGGCGTCGACGTGGCACGTCCCGTCATGGCCAACCGTGAGCAACACAAACGCCGAGAAATCCGACCGATCTGTCCGACCAAGCGACGGGTCAAGCGACAGAATTCGCCATGCAACGTCGTCCGGGGCGATCCCAGGCGACCAGATGTCAGGGCCGAAGTAGGATTCCGGCCACTCGGCCGACTCGTGCTGCGTCGGACGCTGCTGGTACAACGACTGCCACCAAAAGTCGCCCGACCCTTGGCCGCGAATCGATTCCAGGTGCGCCTTGTCATACCGCTCGGGCCACAACGGCGCGCCGACGGGGCGACCAATCGGGTCGTTCGGCTCGGCCAAGGCAGGCAACCGAACGCGACGGACCCGGCTGGCATATTGCTCGTCGGTCAACAGTCGGCCCGTGAGATCGTCGGTTGCCCATCGCGTGTTCATCACGACGACGCATCCGTCGGGAGCAAGCCGCGTCATGACGGTTGAGCGAAACCAGTCCCAAAGGTGCTTTTTGACGGCTTCGTTTTGGGCCTCCTCGGCATTCTTGATCGGGTCGTCAATCACGATCGTGCGGAACCCTCGCCCAGTAAGCGGACCGCCTCGTCCCGTGGTGTACATGCCGCCACGGTAGCCAAGCGGCCCCCACTCGTGCGCCGAGTCGCGACGCCGATCGACAGCCATGCCGTAATCCGCCGCGACTTCGAGGAATGTCTCGCGAGCGCGGCGCCCCCAGGTCTTTGCGAAGTCATCGGCGTAACTCACCACGGCGATCATGTCGTCAGGAAACCGGCCGACGTGCCACACTGGCAAGTAGTGCGATACCAGTTCGCTCTTGCCGTGTTGCGGCGGCGCTTCAATGAGAAGAATGTCCGTTTTTCCCGTTGGCGTGCCCGTTCCCGTTGGGCGAAGAACCGTTTGCGTAATGGCCTGGTCGATCGCCAGATGGTGGCGATACGGTCGCCAGCGACCCCGCGACGCCTCCGTTGCCAGCGATGCCGGCGACGTCGCCAGTCGCAACGCTCTGATCTCCGCAGAGGTCAGCGACGAGAACGGGCTGACTGCGGATCGTCTCGGCGAGTCGCTCAAGGACTCCGATACGGTTGTCGATGTTGACATTGACAGTTGTCCCCGCGGCTCGTGTTCTAGCCTGCGCCGCGATCTCGTCGATCTGGTTTTGCCGCTCGATCCCGAGGTAGATTCGAGCCGCGCCGACCCGCGCCTGGTTGTCGTAGCGTCCGTCACGAACGATCCGAGCCATCTCGCGGACAATCGCGATCCGGTGCGTCTCGCACGTCGGCCAACGTTTCTTGATCGCCTGTTCGACCAAGCGTTGGTCGGCCGGCTTCGATAAGTCGAGGCTTTCAGGCACTTGCGGCCCCATCGGCTTGATTGGCTGCGACGGACGTCGTCGCTTGAACGGCTTGGGCGGCGGCGCCGGCGTCGGCGGAGTCCGATTTTGCCGCAGCTGGCTGCCCTTTCTCCGAATCGATGCCATTTCTACTGCGTCCCGTCAAGGTTTCGCCAACATCGCTGCGGGTTGTCGACTTTCGTCGCCAGTCGCCAACCGCGCTGCCCCGGGTAGGTCGTCGGGTCGGACGGGTCTGGCCCTTCGTCGTCGGTTAGCTGCTCGCCGAGGTCGTCGGTTAGCAGGTTGCCGAGGTCGTCTGTCAGGCTTGCCATGATCGTTGCAGGCGTGGTGGATGGGTTGTCAGTTGTCCGCGAGCTTGACCGTGACTTGCGTGCCGCTTTCGTTCTTCGTGGTCAACAGCACGTCGCCGCGATCGTAAGATACGCTGTCGATCGTGCCCGCGCCGTTGGCCTGCCAAATGCACGATTGACTGTTTGACAACGTCGGCGCCGCTGTCTCCGAGAAGCGATTATGGCCTTGCGACGTCACGCCGAGATTCGCCTGAACAGCACCGTCGAAAATGGCTCCATAGGCCCGGATGTTGATAATGTTGGCCAGGCCGTCGTAGAACGTCCATGTGCCGTCATCGACCTGAATGGACGCATAGTCGCCGGCAGAGACGTCCCAGGCGGCCAAGTTATAGAAATAGCCTCTTGCTCGGCCATTTGCGTCAATGGAAAACGCACGGAATCCGTTGACCTCGATCTCAACCACGTACGACAAAGGATCGTAAGCGGTAGGGTTTACGCCGAGGTAGATCCCCTTAAACACTTCGGTGGCGTTGTCCCACTCCTGGCTTCCACTGAACAGCGGCGAGTTCATGGTAACTGTGCCGCCGACTACGGTCATGGCGCCAACGCCATCCGGCGGAGACAGTTGCAGCCCGCCAGCGAATCCGAGTTTTGCGATGTCGGCTTGAGAAAGCAGGGCGCCGCACACCGTAACCGTTCCGTCGATAATCGCCTGGTTGAGCGTTTTCGCCATTTGTCGATACCTTTGACCTATTTAACTGTTCGGATTGCCGCTACCGCGAGCGGATGCGCCGCGAGATTGCCACGTCCTTTGTGATTCCTAGTTGCTCGCCAGACTCGGTCTCGAAGTCGAACGTCACTGACCCAGTCGTCGCTGTCATGCCGTCGACAGCCGTCAGCGTGTAGTAGATCACGCTCCCGGCCGGGTATTCGACACCCGCGATTGTCAGGTCATCCTCGCTGACTGACGTCGCCGAAACCGACAGCCCGGCAGGCGAGGCCCCGGCCACGATCGAGCCGGCAACGATCGAGTCGCCAGCGGCCAGCGTGACGCCTTGAACGCAGTTGACTCTTTGGCCCGGCGTCGAAATCTGAATCGGCCCAAGTTCCGTCGTCACGTCGCCACCCTGGTTGTTGATGTTTGTCGCGGCGCCGCCCGACTGCGAGCCGCCGGAACCCGCCGCCTGCGCTGCCGCGACGATCCCGGCTAGCGGCGTCTGTACGGTCTCGGCCGTCGCCGAGAATTCGCGTAGGAACGACTGGCCGCCCGAGCTTGTCACCCAGACCATGCCGGACGGCGGGGTTGCTTGCCGATTGTTGACAGTCAGCCGGATGTTGCGCGACGAGACGCGATTCCCATCAGGTCCGAGGTAGACCAACTTCTCGGGGTCGTAGGC
>ERZ761584.308-NODE-308-length-16742-cov-13.274705_pt1 | contig 16742 bp, 22 predicted proteins | sample MGYA00512168_ERZ761584 | MGnify/ENA primary metagenome ERZ761584 (study PRJEB28899, sample SAMN03785564) | bioreactor sludge metagenome | biome: EBPR Sludge; feature: EBPR Bioreactor; material: 0.22µm filtered reactor supernatant | place: Saint Lucia: Queensland...
GCGCAAAATAGAGAAGTAACGCACTGATTTTTGCAAGGATTAGCAGATGACAGAAAAAAAAATTACCGCACGTCTCAGCGAAAAAAAAGAAATCAGAATTTCGGTACCGTCCGGCTTGGATGCTAATTTATTTTTTTCTTCCCCGCGAACAGAAAACGGCCATTTTGTTTTTGATATTTTTGTACCTACTTTGGCAGTCGTAACGTTCATCAAAAAACCTGAGCCGCAACCATTGACTAATAACTCGCAAAGTTAGTAGGATTCGCTGAGCTGGTTGATCCAGCGACCGCGTCACGGCGAGTGTCGGGCGCGTGTTTTTGAGAAAGATTCTCCTGTCGCGGCGTGGTCGGGCATGAGTGAAACCAATAGGTTTTGCCGTGCCAACTCTCTCAATCGACCAGCAAATTCAGGCGCTGATCGCCTCTTACCGCCTCAAGGCCGAAGACGGCCTGACGTTCTCCGAGTTCCTGCAGCTGCTCGATGAATTCACCGCCGCGGTGATGGACATCGTGGCCGTGCTGAACAAACCAGGCGAGGAAAAAAAGGCGATCGTGCTCGCCGCCGTCGGCAACCTCTTCGATGCTCTCGTACCAGCGATCGCACTTCCGCTGCCTTGGTACCTGGCGTGGCTGGCGCCGGTCATTCGACCGATTCTTCGCTACGTCATCATCTCGACGGCGAGCGCTTTGATCGAGCAGATCTACACAGCCAAGTTCGCGCCGTAGGTGTCCCCGGCTTCGCGTCTGTTCGGCTTCTTTCGAGGGTTCGCCCGTGCAAGCGTTTCTTCAGCAATACGGCCAGTTGATCGGGTTTGGCATCCTCGTGCTCTTGCTGCTGCGGATGTCGATCGACTTCGGGCAAGCAATGGGCTGGATTCGCGCCGGTATCGCATGGCTCCGGCCGACATCCACGGCACAGTCGCCGATCGATGCTGACGACGAAACCGAAGCGCTCCGCGCGACCAAGTACCTGCTGAAGTACTTCACTCGCCATCACTGTCCTGCCGGCATTGCCGCGGCGAAGACCTGCGGCCAGCACCTGCTCGATCACGGCGACGATCCCGCGCCGACTCCGGGAGCGAGCTAATGAAGGCGCAGCCGCTCAAGCAAACCGAATCCGGCTACACATGCTGCGAGCCCAATGAGGCAACGCACGTGATGCTGAACATGCCGGGCCCCATCCCCACGCGGTTCATTCCCGTGATGATCGGCGGGACTCGCGCGGGTACCGGCAACTGGACGTGGAATGGCAGCGTCGATAGCCCGACGTTGAAGCCAAGCATCCTGACAAGAACGAGCTACGGCGACCGAAAGATTGTTTGCCATTCATTCGTCAACGACGGCATGGTGCAATTTCTCACTGATTGCACGCATGAGTTCGCAGGGCAGACGGTTCCACTGTTGGACGTTGATGAGTCGCACTTCCCGCCAAACGCAGGAGCGCAGCGGTGAAGAAAAACGACCCCATCACGATTCTCGGCATCCTGCTCGCGGGCTGGCTGTTTTTCGGCGCGCCGATCGGCATTCCGGCGATCGTCAGCGAACCACCGCCGTTCAAGGCCGACAAGCTTTGCGTGCTGGTTGTTGAAGAGTCGGTCGAACGCAACTCGTACACGCCTGGCCAGCGCGAGGCAATGCTCGCGGTTGATGGCGCTGGCTCGATCCGTGGTTACGTGAACGGCAAGGGCGGCGAGTATCTGCTCTGGGACAAGGATCAGCAGCCGACCAAAGACACCCAGCCGTGGGTTGCCGAAGCCCTGAAGGTCCGCGGCGACAAGCTGCCGTGGATCGTCGCGGCAACGCCGAGTGCGGGGTTCACCAAGCAGCTGCCGGCGACTGCGGAGGAAACGATCACAGCCCTGCGGAAGGTAGGTGGGCCGTGATGGATTCGCGCATCGATACATACCGGCATATCCAAACCGTGCAGGCGATCCTGGCAAAGGCTATCGCCGATCTGCAGCGGCGCGCTTTGATCCACGATCAATCGAAGCTCGCCAGTCCCGAGGTCGAGATTTTCGATGAGATGACGCCGAAACTTGCGGCATCGACTTACGGCAGCGATGAGTACAAGGGTTTCCTCGCGCAGATGAAGCCGGCGCTCGACCATCACTACGCCGCGAACGATCACCATCCGGAGCACTACCACCCACAGCCGTACACCTACCTGGAATGTGGCGGGTGTTTTAAGCGGTTTCCGAGCAATTGGGATAAGTGCTGCGATGCGTGCGGATACACCGTTTACGAGCAACTTGCCCCTGCCACTCATCAACCATCTGGTTTGCACCGCATGTCCCTGCCAGCGCTCCTGGAAATGCTCTGCGACTGGCTTGCCGCAACGAAGCGGCACAACGACGGCGACATTCGCAAGTCGATCGAGATCAACCAAAAACGTTTCGGCTACGGCGACGAGCTGAAGCAAATCCTGCTCAACACACTGAAGGTGATCGAATGAAGATCGTCGACGACAGCAACTGGCAAAACGAGCTGGTCATCGGCCAAACCCTCACGGGCCTCAAGGGCGGCTTCGGTTATCAAGCCCCGCCGGCCGGCTACAGCAGCGGCATGAAGGCCTTCGGCGCCGAAGTTCCCACGATCCCGCGCAGCGAGTGGCCCGATCGGATCAAGGAACTGAAGGCCAAGGGGATGAACATCAGCCACTTCCAGAAGTGGAGCTGCGACAACCAAGGGTCATTCCCCACCTGCTGGGCCGCCGGTACCTGCCAGGCGATGGCGACCGCTCGCGTGATGGCGATGGGACTGTCTCACCATGTCCGATACTCCGCGATGTCGATCGCCGTGCCGATCAGCGGCGGCAACAGCGGCGGCTGGGAAGAAGAGGCCGTGAAGTACGCGCGAAATCACGGCGTCGTCGATTCGGCTCTGTGGGGTTACACCGACCGCTCGCGCAAGGACAGCGACCCGAAGGTTCAAGAGAACCGGGCCAAACACAAGTGCCTCGAATCGTACACCTGCCGCGGGTTCGATGAGTTCGCCACGGCGCTGCTGCTCGGGTTCCCGTGCACCGTTTCCTACAACTGGTGGTCTCACGTCGTGATGCTCACCGACCTGGTCGAGATCGAGCGCGGCAGCTTCGGCTTCCTGATCCGAAACAACTGGGGCGACGGCTACGGCGACAAAAACGAATACGGCTTCGGCGGCTATGCAGTGTTCCGCGAGGGCCGTGGCACTCCCGGCGGCGGCGTTGCGATTCGCCAGATGATGGCCAGCCAGAAGTAAATCTCAGCCGCCGCGACCGTCATAGGGGCCACCGAAAGGTGGCCAGCGGCATTAGAGGACCGCTTTTCGTGTTCTGCAGTTTGCAGTTCCAAGTTTCCATTTTGAAAGGACGTCGCTATGAGAGGTCAGTTGTTCTCGCTTGTAGTTGGAGTGGTCGCGCTCGCCGCGGCCGCATTTGGTAGGCAGACGCCGCAGGATCCCGCCGATACGTTCGCTTATCGCTCTGTGCCGCTGATCAGCTCGATCGACTTTGCAGATCTCGCCAAACGATCGCCCGTATGTGACTGCGACACCGGCAAAAAATGCCCGTGTGCTGACTGCCTCTGCAATACCGTGCCGCAAGAGCCGCTGAAGGTCGGGTTGCCGCCGGACTTGGTCAGCATCGCGAATGGTGCAATCAAAAGTGAACAGGTGCAACACCGTTTCACTTCTCCGAATGAACCACCGCCTGGCCTGATCGTACCTGTCGCATCAACCGTCAAGAAAATCATGACGGTTCAACCCGCATCGACAGGTCATTGGGAGACGAGATACGCCGGCATTCGCGGCAGACGATCGTATCAAGTGTGGGTCTCACATCAGCCGTTGACCGCTTCCAGCGAATGTACGAGCGGAGCATGTAGCACCGGATACGGATCAGCCCCGATGCGCTACGGCGGCGCGTGCCGCAGCTGCAGGTAGTTTCTTCGCTCGACAGCCCTGTCAGTTGGCAAAACCAATAGATCGGACTGATCCAAGATGGATGAGACCCAACTCACAGCAGGAGTCGCCGGCGGCGCGATCGTCGCGTTCGTGACGCTCCTGCTGAAACACGGCTGGCCCGCCGTCAAAGAGTGGTGGGGGCTGCAGAGTGATCGCGAAAAGGTGATCGCAGCCCAAGCCAAGGAAGGGCCCGCGATGGTTATCGTGCGGCTCGAAATGGAATTGAAAGAAGTTCGCGAGCGGACAGATCGCGATCTAGCCGAGCAGAGACAGCGGTTTAACGAGGTTCTTGGCGAACTGAAATCGCTGCAAAAAGACCACAGCAACTGCCAGATCGAGCAGGCAGAATTGCGGGCGATGATCCAGTTGCAGGATATGGAGATCAAGGAATTGAAGGGCGAGATCGAGGACCAGCGGACGGAAATCACCGAACTTAAAGCAGGCAAATGACCCAGCAGCCCAACAACTCGATGAGCTCCGGCATGACCGCAGGCACAGCAATTCTGCTGCTTGTCGCTGTCGCGCTGTTGATGTTCTCGTCCTTCCGCGGTTGCGGCCTGCCTGGCTGGGAGATCTCGCTGCCGATCGGCAAGGTCCGCGTGCAACCCGTCATCGTGCCCGCGCCCACGCCGCCGGCGACGCGCTGCCTGATCTTCGGCTTCTCGTCCTGCCCGGCCTGTCAGCAGTTGCATCGCACGATCCGCCGCGAGGTAGTGCCGAAGGGCTGGAAGCTCGGCCCGCTGCCGACGGATGACATCGAAGAGATCGACATCTACAGCAGCGACGTGCGGGTCAGCCGTTACAAGCACTCGTCCTATCCGACTCTGATCATCGTTGACCAGGCGGGCAAGGAGCTCGATCGGAAGTCCGACGCGATGAGCGCCGATTCGCTTATCGCGTGGGTTCAATCAACCAGAAAGTGAGGTTTGCCGTGAAAGATCTGAATAGTGCGTTGTTATTCACATTTTTTGTTCTGGGAATCGTCGTGGGTTCGATCTTCGTGCTGACCGCACACAACTGCTGCTGCGAAGCGCCGCATTGCCAGCCAGTCGTTCCCGCCTGCGTTGACTGCGAAGGTCGATTGCAGCGGCTCGAGCGAATCGTGTTCAAACAGGGCGCGACGGCCGAATAGCCTAGTTCAAAGATCGAAGCATAAGAGGTTCGGATCGAGCAATGATCTGTGCATCTAGTGAACGAGAATATCCAGCAAACACTACAAGCGCGTGCTGAAGCTGCCACCCAAAAACAGCAACAGGGTGAGCAGCTCACGCCTAAAGAAAAACGCGATATAGCTCGGTTTCAAGAGCAACAGACCGACCAGTTACGACACGAACATTACGCGACGGTTTCCAAGAAGGATTTTTGCGCCTTAGCGAATCGACAGCGCAAGCAGATCGACGATCTGCACCGCAATTATGGTGCACCAGTCGATGGAAGAGAGGTGAATCTTTATAAGTTTGTGAAATGGGTTTTCGATTTTATTGCAAAGAAGAGTCGTGTTCTCAGTCAGTCTGAAAACACGATGGCAGACGAGCAGTTACTCGAAAGAAAAATCCAGGAAGCCACCTACACCCTGAAATGCCTTGAGATCGCCAGCAAAAAACGGGAGCTGATCTCCCGTGGTGAGACTCGCCAATCGCTTGCGGTAGTGGCATCGCACATTCGAAGCGCTGGCCTTGATTTGCAGGAGCGATTTGGCCGTGACGCGCTAGAAATCCTGTCGCGACATCTGGACGCTGCTGAGGCCGAGATTAAAGCCAGCCTAAGTGAAACAGTTTTATGATCAGTTTTTTACTAACAATCTCCATTCTTGCATCGACGGCCACCGCGATTACTCCGGATCCGCCGCCACGGCTTGCAGCATCGCCGGCGACAGCATCCAGCCCATGGCCTGACTCACCTCTCGGCGCGGAGCTGAGTCAGTTTTTTCACGAGGCGCGCGCTTGCAAACTGCGCACGATGCGCGAATTTGCCGAGCAAGAGATCGTGCTGCCACCGACCGGCCCTTACCGCAATCTGAAGTTTCGTTGCGATCGTCAACCATACGCAGGATTGTTTTTTGACGAGATCGATCGCGGCGGCTGGGGTGTCATCAATGCCACTGGGCCATCTCAGTCGGGCAAAACTCTCACCTGCACGATCATTCCGCTGCTGTATCACCTGTTCGAACGCCAGGAAACCGTGATCTTTGGTTTGCCAGATAAGGACATGGCGAACGACAAGTGGACGAAAGACATTCTCCCCGTGCTGATGCGGACGCGGTATCGGGAGCTACTGCCCGAGCGCGGCGAGGGTTCTCGCGGCGGCAAAGTGGTCGACTCGATCGAGTTTCGGAACGGCGCAACACTGAAGTTCATGTCGGCCGGCGGCGACGATAAGGAGCGGTCGCACTTCACGGCGCGTGTGTTGGTGATCACTGAATTGAACGCGTTCGGCAAGTCGGGTGAATCCAGCGAAGAATCGACAAAGTACGAGCAGCTCCGGGCTCGTGTGCTCGCGTTCGATGATCAAGCAATCATCTATCAGGAATGCACCGAGACTATCGAAACCGGCCTGGTGCACGTGCATTACCAGCTCGGCACGGCCAGCCGAATTGTTTCTCCATGCCCGCATTGTGGTCACTTCGTTGCCCCCGACCGCGAGCAACTCATTGGCTGGCAGGATGCGATCGACGAATACACCGCGCGCGAACGTGCGGTGTTTATTTGCCCGCGTGAAGAGTGCGGCCACATCATCACAGACGATGAACGTCGCCAGATGCTGAGCCAGGCCCGATTGGTGCATCGCGATCAAGAAATCCTGCCGGATGGCACGATAGTCGGCGATGCTCCCCGTACCAGCACGCTCGGTTTTCGCTGGGGAGGCTTTGATAACCTACTCCGCAAAACCGGATCCCTGGCTGTCGAAGAGTGGAAAGGCGCCCGCGATCCCAACAAGGAAGCCGCCGAACGCAAGCTCTGCCAATTTCAGTGGGGACGGCCGTACAAGTCGGACAGCGAAGAGGCCGTTTTGCTGCGCGCCAATGAGATCACAGCTCGACTGGGCAAATGGTCGCGCGGCGTGGTTCCGCGCGAGACGATCGCCCTTACTACGGGCATCGACTTGCACAAGCGGTTCGGCCAGTGGATGACCATCGCTTGGCTGCATCAGTTCGGCGGCCACATTGTCGACTACGGAGATTTCCCGATCGCTGGCGATCGGTTTGGCCCCGACCAGGCCATTGAGTCAGCACTCCGAACAGAGCAAAAAGGTTTTCTATCCACTGGCTGGGTTGTCGAGGACACCGGCCGGCAGCGCTGCGCGGATTTGCACCTGATCGATATTGGCTACTTCCAAGATGCCGTGTTTCGCTTTTTGCACTCGCTGCCGGACGAGCTGCGGCCGCACTACCGGGCTGCGAAGTGCTACGGTGCGGGCAAATTCCGTGCTGAGCGTTACACCAAGCCAAAATCCAAAAGCAACACGGTCCTGGCGATCGGCGAAATGTTCCACCTGGCTGACTATGCGTCCGATGGTGTGGTCGTTTTCGAAATGTCGGCCGACTATTGGAAGTCGTTCTTTCATAACCGGTTGGCGACCGCGCTCGTTAACAACGCTGGCACTCCCGGCGCCATCTCGCTCTTCTCGGCATCGCCGCGCGTGCATGACGAGCTGGCTGATCATCTGACGGCCGAGCGAAAGTTTTACGAATTCGTCGAGGGTGACGGTTACATCGAACGCTGGGAGCGAGTTCGTCGAAAGAACCACTTGCTCGACTGCGCGAGCATGGCGACAGCCGGCGCTAACTGGTGCGGTTTGCGGTTCACGCCGCCGGCTCCGCCTCCGCGCGAAGAGCCGGTCGAGCTGCTCACTCTTCCCGATGGGCGGCCGTTTTGTGTGTTGGATCGATAGTTTTCTTATTTGAAGGGATTTAGCGAATGGCAAAGAACACGAAGCGTGAGGGCTCGGTAAGCAATCAAGCAGATCCGCCGCTGATCGGCGATTGGTCAAGCGGCAACCCGCTGGCCGACGTCGATCGCATGATTGAGCATGCGAATGCGACCACCGGTTTGCCGGCAGATCCGCAATGCTGCACTTCGGTCGAGGTCTCAATCACCGAAGTGCAAGGCGAATTCTGTGTTCCTCTTCCGGTTCTCGAAGCCTCGCCTACCGGCCACATCAAAACATCCGCCAATGTGCGGTTGCTCGGCTGCCCTCTCGCCCAGCAAGTGCTTACTAGGCTTCGCACGGAGCTTAATAAACGGGCGGCACGAATGGACAACGGCCGGTTCGTTCAGGATCCGTCGCACGCGTTGATTTGGCTGCTTGAGCAGTATGGTCGTGCGCTCGGCTTGGACAAGACGCACGGAAGAAAAAAGCATTAGCACGTAATGTGCCGGTGAGAACTAAAACCGAAATTCTCGCGGGAATTTTGATTCAGCATCAAATAGGTATTGCTGAACTGTTTTTGGATTAGATGATTTCGCCATGCCGCTCAGCAGTTCGCCGACCTATGACGACGTGAAAGCCGCGTACGCGGCCAATGTCGGCTATGACCTCGATGGCGACGTTGCCGCGTGCCGCGAGTTCATTAAGGCTTGCCGACTGCTCCTCTCGCCCCAATTCGGCGTTAAGCGAGCCAGCCACGGCGGCCGCGGCGCGGAAGAGGTCGAGCTCGATCAAACGCTGCTCGAAAAGCAGTTGAACGCCGCGCTGCAATGGTTCGCCGCCAATTCCAGCACCCACGCCGCAGCAAGCGTGGTTCATCCAGATTTCACCGGATTCCGCGATTAACGATGGCCCGCCGCCGCGCACAAGCCGACGAACTCGCCCCCAGTCTTGCGGAAGCCTTCCGCGAGCTGCGGAATGAGTTTCGCGCCGACTACGCGATCGGCGAAAACAACCGCTTCACGCCCGCCCCGCGGGGCGTCGCTTCAACGGGCAGCGGCGCCGATTATCACTACCGCAGCGAGTCCCGTTTTCTCCGCGCCATCGAACGCGCCCGGCATTACGATCGCAACGATATGGTGGTCGGCCAGGGCGTCAACCGCTTGTGTGCCAACGTGGTGCAGACCGGTTACAACCTCGACGTGCAGACCGGCGACGAAAAGCTCGACGCCGAGCTCGAAAAAATGTGGTGGGAGTGGGCCGAAGATCCGGATCTGTGCGACCTGGAAGGCGAAAAAACGTTCTACGATCTCGAACAGCTCACGCTCCGCCAGACCGTGGTTGACGGTGATGCGCTGGCTCTCCTGCTTGGTGCTGGCTCCATTCAGCTGATCGAAGCCCATCAGCTCCGTACGCCCGCGTACTTCCGCAACAAATTGGTGCACGGCATTCAGCTCGATCCAAAGACTCGGCAGCGCGTCGCCTATTATGTGATGGATGAGTCGCTCGATCCGCTCCAGCCCGCTGGCCGCGGCGACAAATACACCAAATACGATGCCCGCTCGGCTGACGGCGAACGGCATGTATTGCACCTCTACGATCCGCGGCGATACACCCAGCGGCGCGGCGTCACTGCCCTGGCGCCCGTCGGGGAAACGATCGGCATGCACGGCGATGTGCAATTCGCCACGCTCGTCAAAGCCCAAGTGGCCAGCGCGTTCGCGATCCTCGAAGAAAACGTCAACGGCGTTCAACCTCCGGTTACTGGTCGCCCCGTTACGACGGGCAGCTCAAGCACCGAAACGCTCGAAGATGGCACAACGCGAACGAACCAGGGGATTTCGCCTGGCATGCGTGTGAAGGCCGCGCCTGGCTACAAACTCACTGGATTCTCGCCGAACATCCCGAATCCGGAATTCTTCCCGCACTCGATGCTGCTGCTCACGTTTATCGCCATCAATCTTGATTTGCCGGTACACGTGCTGCTGCTCGACCCCAGCAAAACGAACTTCAGTGGCTGGCGCGGCGCGATCGACCAGGCGCGGATCCGCTTCCGCCAGATCCAGCAGTGGCACATCCGTCGGTTTCACTCGCCGGTCTACCGCTGGAAGCTGCGGCAGTTCGCCGAAATGTATCCCGACATTCGCGCCAAGCGCGATGTACTCGGCCCGCAATTCTTCAACCACCATTGGCACCCGGACGCCTGGAGCTATATCGAGCCCAATAAGGATGCCGCCGCCGATCTGCTGCAGACCAGCAATCTGATGCTCAGCGAGCGCCGCCGTGCGATGCGGCTCGGTATGCAATTCAAGCCGCTGGTACAGGAGATCATCGAGGACCGCGTGCACATCATCCGCGAGGCCCAGAAAGCCGCGGACGCGCTCAATGCCGAATTCAGCGGCAAGCTCGAACTGACCTGGCGGGATATCGCCCCGCTCCCCACGCCGCAAGGCATCACCGGCACGCTCGACAAGGAAGAGACCGAGCCAGCCGAGCCCACGAAGAAGGAGGCCGCCGTTGCCTAACGCGATTACATTGCCAGCCGAGCAGCGCGGCGCAATTCCGCACTTCGACCAGTACCTGGGTGAGTGGGCTATGCGCGAAGAGAATGTCCTAGCGCTGTGGCAATTCGCTGGCAAGCTGAACATTAACCTGCACCTGGCTGGCCCAAGAGCGCAAGAGGCGATGGCGGCCGGCGGGGATGTTGATTATCGAGTCGATAGCAACGTCGCGGTGATCGGCCTGGCCGGCTCCCTGATGAAACAGACGAGCAGCCTTTCGTCGGGCACTTCGACGGTCATGGTCCGCAAGAAGATTCGCGCTGCCGTTCGCAATCCGGACGTGCATGGCATCCTGTTGCTAATCGATTCTCCCGGCGGCACGGTGGCTGGTACTTTCGAACTCGCCGACGACATTGCCGCGGCCGCGAAGCAAAAGCCGCTGTGGTCTTACTGCGAGGATCTTTGCGCGTCGGCCGCCTATTGGATCGGCAGCCAGGCCGAGCGGGTCTATGCCAACACCACGGCGATCGTCGGCAGCATCGGCACTTACGCCGTGGTACATGACTATTCCGCCGCAGCCGCTAAAGAGGGTATCAAAGTTCACGTGGTGAAGGCCGGCGACATGAAGGGCGCGGGCACTCCCGGAACCGAGATCACCGCCGAGCAGCTCGCCGACTGGCAGGCCCGCGTCAATGAGCTGAACGAATTCTTTATCGCCGGTGTTGCCAGTGGCCGGCGGATGTCGCCCGACCAGGCCCGCAAGCTGGCCGATGGCCGCGTCTATGTAGGCACCGCCGCCAAGAACGCAGGCCTCATCGATGGCGTGCAAACGCTCGATCAAACGTTTTCTCAGTTTCTTTCCCACATCCAATCGCGGAGAAAAAAAACGATGGATGCCAGCCAGACCCTCGAACAGAACACGCTGCTGCCGGCCAATACTGCGGCCCCGCAGCAAACCGCTCCGCCTGCCCCCGCGAAACCGGCCGCGGCGACGGCAGCCGAAATCGAAGCGGCCTGCCCCGGCGCCGATGCGGCCTGGTGCTTTGGCCAACTGAAGGCCGGCGCCACGATCGAAGCCGCCCGCAGCGCGTGGATGGCCGAGCTCAACAGCCGGCTCACGAAGTCGCAAACCGAGCTCGCCGAAGCGAAGAAAGCCCCGCCTGCTCCCGCAGCCACCACGAAACCGAAACTCTCGGGCGTCGATCCCACCCCGCCGAGCAGCGGCCGCCAGGCCACGGAAGAGGAAGCGAGCGATCCGATCGCCGCGTGGGATGCGGCCGTCGCCGACCTGATGACGGAACGCAAGCTCACCAAGGCGCAAGCCACCCGCGAGCTGGTGATCAGCAATTCCGCGCTGCACCAGCAGTACATCGCCGCGTACACGCGGGTCAACGGCCCCAAGGTCGACCGCCGCAACTCGGCTGCGTAGTTCCCTGTTTACCACCGAACGATTTGTAAGTTCGGGCGTCCGTTTCATTTCATCCATCAATCCGGAGTTTTCGCATGTCTCAGCAAACGGAAGGCCCGAACAAATCGTTTGAGGCCGACGGCAGTGTCGCGATGCCGCAATACTCGCGCGTGAAAGTCACCGCCGGCGTGCTGGCCCTGGCCGGCGTCACCGAGCGCGGCATCGGCATCATTCAAGAACCGGTCTATGCCAACGGTCTCACGCAGCACGTTGCCGTGCGACTCTGGAATGCCCCGGGCAGTTTCAAAATGATCGCGGCCGGCGCGGTCACTCTCGACGCGAACGTCTACGCCGCCGCCAGCGGCAAGATGGACGACACGGTCACCACCGTGCTGATCGGCAAAGCCCTTGAAACGGCCAGCGGCAATAACAGCATTATCGAAGTGCTGCCGATCGCCGAAGCCCCCGCCCCCGTTTCTGGCATCGCTTCGGGCTACAAAGTCGCCCGCGGCGAATCGGCCTTCGACGGCAGTAATCCAACCAACATCGTCACCGGCCTGTCGACGGTAATCGCCTTTGTCGCCACGCTCAAAGGAACGGCAGCCCCCGGCGACAACACGTCGGTGCTTACCGTCGACCTTGCTGGCCCGGCGGCTGGCAGTGCCGATGTGTACGCCTGGAAAAACACGGGCGGCACGGATCCCACGCTGGTCGCTTCGACGGGCACGGAATCCTTCTATTGGGTCGCCATCGGCACATAACCGAACCGCAGCGGCTGGGGGCGGCGGTGGCCACCAATGCCCCTGGCTTTTTATTTCTGTCTGACCTTGCTGCGGAGTGAGGTTATGCAATGCGTCCGACTTCGTCACTCGCTACACTTCGCCCCGATCTGGGGTCGATGGTGTCGTTCGATCTGGAAATGAACCGTCAAAAGTTCATTGCCACCCGTCTGCTGCCGATCTTGAGCGTTGAACTGGCAGCCGATTCGTTCGGTAAAATCCCGCTGAAAGAATTGCTCAAACGAGCCGATGCGCGCCGGGGCCCTAAAGGCGACTACAATCGCATCGACTGGAGTTTCACCGACGACAGCTACGCCACGAAGGAATATGGCCTGGAAGGCGTGGTTGATCAGCGAAACGCTCGCAAGTACGCCAACTACTTCGATGCGGAAGCTGCCACCGCGAAGCTGGTGCTTCACCAGGTGCAACTCGAAGCTGAACTCCGCGTCCGTGATCTGCTCTTCCCGGGCACCTACACACCCACACCCGTCGACAACGAATGGGATGATGCGGCCAACGCCGAGCCGATCGACGACGTTGAAGCTGCCGTACAGCGGATCTTCGACGCCACCGGCATCTGGCCGAATGCAATCACATTCAATGAAAAAGTCTTCCGCAACTTGCGCAACTGCGAGCAGATTCACGAACGCATTGCCGCGCTTGGTGCTGGTGACAAGATCAAGGCCAAAGATATCAATGTGGCAATGATCGCAGCCTGTTTTGATCTCGAACACGTGATCGTTTCTGGTGGTGTCTACAACACCGCTGATGAGGGTCTGACAGCGACCCCGGGCCCAATTTGGAGCGGTGAGTATGCCGCGGTGGGCCGAATCGCTGAAACGCAAGACATCATTGAGCCAGCGCTCGGTCACACGTTCCACTGGGCTGGCGACGGTAGCGAGCCGGGCGGCCTCATCGAAAGCTATTGGGACGAACGCACCCGCGGGGATGTCGAGCGGGTGCGCCACGACGTCGACGAAAAGATCAAGTACACCGAAATGTGGGATGTGCTCAGCAACATCACCACCTAACCCGTGGTGATGTGATCAAACGCCATTCAGTCGGGAGGGAGAGGCCTGGCTGAGACCGCTGCCGGAACCATTCGCCCGGCGGCGGTTTTTCTCTTCTCGATTTGTGCTTTGCTCCCGCTCCGGATTCAGCATGTCGCTGTTCACCGAAATCATGAGTGACGCCGGCGGGTCGGTCCTGTTCGACACCAGCGGCGACCAGGTCACCCACGTGCCGCGCGAGGGCGACGAAGCCGCGATGACGGCGCTACTCGGCGACGTCGAAACGATCGAACGGCAAACCAACCAGGGCAAGGTGAAGGTGCAGATCCGCAGCATCACCGTGTGGGCCTCGGTGCACGCCACCTATGGCGGCGTGGTCAATCTGCGGCTCGATGATTCGTTTTCGATTGCCGGCGAGCTGTGGAGCGTCACCGCGATCGGCGCGAAGAGCGGCACGTTTTGGAAACCGAAACTCGAAAAGACCAGCCAACGCCACAAAACCCGCGAACAAGCCTTTCAAAACTCGTAACGAATGACGCTGCCCACCACCGCCGCCGAAGGATCGCTCTCGCTCGCCGAGGAAAACCTCGCGCGGACCTGGGCCGATTGTGCGCGGTGGAAGTCGATCGTGGCCACGAAAGACGAGATCGATCCCGAAGCCATTACCACCGAGCAGGCCCTCGCCCGCATCTACATCGACGCGTTGCCGTCGCCCCGCGATGAGGACGACAACCTGCTCGAAGTCTTCAGCGTCGAGCAGCTCGCTGCCCTCCGGCCGTTCATCCTCATCGGCCAGCCGCCTCGCGCGAGCTATCGGGCCGAGCGTGTGGCGACCGACACCTATGCTGACGCCGGCAGCTTTGTGTCGCTCTTCGAATTCAGCGTCGACGCCGAAGATCGCGAGGATCTGAGCGAGGCTTTCCGCAAAATCAAAAACGATCTGGGCGTGATGCTCGATCAGGCGAAAGAGCTCTCCTACCTGCCCGGATATCTGGCGATCGATCGCTTTCAGGTCGACGGCCCATTCCGCTGCGAAGATGACGACGTCAACCAGCTCGGCGATCACGTGTTTGCCCTCGTCACCACGTTCTGGAACGGGGGGCTGCCAGCATGAGCATCGAAGTCAAAATCACCGAGCAAGGCCCCACGCCGCGGCTGATGATGCGGCAAAAGAACCAGGTGCACCGCGAAGCGGCCACCGACCTGGCCCACTTCTGGCACGATCAGTACGTGCGCAAGCACTTCACGCAGGCCGGCGCGAGTGAATACGGCTACGCGCCCCGCAAGGGCCAGCCAGGCAACCCGCACCCAAAGGGCTTCAAACGCAGTTACACCGGCCGCAAACTCGCGCTCAAAAACCACACCCGCCCGCTCGTCTGGAGTGGGGCCAGTTATTTGCTGGTGCTCGCTTCGCGCAACAACGTCACGGCGACTGCCACGAAGGGTCAAGCTACTGCCCGCCTCCGATTGAACGCCCCCGCGCTCAATTTCAAAAACCCGCGTTCGCGCATCGATATGCGGACCGAGCTCACCACGATCAGCCCCCGCGAGGCCAGCGAAATGAGCGTGCGGGCCGGGGAATATCTGCAGCAGCGGTACGCCGCGCTGCGCGACAGCGAAACCACCACCGTTTAGGAGCCACCACCGATGACCGTTTCAGCCCTGCACGGTTTGGAAGCCGTCAAGATCGATGTGAACGATGCGACCACGGCCGTGCTCTCGGGCGTCGGCGGCTGCCGGCTCGGCATCGAAAACGATCTCGGCAACGTCGCCACCGACGGCGAAGTCTACAGCCGGTTCATTTCGCTCCGCGGCCAAAAGCTGATGGCCCAGTTCAATTCGATGCACATCGCCGCCTCGCTGACCACATGCGGCTTTGGCTGCCTCCGGATCAGCGCCACCGGCGGCACGAAAACCGGGCTCACGCTGTACGCCAAGAAACAGCAGCAAGGCGGCAGCCGGGCGAGCGGCAGCGTGCACAATTCGTTCAACATCAAACAGGGAATTCTCTGCCCGCGGCGGCTCACCTGCGATCACCAGGGGGATGCGCGGATCGAATACGACGCGCTGGCCACTTACGACGGCACCAACAATCCGGTGGTACTCGGCGCCAACGTCGCCCTGCCAACGAATCCCGCCACGCCGGAGCGGTTCACGCTCGGCCCGATCTCGCTCGATCTGAACGGCACGCCCACCACGTTCAGCGGCAAGCGCGGCTTCGAGCTCGACTTCGGCCACACGGTCGAGTCAGTCGGCGCCGACAGCGACATTTGGGATACGTTCGCCCGCATCGTGGAAACACAGCCCGCGCTCATCCTCCGCGGCATTGATATCAGTTGGTTTGGCAGCTCCGCGATTCCGCTCACGGGCGTGCAGATCGATTACGCCGACACGATCGTAGTGCTGCAAAAGCGGGCCCACGGCGGCACGTTCGTCGACGGCGCAACGGCCGAGCATATCGGCATCAAGCTGGCTGGCATGGGTGTGATCGAAAACGCATTCGACGCGCAAGGGAACGCCACCGGCGAAGTCAACTTGCGGATCCCGTGCCACTTCGACGGCACGAATGCCCCGATCGTGATCGATACGACGTACGCGTATTTGTAAGAGCCCCGCACGCAGTAAGGGGAATGGACCGGATTTTTTCAAACAGGAGCAAGCGATGACTGACATTCTGAAAAGTGCCGAGCAGGCACTCGTAAAACTCGGCGGCAAATCTCCCGGCCAGGCTGCCGAGCTGGTCCAGCAACTCACGCCGGCCGAGCAGCTCGCCGCCCATAGCTGCCAGCAGGAAGGGGACAAAATCCGGCTGATCGACTTGCTCGATCACGTCGCCACCCGGCAACACATCGAAGCAGATCTCGCCGCCTTCCAATCGCGGACCGCGGATCCCGCGCCGGCCGACGATCCCGAAGACCCGACCGACTCTTGAACCCTGGTCCCTGGCCCCTAACCTCTAGCCCCTCTTCCCCCATGCCTGGTTTCTATTACTTCCTTCCCGGCATTTCTCGCCTGGCCCCCATGCCGTCGGCGGAGGAAATCGCCGCGCGCGGTTTGTCCTACGCGTTCGAAGGCCGACCGCACGGCCGCGGTTGCACGATCGCCGGCATCGAGGGTTACATCCTTGGCTGCCGCCGCCGGTTCGCCGACGTGGGCTATGTCTACTGGGACGCCGCCCAGCAATGGCACCCGCACCCCAGCGGCAAATACTCGGTCGGCTACTATCCCGACCAGCTCCC
>ERZ761584.309-NODE-309-length-16696-cov-9.388919_pt1 | contig 16696 bp, 32 predicted proteins | sample MGYA00512168_ERZ761584 | MGnify/ENA primary metagenome ERZ761584 (study PRJEB28899, sample SAMN03785564) | bioreactor sludge metagenome | biome: EBPR Sludge; feature: EBPR Bioreactor; material: 0.22µm filtered reactor supernatant | place: Saint Lucia: Queensland...
GGGTGGGGTGAGGCGGAGGGGTGGGCCCGCTTCAGGGCAGCACGGAGGGTCTCGTCAGGCCATCACGCTCCCCCCAGGCGCGGACAATGCCCATCGGAATCTCAGCGGTAGCGCGCTGTATCCGCCGAGTCGAGCCCCTTGGCTGGCCGCGCGTGTAACGGCCGGTCCTCGCGGTCGAGGATCGCCGCCGCGTGTCGAAGCCCTGCCACCCACCGCAACCGCGCCACGCCCGATCCGTCGAGCACCACCCGATTGTCCCGGGCCACGATCTCGAGCGCCTGGATAAGCTCCACCTCATATCCCTCCTCGAGGCCGTGAGGAGGGGGAGGGAGTGGGCCTGTAAGCTTGCGCCACACGCGCGCCAGGCGTGGGTTGTCTGGCCCAAGACCCTCCACACACGCGCGCACGGTCGCGCGCGTGTAGGCCTCGTGCTCCCTCGAGGCGAGGTCCTGGCCCAGGAGCGCGAGGAGCCACGTGCGGATGATCTGCACCGCGGCCCCGATGGAAGCTATGTCCTGCTGGCCAGGGAGAAAAAGGAGGCCGGCCCCCGGTAGTTTGGCGGCCGGCCCCCCACGAGCATCACACCTGGTAAGCCCTTCGGTCTCCGATCCGCTCGCGGAGCTCCCGGAGTAGGGCCTCGATCCGTTTCTCTTGCGCTGCGGTCTTCTTCTCAAGGGCTTCAATCCTTGCGAGAGCGCTCGCCAGGCCTTCAGGGTTTGCCTGGCCGCGGTCTATTCTCTCCTCTTGCGGGGGCACATCCACTCCCCCGATTTTCCTCGGCCCCGCGGGCCTTGGGTCGCTCATCCGTCTCCTTTCGTTGGCGTTGTGTCCACGTCCGAAAACTCCGGCTTTTCATTGATCGCGATGCCCGCGTTGGCCCACATCACCCCCTCCTGGATCTTGCGTACTGCGAGCATCCTTTCGGCCGAGTTTGGGCAAAGCGCCTCCACGGTCCGCGCGAATTCCTTGCCCGCATTTCTGATCTGCTCGTACCTGCTCGCCTGATCCCCGAAGGGAGGATGGTAGGTGAACGCCTCATCGAGGTTGAATTGCCTCGATGGCCCGTAAAAGCTCACTCGATCCATCAGATTCCTTTCTCGGCCTCGATGAGCCACCCGATGCGCGTGTGGCCGTTGTGCTGCCAAATTCCCAGGCACTTCGCCACCTCCCCGCGCTCACAAACAAGCGCCTCGCTTGGCGAAGTTGTGAGGAGGCGGGCCTCCCAATTCGTGTATGCGGCCGCATCCTCGCGTCGGCCAAAAATCGCCATCGCTTCGTTTGGGGTTGCCCCCCCAGGAAGCTCCAGGCCACAGAAAAATGAGCCCTCCGGGAGATAAATCGTGAAGCTCCCGTAATTGGGCATGAGATGGCGTGTCGTGTTGATCGTTGCCATGGTCGCTCAAGAGATCCTTTCGATGAGCCACGTTGTCCTCCAGGTCCCCGAGTCCTCCCACGCGCCCAGGCACATCGCGCGCTCGTCATCATCGACGATGAGGCTCTCGTAGAGGCTCGTAGTGCAAAGCTCTCCAAGTCTCGGGGGCCCATTAAACTCTTTCACCTGCGCGAAAATTGCGCTCACGGTCGAAACAGCTCCGGAGAGAGGGGCACGAGAAACCGCAAGCCCTGCAAAGGCCGCGCGATCGGGCAATGTTACAGGGATCCTGCCATGGCCTGGCCACGCGGGCACCGGAAACGGAATGTAGGTTAGCGACATGCTCACGCCATCAGGAGCGCCGTCACCGCCACACGGAGCCCCACGGTTCCCAAGTCGGAGATGATCCCCTGCCACATCGCGCGCCGGTCCGCCGCGTGCTTGGCGATCTCCACCACTCGCTCGTTAGAGTGTTTTTGCGCCTCGAGGATCTGGTCCACGGTCATCGTATCGATGGAGCCAAGGGCTGCGGCCCGGGTTGCCGGGCTTGCAAGTTTCGTCAGGAAATCCACCAAGGATCCAATGCCCGCGTTGACCTCATCGTCCAGAAAAGCCGCGTGTTGCTGGATGGCATCGAGCGCCTCCATGAGCGGCAAGGCCCATTTTCTTTGGGTGTTTTCGGGGGTTGTGTACGTCGAGAGCTTCGCCTTCGCGAGGTCAATCAACTGGCTTGCCGTGCTCATTTGATCGCCTCCGCAAATGCCTCCCAGGCGTCGGCCTGGAGCCTCAACATCTCGCGCTCCTGCTCACGCGTGGTTTGCTCGGCGCCTCCGGGTCCGGGGGTCTCCATCATCCGCACAAAAGCGCGGATGCGGTCACGGTTTCCGGCGGCCTCCGTCTTGAGCTCCGCGGGAACTCCGCAACCTGCGAGCGCCACGCCAACGATGAGGAGCTTTAGCCTTTTCATCCTTGTTTCCTCCAGTCTCGAGAATGCGGATGCCGTAGATGGCCTCTACAAGCGCCCGCTTGAGTTTAAAAACCGCGGTCCGAACTCCCTTCACGTCCTCGACCACGAGATGGCCTTTCACGTTGTCGAGGTATTGAAAATCCGCCACGTACTCGCCGCATCTCCGGCAATTCACATCGAGGAAAAATCTTGGTTGGAGCTCCAGGTTGGAAATCCTCCCCGCGCGCTCCCACAGGCGGAGCTCCGCCAAGCGCCGCGCCTCCGCCGAGCTGGCCACGGTCCTCCCTTCGCGCTTCTGGGGCTGCGCGTTGTACTTGTTGGGGCCTTTGGGCATCTTCTTGCGAAGTTGCTTTGGGAGATCGGCCCGCTTGATGCGGAGGGGCTTGCTCATTTTTTCTTTCGGCGCTTTTTCTTCGCAGGGGCCGGGGGCTCCGGTGGCGGTAGCGGAACGCCTGGAATGGTGTTGGCCTCCTCGAGGCGCCGGGCATCCTCTTGCCGCTTTTGCTCCGATTCCGCAACCTTCTCGCGCTGCTCGACGATGGCCTCGAGAGCATCGAGGGTCTCACGGAGGTGAGCGATGAGCGCGCGGCACCGCCTGAGCGAGTCCTCGTTTGAATAGTCGAAATCCTCGAGTGTCGGCACACACGCCAGGCCGAGCACGGCCTCGAGGTGAACGCGTGGCGCTCCCTTGGAGATTGTGGAGATCCACGCCAGGGCTTCTTCAGGGGTTCGAGCCATTTTCCTCCCTTGGGACAAAAGAGCCGAGATCCTCGGACCATTCACACATCGGCACAAGCTTCCCTTTTAGCTCGTGGGTACAGTCATCAAAAAATTCGAGAGAGCCACCTGAGACCGCAAGATGGCAACGCTGCTCGCCGGGGCCGTAGTGATGGAGCAAAGATCCGAGAACGGTTGGAAACAATGTGCTCCCATTCCAGCCCCACTTCGGCACCGTGAAGACGTGAACGTGCCGGCATCCAGGGCACCAAAACCAGTAAGCCCGCTCGATGCCGACGATTTCCATGTCGATGCATCGTCGGATCTTTTCTTTCACTGGGACACCCCATCGACGGGTAGCCAGAATGTGAACCGCGCCACGTGGCGGCCTTGTGCGTCAACAAAAACCATGCGCTCCCCGTTTTCGCGCGCTTTGTAGAGCGCATCCGTGATGGAGAGCGCCCGGATAAGGAGCTGCTTGAACTCGGGATCACCGGTCTTTGTGAGAAGCGCCTCCATCGCGGCCCTGGTCGAGCTGCTCATCCGGAACGCGTAAACTTCATCCCCCGTGTCAGGAACGGCAAGCTTGCTCCCGACAGGCTGCATCACCTTGTCCGGCATCTCTTTGGGAGGTGCCGGTTGCGGGTTGCTTGTGGCCACCCTCGGGAAGGTCTTCTCACTGCCGAGAACCACGGCGAAATTGTTGAGGGCCTCGGGCTCATCTTCTGAGAGCGCGATGCGGTCCTCATCGTAAAACGCCGTGAGGTTGTCCGGCCGTCCGTCCGCGCGTGTGGTCTCGATCCGCATCACGATGGGCCGGAACCATTCTTGAGTCACGGGGTGCCGGTACCCGATCTTTTTGTGGCTGCTCACTTGCGGGCCTTTCTCTTTTTTTTCTCCAAGGGCATCACAGTCACCGTCCCGATTGCATGGTCCGGAGTCGGGAGCACGTCCGGAACATCGCTTGCGGGTTCCGTCCACGCGCCGGCCTTGCGAAGCTCTGCCTCCCAGGCTGCTTTCATCTCGGCGTCGCAATGCTCGAGCGCGTCTTTCCAGGTCGGCCACCGGCCGCGCTGAGAGCGAAAACGGTATTGGTAGAACAGGCTTTGCGCGTTGTGCGGCAAGGCGGGGTCGTGCTTCACGGCACACGTTGGGCACGTGCCGGGAGGCGCTGGGAGAAGATGAAAACCGCTCATTCTTCGCCCTCGCTGTCCCGGGTCTCCTCCGGGCCCTCCTCCCGCGCGGCCGCGCGAAATTCATCCATCCGGCAAAGAAAGCACCGGCACCCATAACCCTGGCTCAGCATTCGGCAAAGGCCGGGGTGAAATCGGCGGTAAACGTCTTTCGCTAACTGCAACGTATGGTCGCGGCACTTGTTCCACTGCTCCTCGGCAGTCTTGAGGGCGTAGGCTCTTAGCTCCGCGAAGGCCTCCTGTCTCATGCGTTGGAGTCGGGCCGCCGTGGCCGCCTGCCGCACGTTGCACGCAAGCGAGAGCCCGAGCGCGAGCATGAGCCCCACATCTAATGCCGTCATGCTCGGCCCTCCCTTCTGGCCCGGAACGCCTCGGCCATGGCCCGGATCTCCTCAGGCGAGGCCACCTCGCGGGGGGCCGAGATCTCCTGGAGGATCGCCGCAGAGCGCTCCCGGGCCTTCCGGTCACGCTCGGCCGCGAGGGCCTCCCTCGAGGGCCCCGCGGAGCCCTCCAGGACCTCCACGCGGCCCCACACGCGCACAAGCTCTCGGAGGTAGGCCGGGGGGCTCCTGGCGTTGCCCATGAGATCCGGCCGCCGGCCGGGGAGCTCCCGCCACCGCCGGAGGTCCTCCGCGGTGAGCCCGGGGTGCTCCCGCTCGAGCTGGCGGAGCTTGCTCCACGAGAATCCGAGCGCCTTCCCTGCCTCGAGGAAATCGCCACCCACACCCACCCCGCCGCCGGCGGGGGGGAGGGGGGTGTCTTTCTTCGGATGAGGATGAGGATGGCATTGCTCGGGCAATGCTCGAGCATTGCTCGGAGCATCGGCCTCGGGCTGGCCCCCTCGCGCCGCGGGGGGGGCCTCGGCCTCGGCTGGCCACCGCGCCGCGGCGGCCCTTTCTTTCGCCCTCTGAGCTGCCCATCGGGCCGTGGCGGCCTCCTGAGCCTTAAGCCTCGCCTTTGCCCGGTCCTCCACGGCCCGGGCGATCTCTTGCTCGCATCTTTCGTTCCGTAGGCGGCCGTCGGCCCCCACGGTAAAAAACTGGAGCACCTCCGCGCGCACGCGCATCCACTCCTCGAGGGAGAGCGCCACGAGCCGCGCGAGGCGCTCATCCTCCGCGGGGAGGCCCGCGCCGCGGGCCGCAAACTCACGGAGGAGGAGCTCGAGATAGGCGCCGCGCGCGTGGCCGTGGCACGCCGCGAATCGCGTTGAGGCGAAGATGTCCCGGACCCAGAGCCCCATCACGGGGAGCGCGTCCTCGGTTGCGCTCATCGGTCCCACCATTGGAGATAGCCGAGCGGCCGGAACGCGGCCGCGCATTCATCCCGCGCATCGTCCTCGACGTTGAACAGGTACAACATCGAGCCGTAGGGGTTGCTTTTGGCCCTGGCGCCGTCTGGCCTCAAAAACTTGACGCGTCCCTGGATGAAGACAACCGCCGAGAGGCTCGAAGCCGGCAAGAGAACCTGTTGCCATGTTCTCGTCTCGAATCGCTGGCCGGGGAGGAGCGCCACGAGAGGCTGGCTCGTGAGGGCCGCCGCGTTGACGATTTTCTCCACCCATCGGAGGAGCTGCCCGCCGTAGGGCGGATTTACAAACGTCTTGAGCCTCCCCGGCCACCTTGCCTCGAGCCCGCCGACGCAAAGGTATCCTTTAGCTTCTGTGGGGTTGCTCCGGTGGGTGGCCGGGTCAAACTCAATCGGCCCGCCGAAAAAATTCCGGACGGGCTCGAGGATCTCCGGAGGGGTCCACCATTCCGTGCTCTCGCACGTCTTATCGACAAGCTTCATGCGATCACCCACGCGATGAGCCACGCGGCGATGAGGTAGAGCACGCACGCGACCACGGCCAACACGAGAAAGAGCGCGCCCAGAACGCAACCGGGCATCTCCACGCCTTCTTGCTGGATCTCGAGGTTGCAAATATCCTCGGGCTTGATCGGCTCGCTACTCATCGCCGTTCCTTTCGGCGGCCCTGGCGAGCGCCACCGTCTCCACCTCCACCGCTTCGCCAGGACACGTGCGCTCCGCGCACGTGTCGCACGCGAGGATCACTCCACCGCTCGGGAGCCGCATCGGCGCTGGCTCCCCAGTCAAGAGGCACTCACCACAGATAAAGCAATTCATCGGTCACTTCCTTTCTTTCCGCCGTCACTCCCACGATAAGCCGCCAGGGCCGCGAAGGCCTCGCGGATCTCTCCCACGCGGCAATAAACAGTAACGCAATGCCAGTCCGGCAACCCGTCGATCCGCGAAACGTCCCCGGGTCGCGGGAAAAATGTTTCGAGCGCCTGCGCCAGGCGCTCCGTGATGTTGGGCTCCGTCTCGCTCATCGCTTCTGACGATGCGCCTCGGCCTTCGGGCACGTCGAAAAATGGCTCTCGAAGACATCCACCCACACGATGCGATGTTCGGTATGCCCGTTCCCCACGGGTGAAATCGTCATCGCCTTTTTCGGCTTGGCGTCGAGCGGCATCCTGCCCTTGGCGGTCGCCGCGAAAAAGATTTTGGCGCCACAAGAGCGGCACACGGTGAGATTCATCTCGGCCGGGAGAGTCATCGAGGAGCCTCCTTTTTGTAGCGCTCGAGGCTCGCGCCATCGATCTCGAGCGCGAGCTTGTGTCGCTTGTTGAGTTTCCATTTCCCTTGGATTTTCCCCTGCCTCACGAGCAGAGCTATGTGCTCCTCGGAGCACCGGAGCTCCGCCGCGGCCTCCCGGACCGTCCGCGGCCGCGGCGGGAGCGGGATAATGTCCTCTTCCATGTTCACACCTCCTCGAGGCGCCGCGCCTGCCGGCGGACGATCTCGCTCCATTGTTCGAGCCCGCGGCGGTCCTCGGGCTCGCCGCCAACGCGGAGGCACTCGAGGCTCACGCCCCGGATGAGCTCCCGGCACCGCTCGATCTTCTCGGGGCTCGCCACGCCCCTCCCCCGCGTGAGCGCGAAAACCTCGCCGGCCACGGTCCGGAGCCGGAGAGCCATGCGGAGCACGGTAGCCTGTTGCGCCTCGAGCTTACTCATCGGAGAACTCCGGGAGCTGGAGCATCGTCTCGTAGAGCTTGCCGGCCAGGTCCCGGACCTCGGCCGCGGCGCGTTCCTGCCCGGGGCCAAAAGACAGGCAATAGGCCCGCGAGGCGCGGAACCACGAGCGCGCAATCGCGAGGACCGTGCGCTCCCCTGCGGTCACGCCTTGCGCCGCGAGAGCCGGCGCCGGCGGAGCCGTGCGCGGCGCCTCTTTTGCGGCCAGGGCATCCATCTGGCTGGAAAACACGGCCCCCGCCACCCGCTCCCGCATGTGCTCCGAGACAACCTCGATGAGCTCGGCAAATAGCTTGCGCGCATCTTTGGGATCCTGGCTCGTGGCAACGAACATCGCCAGAAGCTGGATGCCCGTCCCCGCCACTCGGCCCATCAAAGCCGCATAATCGGGCACTTCGCTCCGGAGCTTCCGGACGAGCTCCTCGGCTGTCGCGGCGGCGCCATAGAGCCCGGCGCGGATGTCATCCTGAGACAATGGCACGTCATAGTTAAGCCCCATTGTCCGCCCCTTCCGCGAGCGCTGCCGCTTCCGCCACGTTGCGAGGCTCATCGGGGCTCTCCTCGGGGAACTCGATTCCCAGCACCAGATGGAAAACCGGCTCTTTGCCCCCGAGCCGCCACGCCACAAGCGCGCGCGCGTAAGCGCCGAGCGCTTGATTCACTGCTTCGTTGAAAGCGCCGGCGTCGCCGCGGCCCTCGCGGCACGCGGGCCGGATGATGGAGTGGGATCCGATGCGGCCGTAGATGTGATGGGAGGTCGGATCCATTACTCCACCTCCGATCCGCCGGTCGTTTGTCTCATGACGTATCGACGGAGAACGTGCGTTTTGACGAGTACATGCATCCGGCCGTTGGCGTGGTCCGCCGAAATGATCTCGCACCGACCGAGCCCCTCGACGTTAACCGTGTTGGCCCCGGATCTCCGGGGGATCGTCGTGTGGACAATGCACACGTCCGGCATCTTCTTGCCCATGAATACGGCCCGATGCCGGCCCTGATCGCGGGCCTCGAGGATCCGCCGCAGATGCGCCAAGTCGTTCAAAAGTTTTGCCGCCATGATGTGATGCTCCTCAAGAGTGGCGAGCCGGAGGCGAGAGGCATCGGCAATGCCGAGACCGCGCGAGGCCCACGCGCGGCCCTCCCCTCCACCTCCGGCCCACAAGGAATGAAGCCCCGCCCCGGGGAGGTCCGAGGCGGAGCTCCCGAGCGCCACGAGCGCCCGGGCTGGGAATGACAAAAGGGCCGCCGCCTCACTCGGCGGCGGCCTGCGTAGGATCCCGCTTGCGAGGCGGGAACGTGGACGAGGTAGGGGGGCCGGGCCGCGAGCCCGGCCCGATTGTGGCCTCGAGGGCCGGCGGGAAGCGCGGCCGGGTCAGACCGCGCACTGTCGAGGGTTTGGGTCTGGTCAAAATAACCGCCGCCGGTGGGAACTCGGCGGCGGTCACAGAAAAGAAATGAAGAGAAACCGAGGGGAGTGTAGCCAGTCCGGCCCGCGGCCGCTACCATTCCCGGCATGAATTCGAGAGCCACGATGCGGCGGCCGAAAGCGCGGCCGGTAAACTGCCGATGTTCCCCCGAGACAATCGCCGCATGGGATCGCATTTGCCGGCGCCTCGGCACCACAAAGCGCCAGGCCCTCGAGCTGCTCATCCTCCGCATCGATCACCTCCAGGAACTCGGCCAATTCCCGTCCACGTTTTCCGCTCTGCTGAACTCACCGGCCGGGGAAGGGTAGCCACATCGGCCACGGAGCGTCAAGCCCCCTCGCTCTTTTTTTTCTTCTTCGGCCCCGGGGGTGTCCGTGGTTTCTCGACATCTCCGAGATCACGCACGATCTTCTCGAGGCCTCCGGCGAGCGAGCGCGCATCGCTTTGCGTGTACCTGTCCAGCATCGCCGGCGATTTCCATCCGCCGAGCCGTTGCGCGGTCAGGCGATCCACGCCGGCGCGGTGAGCGTTGGTTGCGAAGGTCCGCCGGAATCCGTGGATCGTGAGAGAGGGATCCACGCCGGCGCGGCGCTTTGCCGTAGTCCACGCGCGCCGGAAGTCTTTGCGGACGCGCCCGTCGCGGTCGAAGACAAAAGGGGTTTGCGAGGCGCCGCGCGCGCGCTCGCGGCGCCGGAGGAGCGCCATCAGTGGGCCCACGAGAGGGAGCACTCGAGGCACGCGATTTTTTGATCGCGCCGCGGGGAGCGTCGCTACCTCGCGCGCAAAGTCGATCTCCTCCCACCGGAGGCCGAGAGCCTCTTCCTTCCGCCAGCCCGTGAGGTAGAGCCACCGGATATCGGATCCACGGGACACCAACTGACGCACCTCCACGCGAACATGCCCCAGAAAACAATTCCCCGATTTCCCATTGCGCCGCCGTATCTATCCGTTATGATACGTTTGTCGGTCGGGCAAAGGGCCCGGCCGAAAAACCAAACGGCCCCCGCGAGTGTCACCTCCGGGGGCCAGGCCACGGACGAAAGGACCGACCATGGCAGGAATCACGATAGAGCAGAGTGGGACGCGTGTCTACCTCCGCGGAGACACGTACTCCGCGAAGGACCAAATCAAGGCGATCGGCGGGCACTGGGACGGAGATGCCCGCGCCTGGTGGGTCGGCACGGCGAAGGCCGCCGAGGCCCGGGAGCTGGTCGAGCGGCTCGCATCCCAGCCGGCCGCGGCACCGGCGCCGGCCGCCGCGGATGCTCCGCCCGCGAGGCAGTACCTCGCGGGAAAATGCATGTACAAGGGCAAAAAAGCCTACATCGCCGGTCGCCTGGTGCGCGGCCGCACGCAATGGGACGATCGCGTCGCCGAGGTCACGAGCCGAGACGGGCAGAGCGTGATGCTCGTCGGCTGGTCGGGGCGGACCTGGTGGGCCAATCGGAGTGAGATCTCGGAAGTCTCCGCGTACGCGAAGCCGAAGACCCTGGCCGGGCTGCAGCGCTTCGCGGAACGCTGCCGCGAGAACGGCGGCACCCACCCGGAAGCCTGCCCGAACTGCGGGTCCACCTCGTGCTCGGCCGCTTACGGACGGGGAGGGCTTTGCGATGAAGACTGAGCTGGACCGATTTCTCGAGCGCCTCGAGCCGGGGTCGGAGGGTACGCCGCCATCCCAGAGACTGCACCGCATCCTCCTGATCGAAACTGGGGTCCGCATCCTCGAGATGCGCGACCCCAACGACGGCGCGGACCCAGATCCGCGCAGCAAGTCCCGCCATCAGTACCTGCTCGCCGGCGGGCTTGTCTACTCGCGGCACCTGCCGCCGGAGCCCCTCGGCGACGCGTGGGCGGACTCCGGCGTCCCGCCCTGGGAGTTGCTCGGCGGGACTGGCCGTCCCACCGGGATCGTCGCAGAATACGCGGCGATCGCCGCCGACGTGGCACCCGAGCGACCGCCGCCAGGATGCGCGGTCGAACATCACGACATGCACGGCCGGGGGCGCGTGGCCCACGACGTGTACTACCTCCCCCCAGACCCCGAAGACTACTGGCGCGCGGTCACCGACATCCCGTGCCCCGTGCCTGGATGTGGCCACCACGTCGCGTGGTGGGAGGCCGGGTACGTGCCCGGATACCGCGCCTGCATGGCCCGGGTCGGCGGAGACGCGTACGATCCTCAGACTATCCGGCACAGGTTCCTGGCGCGAGGCAGCGCCCTGGCGCCGTGCCTCATCGAGGTGCGCACATGAGCCACATCTGTGCCGTCCCTGGTTGCCGCGCTCTCGCGCTGATGCTGTGGTCCACGGCCGCGGTCCGCCTGTGCGCCCGCCATCGGCGTGCCGCGTCAGCCGCGTGCCGGCAGGCCCGCGAGGACGCGGAGCGGAGGGGGCGCCCATCCCCCGTCGTGACGGTGGAGCTGGCCATCCTCTGGGCCACGGAGCCAGAGTGGGCAGACGAGGATGAGAGCGCACATGGCGCCCCCTGACCCCCGGGGCCCGGCCCTCGGCTCCTTGGGCCAGGTCTACGTCACCCTGGCCGCGGCGCGCACCTACGCCGCGGCCAGGGGCCTCCTCGAGGAGGAGGCCCGCCGGGAGCTCACGGAGCGCCTCCTCGAGGCGCATCAGAAGGAGGCCGAGTCCGGAGCGCCCGAGCTCTGGCGGTACCGTTCGCGGGCCGGCGGGCTCGACATCTCGGCCCGCGTGTCCCGCGAGGGGCCGCTCCTCGTAATCGTCTCGATCTCAGTCCGGAGGTACTGATCCATGGCCCCACATGACGACCTGATTCCTGCCGACCTGATCCCTGCCGACAAACTCATCCCTCTCGCGCGTCTCGGCCTCGAGGTGCTTCTGCACCTCGAGAATTGGGGCATGGACCTCTACGCCGTGGGCGACCTGCGCGCCGCGGCCGTCGAGCTCGGCCTGGGGCGAGAAAATCCGGAGGACCCGGCCCGGCTGATCCCTGATCCGGCATTCGGGCCGATCCTCGATCGCATGTTCGTGCGTGACTGGCCGCACTGCCCGCACCAGTCCCCATGGATCCAATACCGCGCGCGCGCGGAGGGGGAGGCCTGATCCATGGCCCGCACCCCCACCTGCCACCCGGCCCGTCGCCACTACGCGCGCGGCCTCTGTGAGCTGTGCTACCGTCGCGCGCGCGCCCGCGAGTGGTACGCGTCCCTCTCGCCGGCGGAGCGCGAGGCGCGGCTCGCTCAGATGCGCGAGCGCGCGCGCGCGAGGCGCCTCGAGGCTGCCGCGCGGAAGGGGGGCCCCCGTCGAGGCCCCCCGCAAACCTGAACCTCGAGGCCTCGAGATCCCCCCGGCCGCCCGGGGGGATTTTCGTTCAATCCTCGCCGCAAAGGTCGAGGATCGACGTTTGCCCGGCCTGGTGCTCCTCCGGCGAGAGCCCGGAGGCCTCCCCCTCGAGGCTGGCGGTCGCCACGGCCGCGTAGTGGCTCGACAGCTCAAAACCGAGAAACCTCCGCCCCTCGCGCGCGCACGCGATGCCAGTCGTCCCCGAGCCCGCGAAGGGGTCAAGGACGATCCCCCCAGGGGGAGCGCACTGGACAAGCTCGCGGAGGAGTCGCACGGGCTTTGCGGTCATGTGCCGCTTCTCGGAGGCGATCACGGGCACCGTGAAAGATCCGTTCCACGGGCCTCCCCAGTTGGCCGCGCGGGAGGTCCCCCGAGTCCCCCAAACCACATATTCGCACTGGTGCTTGAAAAATCCCTTGTGCGGCGCGCGAGCCCCGCGGCCCTTGTCCCACGCGATCACCCCGCGCCATATCGCGCCGCCGGCCTGGAGCGCGTCCGTGAGGCTCGGGAGCTGCCTCCAGTCCGTGAACACGAGGAAAAAGCCCCCCTCGCGGACAACGCGCATTCCTTCGTGGATCCACATCGAGACCCACCGCACCCAAGAGCGCGCATCCCGGCCGTCCCCGGAAAAGCTCTTGTACTCCCGGAATCCGTCCCGGATGTACTTGCTCGAGGGGTCCGCGGCCCTATCGGACCGTGTGAAGCCCCCCGAAGAGTAGGGCGGATCCGTGATGAGAGCGTCCACGCAATCGTCGGGGAGCTGCTCGAGGGCACGGAGAGCCTCCGCGCGGTGAACGCGGCCGAGCTCCCAGGGGCCGAGGCGCTCGGGCCCCCCCGCCGGCGCGGGAGGGGTCATTTCTGCCATGGCATTCTGCCGCGGGTCCTCCGCGCGCGCGCCTGCCTGGCCCGCGCCACGTTGGCCTCGTTGCCCTGGCCCCCCTCGAGGGCGGCCGCCGTGGCCGTCGGCGTCACGGTCACATCGGCCGTGAAGCTCCCCGCGTTGCCGGAGGTGTCCACCGCCCGGGCCTTGAACTTGTGGGCCGCCCCGGGGGAGAGCCCGGTAACCGTGAAGGCCTCCGGAGGGGCCTCCCCGGGCCGCTCGAGGACCGCCACGAGCCGCCACGGCCCATAGGTCGGGGTGCTCGAGGGAGCCGCCTCCGAGGCCTCCACCTCGAGGCAAGGCACCTCCGAGGGGTAGTCTTCGGCCGCCGGCGTCGGCCCATTCAGATGGGTGAGGTCGGCGGAGGTCCCCGCCTGCGGGAGAAGGTAATGCTCCGGGGCCGCCGGCGAGCGGCCGCGGAAGAGGAAGAGGAGCGCCTCGGGCCGCACAAAATCCGCCGCCACCCCGGAGCCCCACGCGGCCCGCGCGTTGGCGTCGAGGACCTCCCCCCAGATCGCTACCTCGCCGAGGAGCCCGTCCCATACCTCCGAGGGGCTCGAGGACCGGCGCCCGAGGTAGAGGCTCTCGGCCGTGTTTTGAAGCGCGGCCGCGCCCGAGAACGCGGTTGTCGAGCCCGTCCCTCGCGCCACGCCATCCACCTCGAGCGCCATCCCGGCCGCATCGTTAACCGTGAACGTAGCGAGCACGCGGACCCATGCATCCGCGGGAAACGAGTCATCGATGTCCCCCTCCACTCGCGCGGTGGTCCCCGAGATGCCCACGAAGAGTTTCGGAATCCGGAGCTTGCCGTTTTGGCCGGTGGGCTCGAAGTAGAAACGCACAAAATTCGAGGCGTCGCCTTTGCCCAGGATGTGATGCCGGAGCGTGTTGTCCTCGAGCTTGACCACGGCGGCCACGGTGAACGCCTGGAGGCCGTCCAGGATCGTGAGGTCCCCGGCCTCGAGGCTCTGAGCGTTGTTGTATTCGAGATCCCAGGCCATCAGTAGTACGCCCAGAGGTAGAGGGAGAGGAGCCACACATCCACATCGTGGTTATCGTCCGTGTGGGAGGGGTCTCGCTTGAGAGCGAAGACAAAATGATCGAGCGCGGCCAGGTCGGCGGCGGTGAGGGTGAACTCCACCGCGCGCGCGGTCTTTGCCGTCCATCCGGACACATCCGCCGATACGCTCACGGTCCTTTGCGCCGCGGAGGGGTCCGCGCTCTCGGTCGCGGCGATGCTCGAGTAGCCGAGCTCGAGGCGGATTTTCTGGCCGGCGCTCCCCGCGGTCGGCGTCGCCAGGAGCGCCACGGCCTTGACCGCTTGCGCGGTGTCGAGGCTCTCGGGGAGGATCCGGTCGCCGTAGACCTCGCCGGAGCCCGTATAAAGAAGCTTCGTCGCGCGCGAGCGAAACCGATTGTTTCCGGAGGCCCACACGAGGGGGAGGCCCGGAATCGCGTAGCGGTTGAGGGAGCCCTTGATCGGGAGCGGGAGGGGGTTTCTCGTGGCCATATATGAAGCCCTATAAGGAGTCCTATAGCGGGTCCTGCTGCCAGATCTCGATCTGCCTGAGATCACTATCCGCGGGATTCGCCCAAGTCAAGCGCGCGCGCTGGAAGCCGGGAGCCCCCGCGAAACTCGAGGGCACGCCGGGAGGCGTCGTATCGGTGGGAGATCCCACCGTCGCGCCGTAAGGGGCCGCCTTTGTCGCCTTGGCGGTGATGCCCAACATCGTGACGCCGATCTCCCCGCCGGAATCGTAGAGCGCCATCGTGGGAGGGGCCGCCACGGTCGCCGGCGCGGTGGTAATGACGGTCACCCACTCTTGCGAGCCGCTCGGGAGGCTGGCCGGGTTGATCTCCGCGCGCCACCCGGGAGCGTCGTCATAATTTTTGACGTTGGTTGCGGGATAGGTTACGCCCTCGATCACGTATCCCTGGATGTGCGTCACCTCCACCGAGGCCGGTTTGAGGACGCGATGGAAAAGACGCGCTCCGCCGGAGGTAAAAACGAGCGCGTCCGCGGCGCCGCTCGCCTGGTTTTCCGAGTTGAGGATGAGAACCTGCGTTTTCTTGCCCCGGACCGCATCGATGTGAGTGGTGAGGTCATCGAAGATCACCCACACGGGATAGGGCCACCCCGGGAAGGTCCCCGGCGGGCAAAAAATCACGTGCTCGAGGAGCTTCGTAAGCTTGCTCGAGCCGTAGGCCTTGGCGCCGTCCACAACCGAGTAGCATCGAGCTGGGGTCTCGCTCGTGGCCAGGATGTTGGCGAGCTGCCAGTTGCTCGTCGCGAAGAGATCCGCGAGGGAGTCCGGTTGCGCTTTGTTTCCCGAGCCTTTGGGCCACCGCTGGCCGCCGTCGTTGCTTATCGACACGGATGCGCCGGAGAGCACGCCGATGCGCGAGCTCGTGGAGGCACGCACTTGGAAGGCCTCGAGCGCGTTCTCCGCCGGCTCGTCGGTGTCATAGATGGAAAAGGCCCGGCCGGCTGAATGCACACGTCGCGCGTAGGCCACTCGATGGCCCGTTTCCGTGGCGCTGGCCGGGTCTTTGTACGTCTTGCCCTGGTTGGGATCATAGCTCCCCTTGTCGTAGAGGAGCGGCCGGCCGTAGGCCGCGAATTGGGCCGAGCACACGCGGCGCTTTGTGTGGCCCCCCGTGAACCATCGAGCGTAGTCGAACACTCCCACCGCGTCATCGGAGCCCCACCCGCCGCGGTGGACGACGAGCCCGGCCGCGTCGAAAACGAGCTGGCACTTTCCCCCCCAGGTCGCCGGCGTCGGCTGGCGCGCCACGCGCGAGGGGTCGCGGTGGATGAGGTTGAAGAGATGGAAGGGCCCAAAGATCCGCGAGTTTTGGTCGAGATCCATCTGAGCGGCCATCCACGCGCACGCCTCGCCGTAGGCGTTCGGCTCGCGGCCGCTCGTTTGGATCGCGTGGATGTGGGTGTCGATATGGTAGGCCGCTTGGCCCTGGCACTCACCGCGGCGGAAAATCGTCCCGTCGGGACGGTAGAGCGCCAGATGCCACTTCATGGTCTGCCGCCACCATTGCTCCGTCTCCACCCATGGCACTTGAAGGCCCGTCCAAAGCGCCGGGAAGAGCCGCGTATAAAAGAGCTGCTGCGCCCGGCCGTAGCTTGTAGGCCCGGCCCCCTTGTCCGTCCCGCCGTCCGCGTTGCCGAAGTGTCGATAGCCGGCAAGGAAAGAGGCATTGCCCCCGTTGTCGTGCGCGTCGAGGGTCGCATCGAGGCGCGTTCTCACCTCGAGGTTTTCGGCGTCCGTCCCGTCCTCCGCAATCGCGATGAGGCAGAGCATCGCCGCCACGACGTCTCCGTGGGAGGTCCCCCACATAAACTCGACGGGGTTTACCTGCCACCAAGCATCGATGTAGCGCCGGAGCCCGGCGCGCATCGTGCTCCGGTCCGCGGTGGAGAGCCCGGGATAGAGGAGCGTGTAGATGCCGGCCAGGCCCTTTGCCCACTCCCTCGATTGGTGGTCCCCCGAGGGGGTGAGCCCCGCGAGGTAGAGCCCAAGCGTACGCGCACGTGCGGCCGCGGTGGTCATGCTCGGGTCGACCACGGAGCAAAGCGCCAGGGCCCACATGTAAGCCGAGTCCCGGTCCGAGTACCAAGCATCTGTGTACGTCCCCGCGTTGGCGATCCGGTTGAGCGTGTCGCTCTTCAGGGAGCTCCAGTAGCCGGAGAGCGGCCCGGAGGCCCTCGCCTGGAGGGTCGCGATGGAGATCGATCGGTCCGAGAGCTGCTCGAGGAGCGCGGCCTGGCTCCCGGA
>ERZ761584.310-NODE-310-length-16644-cov-9.854301_pt1 | contig 16644 bp, 17 predicted proteins | sample MGYA00512168_ERZ761584 | MGnify/ENA primary metagenome ERZ761584 (study PRJEB28899, sample SAMN03785564) | bioreactor sludge metagenome | biome: EBPR Sludge; feature: EBPR Bioreactor; material: 0.22µm filtered reactor supernatant | place: Saint Lucia: Queensland...
ATGGCAGGCGGAGTCGTCAGAAGAACCCGCCTAGAGCGGGTTTTTTCATTTCTGCGACCGACCCGCAAGGGAGTCGTATATGGGCAGACCTACAGACTATCGGCCTGAGTTCGTTGAGCAAGCGAAACAGCAGTGCGCAGAGGGTGCAACTGATGTTGAACTGGCCGACTACTTCGAGGTAAGCGTTCGCACACTGTACAGGTGGAAGAACACCTATCCAGAGTTCTGTCAGGCCCTAAAAGCAAGCAAGGCGCCGGCAGACGAAAGAGTCGAGCGAAGCCTGTTTGAGCGGGCTGTTGGATACGAGCGCGACGAGATCGATATTCGTGTGGTTAATGGCGAGATTGTGCAAACGCCGATCCGCAGGTTTTACCCGCCAGACACTACGGCGGCCATCTTCTGGCTAAAGAACCGTAGGCCGGACGATTGGCGAGACAAGATGGACCACAACCTCGGCGGCTCCGTCTCTCACGTCCACAAGATCACTCGAACAATCGTTGATCCGGCCGAGTGAGAGCCCTAGACATCCCAACCGCTCGGGCGTTCAAGCCGCTACTTGCTCCGGCGCGATACAAAGGCGCATGGGGCGGACGAGGATCAGGGAAGTCTCACTTCTTCGCCGAAAAGCTGATTGAGGATTGCCAGGCAGAGCCGGGTGATTCTGGCGCTGGAATGCGCGCAGTCTGCATCCGAGAGGTACAGAAGGATCTGGCGCAGTCGTCCAAGCTGCTGATCGAAACCAAGCTCCAGGCAATGGGGCTGGGCGAGGCTGACGGATTCAAAGTGTTCCGAGACGTGATCCAGACGCCGGGTGACGGCCTGATGATCTTCAAGGGCATGAACGACTACACGGCCGACTCGATCAAGTCGCTTGAGGGATTCAAGCGCGCCTGGTGGGAAGAAGCCCAGACGGCCACCGATCACTCGCTTAACCTGCTTCGCCCGACGCTGCGGGCCGCTGGCTCTGAACTGTGGTTCAGCTGGAACCCGCGCAGGGCGACCGATCCGGTAGACGTGATGCTGCGAGGCCCTGAGCGGCCAACGGGTGCGGTTGTCGTCAAGGCCAATTGGCGCGACAACCCATGGTTCACCTCGGAACTTGAACAGGAGCGCCAGGACTGCATCAGGATGCAGCCTGACCAGTACGCGCACATCTGGGAAGGCGACTATCTCTCAGTTGTGGTTGGCGCGTATTACGCCGCAGCGCTGACCGAAGCCAGGGCGCAGGGCCGAATCGGCAATGTCTCCGCTGACCCGTTGATGGCGCTCAGAGCGTTTTTTGACATCGGCGGCACAGGTGCAAAGGCTGACGCGGTTGCGATCTGGATCGCGCAGTTCGTCGGGCGCGAGATCCGGCTGCTGGACTATTACGAGGCGGTGGGGCAGCCGCTAGCGACTCACATCGCGTGGATGCGAGGCAAAGGCTACACGCCGGACAAGTGCCAGGTGTGGTTGCCGCATGACGGCGACACGCAGGACAAGGTTCACGACGTCTCGTATGCCTCGGCAATCAAGGCCGCAGAGTATGCGGTGACGGTGATCCCGAACCAGGGCAAAGGGGCGGCGGCAAAGCGCATTGAAGAAGCGCGACGGCTGTTCCCTTCGATGTGGTTCAACGAATCAACGACGAAGCCAGGGCTTGACGCTCTGGGCTGGTATCACGAAAAGCGGGACGAGCAACGAGGAATCGGGCTCGGCCCCGAACACGATTGGTCAAGCCACGGTGCCGATGCTTTTGGCCTGATGTGCGTTGCGCATCAGCCGCCTCAAGGCAAATTGGCACCTCTGGTCTACCCGAATAGGCGCACTGCATGAAGATGGATGATCTCGACCTGCTTCGCTTCCTTGAAGCCGAGCAGGACGCTGCCTATCACCATGCGTCCAGCCAGCTTGCTGCGGATCGCACAAAGGCGATGCGGGCCTATCACCGGATGCCCTACGGCACCGAGCTTGAGGGCCGTTCGCAGGTTGTCGCGTCCGATGTCTTCGATGCTGTCGAGGGCATGCTGCCAGACCTGATTGATGTCTTCATCAGCAGCGACAAGGCTGTGGTGTTCGACCCGGTTGGCCCGGAAGACGAAGAGGCCGCAGAGCAGGTGACGAACGCCTGCAATCACGTTTTCTACAAGCAGAACAACGGTTTCCTCGTCTTGTACTCGGCGCTCAAGGATGCGCTGCTGCTCAAGACGGGTGGCGTGAAGTGGTTCTGGGATGTTCGACGCACGCCGAAGTGGGAAACCTTCAGGGGTGTTTCTGAGATCCAGCTTGCTGCGTACCTCGCAGCTAATCCGAAGGCTGAGGTGATCAGCAAGGAAGAGGAAAACGGCGAGGACGAGCCTGCCGGTGAGCAGGAAGTCGAGGCCGAAAGCGTCTCCGGTGAGACTGAGCCTGATGAGTTGATCGCGCCGAAGCTCTGGACGGTGCGAATCAAGACCATCGAGGACCGCGGCACGGTAAAGGTGGTGCCTGTTCCGCCAGACGAGCTTCGTGTCTCAAAGCAGCAGAACAGCATCCTGCTGGATGACTGCCCATACGTTGCGCACGTCGTCGAGAAAAGCCTGTCTGACATCCATCAGATGGGCTATGAGGATGTCACGGCCGATGATGTCCGCGCCGCTCAAGTCGAGCGCAAAACAGAAGACCGTGAGCTTCGAGACAGCTTCCTAGATCGTGGTCGGTTCGACGCGACTGAAGAGGATGAGGCGTCAATTCGCGGCTTCCTCCGTGAAGAATACGTACTCGTTGACTTCGACGGCGACGGCATCACCGAGCGGCGCAAGATCATCCGCCTTGGCTCGAAGATCCTCGACAACGATGAGGTGTCGCATGTTCCTATCGCGGCATGGACGCCCTACATCCTCACGCACCAGTTCAACGGCATCAGCGTTGCTCAACTGGTTGAGGATTTCCAGCGCATCGCCACCGACATCTGGCGGGCTCAACTCGACAACCTCGACCTAGCGAACAACCAGGAGACTGTCGTCCTGACGGATTCACAGGGCTCACCGCAGGCGAACATCGACGATCTGCTGAATCGCCGGCCAGGCGGTGTGCTGCGTGAGCAAGTGCCCAACGCGATCCGGCCGTATCAACAGCGTTGGCAGGGCATCGAAGCAATGCCGATGGTTGAAATGCTGTCCAGCGCGAAGGAAAACCGCACCGGCTGGACGCGATACAGCCAGGGGCTCGATGCCAACAGCCTGAACAAGACTGCGACTGGTGTTCAAGCGATCATGAACGCCTCGCAGAAGCGCATGAAGCTCATGTCGCGCATTGCGGCCGAGTGTCTGGTTGCCCCGATGTTTCGAGGCATCTTCAAGACGCTGCAGGATTTCTGCATGGAGAAACTGTCGTTCAGGCTGAACGGCAAATTCGTCGCTTACGACCCGCAGAACTGGCGCGATGCGTTTGATATGACCATCAACGTCGGCATCGGGACTGGCGACACCATCCAGCAAGCTGGTTATTTGCAGCAGATCGCGCAAGCTCAGTTCGCCGCCCTTCAAACGCCATTCGGTGGTCGGCTGGTGAGCGAGAAGAACTTCTACGAAGTGCAGGCGCGCATCGTCGAGAACGCCGGATTCAAGAACCCTGGAGCTTTCTGGACCGATCCGGCCACGATCCCGCCCCCGCAGCCTGTTCCTCCGCCTCCTGATCCTCGTGTGGTGGTTGAGCAGATGCGCCAGCAGTCCGACGCGCAGAAGTTCCAGGCCGAAACGCAGATGCAGATGCAGATCGACCAGAACCGCCAGGAGTGGGAAGCCCGGCAGAAGCAGATGGAACTGCAACAACAGGCCGCTCTAGAGCAGATGCGCGCGCAGAACGAGGCGGAAGCTGAACAACGCCGCCTGTTGTTCGAGCAGTGGAAGACCGAATATGAGGCGAAGGTCAAGGTCGCCTTGTCTGGCCAGGAGGACGTTGCGTTGCCCGGCGAGATGAGCAAGACGGATCTGATGATGTCGTCTCTTCAGCAGATGATGATGCAGTTCATGGAGCACATGAACGCGCCGAAGGCCATCGTTCGAGACGCGAACGGCCGCGCTGTCGGCGTGGCTCGGGCTGATGCCATTGGGTGAGTAAATGACGACCTGGATAAACAGACTCAAGTGCCAGGTAGCATCTGCCCCCGGCACTGGCGACATCATCGTCGGCGCGGCCTCCACCGCCGATTACCAGACGTTCGGTGCTGCACATGACGGTCTGACGTTCGATGTAACCGTGTCGCAGCCTGGCGCATGGGAGGTTGTGCGCTGCTCCTACACGCACTCGACGACGACCCTGAATAGGTCTTCTGGCACATTGCTTTCGAGTTCTACCGGCTCGGCGGTGTCTTTCGGGGCCGACGCGACGGTTTCTGTGGCGATGCACGCTGACTGGCTGGCCGACATCGAAACGCGGGCAGGAGTTGTCGTTGCGTCTGCTACGGGTCTTCCGACTGCAGACTCTGCTGCGTGGGCAGCGGCAATTGCGGCGGCCGGGGTTGGCGGCACCATCTTGGTTCGCCCAAAACAGACTTATGTTCTGGCAAAAGAGGTGGTCCTTCAGTCTGGGCAGACGTTGCTCGGCAACGGTTCGACGCTCAAGTTGGCAGATCAGGTATCCAGCGCGCTCACCTCCCCGGTAACAATCGATGCCGCAACGGCAAACGTCACCGTGTCCTTCCCGGTGGCGAGTTCCAGCCAGTTCTTCGTGGGTCAGAGAGTTGCTGTCTCGGACTTGACGGTCGGCGGGCAACGCACCGCCACGCGCGTGACCGCGGAGGTGACCGCAGTCGCTGCGGGCCTAGTCACCGCGCGCTTCGATAACAGTGCCGGCGACCAGATTTCATCGACCACAAACCTCTCCACATGGATTGAAACCGGGGCGGTTTCTTACACCGCGCCCGTTGGAGCAATCCTCTGCTCAATCTCGGGGCTGATGACGGTAGGTTCCGGGGCGGATGGCGTCAGGATCAGAGAGTTGTCGTTTGACGGCAACGCATCAAACAACCCACTGGCGCGCCGCTGGGAAACAAGCCCATGCCTGAACTTCCGAGGCACCTCGGGCGTGCTCAAGTCGATCAACGTGCGCGATGCGACAAGCGACGCCATTTACCACGGCGGGCTGGAGCTGGAGGTCGATAGTCTGCGCATTGACAAGCCCTGCGGCATGGGCGTCCACCTCGGCGCGACAACCGGCACCACGGGCGCCATGAGAACGATCCTTAGAAACTTCTGGATCGACTCCCCAGGCATGGGCGACCCGACAATTGGGCACTACGGTGGCTATAACTCCTCGCACCCAGCATATCCGGCGTTGGGGTGCTCCAGACTGACAGATCGTGTCATTTGTCAGGGCGGGCACATCACCAATGACTATGGCACGCCGTCCACCTACGGAACCGCAATCTCGTCGATCACTGCCGGTGACAACTGGGCGGTGCAGTTTGACGATATCCACATCTCCGGCTTCAACAAGGGGCTGGGGCCGCTGCTGCTGGTCAGATCTGGCGGTAGTGGGGGCTACACATCAACTCCGACAGATCCCCCGGGCGACTACAAGCAGGCGGCCTCAGCGATCATTTTCAGCCGCACGCGATTCGATTCGTGCTACCCGCCGACCTTCGCGACTGCCGATCAGTGGCAGATGTGCTGTGTCGGCTCGAACAGTGGGCAATTCCCACAGTTCGTGCGAGTGAAATTCATTGACTGCGAGTGGATTGACTCGCCGATGGTAATTCAGGAGTCGCACGTCGAATTCAGCGGGGTGAACGAGTTCGTGGCAACCTCGGTCACGCTATCTTCGACGTTGACCGTCAATGGCAGCACGGCCGATGTCGATATCACCGGGTGCGTGTTCCGGCGACCGGTCACTACTTCCGGCAATGTCGGCTCAGTGCCCGGCTGGTATCAGTACTCGTGCAATTTGTACATCCCTGGCGGCAAGGTGCGGGGCTCGGGCGTCAGCATCATCGGAGGGCACCTGGGAGTTCGCATCCAGAATGGCGCCGAGGTGGATCTCGTCGGCGCGCTGCTGCACAACCAGTACCAGATCGGGATTGTGGCCATGAGCGCATCGACACAGGTGCGCTTGCGTGCCCTCAAGGCTACGCTTCAATCTGGGTTCTCCGCGGACTCAGGATGGGCTGCGCTGCACCTGAATAGCGGTGGCGGCGCACTTGGGGCGGGCGGAAGGGCTGTCATGATTGGATGCGAAGTTGATGCTGTCACGACCGCCGCCGGGCAGTCGGCGGTAAAGCTGCCGGCGCTTGGTACAGCCTTCGCCAACATCATCGGGTGCAAGCTTCGTGTCAGCGGCACCTCAACCACTGCAGTCGCATCAGGTGGGGCGGCCGGTATCGGCGTCGTGGCGAACAACTTGCTCAGTCACGCATTCGTGCCGGGAGCCGCCGAGACAAACACGGGCAACGTCGTCTCTGTCAACGTATGACGTTGAGTTTTACTCAGGTATCGTGAGCCCCCATGCCTAGCGGAACACTTGCAGCAGATCCGCTTGCGTCTGCGCCGCTGCTTGGGTCGGAGTCGTCAGGCTCGACCGTCTACTACCACCCAGGCGCCACGATCACCTCGGGCGGCTGGACCCCGAGCACCGGCGCATCACTGGGTGCGTGCATCGACGAGACGACCGCAGACCTTGCCGACTACATCACCAGCCCGGATCTCTCAACGCCCTGCACGCTGGCATTTGTGGATGACTTCGGCGCCGCTCAGTCGCTGCCTGCTGGAACGTGGGACATCCCGTTCATCGCTGACCGCACCGGCACGAGCGGCCAGATTCGGATCATCCTGAAAGACTCTGGCGGCACGACGCTGGCGACGGGTGCATGGCACACGCTGACCGACACGCAGGACACCTACACCGACACACTGACCATCGCGTCGGCGGCTGATCGAATCACCTTCGAGCTACAGGCATGACGGCGAGGGTCTACTGGCTGCGCGTCGCAGAGGCGGCGCCGACTGAATCCGTCCGCGTCTACTGGCTGAGGGTCGGTGCAGGCGCATCGGCGGTTACTGGTGGTGGCGGTGGCATCCGTCACAAGCCGCACCGTCGGCTGTGGTGGCTGAGAAAACCGGCATCACTGGATGAGGATCAGGCCGAAGAGGCGCTAGAGCAGGCCGAGGACGCGATTGCAACTGCTGTAGCGAAGGCTAGAGCGGTTGACGCAACGCCAGAGCAGACGAAGAAGGCGGCGAAAGAGGCTGTGGCCCCGCTTGTGCGGGCGATGCCTGGCTTCGATTGGACTGCGCTTTATCGGCAGGCCGAGATCGCTGCGAAACAGGCCGCGCAACTTGAGGCGCTGAACCAGGCGGTTATCAAAGCCCGCATCTTCGAGGCTTTTAGAGCCTACGAAGCGCAGATCCAACAGGACGAAGAGGACATAGAGCTGCTCGCTCTGATGCTATGACGCCAATCGAAGAACAGACGCGCGGACAACGTGCTGCAGAACTGCTCGAAAACGAGCTTCTGCAGCAATCGCTCGACGCCATCAAGGCCGAGATCATCGAGCAATGGACGAGTTGCCCTGCGCGTGACGCTCAAGGCAAAGAAGCACTTTGGCAGCTTCACAAGATGGCGTGCAAGTTCGAAGGGCTGCTGAAGGGCTACGTCGAAACCGGCAAGCTCGCCGCAGAAAATCTCAAGCGTTACGAAGAACAGGGCCGACTGGCTCGCATCTTCCGCGCATCCTGATTCCGCGCAACGCGGATAGGACGGCCTCCCTCGGGAGGCTTTTTTGTGCCCGCTTCGCGCGGGCATTTTCATTGTGAGGTGTTATGGACATCGAACCCGATAAGGGAATGTCTGAACTGATGTCGGCGCTTGACGACGCTCCGAAGCTCGAACCGCAGGAAACCGAAGAGGTCGAACCTGTCGAGCAAGAGGACGAAGTACAAGAGGCCGTCGAACCGCAGGAAGAGCCCGAACCAGAGCTTGTTGATCTGGACGGCAAGAAGCTGGAGATCCCGCAGGGGACGCCTCCGGAGCTTGTCGAAACCGTCAAGAAGATGGCGACGGACCTGAAGGCGGACTACACCCGTAAGTCGCAGGCAAACGCCGAAGCTGAAAAGCAGGTGCAAGCCTACGCACAGTCGCTCGCGCATCAACAGCAACTGATGGGCGCGACGGCTGAGACATGGGCTGACTTCCGCACCGCTCAGAAGCGAGTGGAGGAATTCAGCCAGGTCGATTGGTCTGCTCTGGCGGATCAAGACCCAGCCCAGGCCACAAAGCTGATGGCGCTGTATCAAACGGCGCAGGCCGATGCCCACACAAAGGGCGCGGCGTGGCATCAGACGCTGCAACAACTCAACGCGCAGTCCGAACAGCACCGTGACTCCCAAACGTCCGCCCAGTGGGCCAAGGCGGTTGAAGTCGCGCGCAACGCTATCGGATCGACGTTCGATGAGCAGGCAAACACGAAGGCTTTGAAGTGGCTTACCGCCAAGGCCGGGACGCAGGACGTGAAGGCGATTGCCCAACGTTTCGGTGACCCGGTGGTGCTGGAGGCCATCTACAAGGCCGCGCAGTGGGATGCGGCGAAAGCCGGCAAGCCCATGCAACGCGCGACTCAGGCGCCGCAGAAGGTCATCAAGCCATCTGCCCCGATGCCGCGCAAGGAAAACCAGGCGGCGCTTGATCGGTTGAAGAAGACCGGACGCGCCGAAGAACTCATCCACTTTCTGAAGTGAAGGAATTGAATCATGGCCCAACCTACCAACACCTACGACACGTATGACGTGACCGGCAACCGCGAGGATCTGCAGGACAAGATCTACATGGTGTCGCCCGAGAAGACGCCCGTCTCGTCTGCCGGACGCCGCTTCACGGCTACCGCGAAGTTCCACGAATGGCAACGCGACTCGCTCGCCACGCCGAACAAGGACAACGCGGTGATCGAAGGCGATGACCGCACCGGTACCGCTCTGGTGGCGACCAACCGCGTCGGCAACTACGCTCAGTTGTTCGACAAGGTTGCCGTGGTGACGACCTCGCAGCGCGCCACGAAGGCCGCTGGCCGTTCGGATGAAATGAAGTACCAGATTGCCATGAAGGCAATCCCGGAACTGAAGCGCGACGTGGAGGCCATGCTCACCAGCAATAACGCTGCTGTGGCCGGCAACTCGACGACCGCGCGCAAGTCCGGCGGCCTGGGTGTCTTCATCTACACCAACGTGTCGCACAACGGCGCGGGCGCGACGGCTTCGCACACCTCGGGCGCACCGACGACTGCGGTTACCGCAGGCACGAACCGGACGTTCACCGAGACGCTGCTCAAGACGGTGCTTCAGAGCATCGCCACGAACAGCGGTGAACAGCCGTCCATCCTATCGGTCACCCCGTCGCACAAGGCCACGTTCTCGGGCTTCACCGGCATCGCTGCCAATCGCTTCCAAACCGCTTTGTCGGCGAAGCAGCAGCAGCGCATCGTCGGCGGCGCGGACGTGTACATGGGCGACTTCGGTGAATTGACGGTGGTGCCGAACTACGTGCAGGCCACGTCGAGTGCGAACACGGCGCTCATCCTGAACCCGGACACCTACGGCCTCGCCTACTTCCAGCCCTGGAAGACCGAGCCGCTGGCGAAGACGGGCCACACCGACAAGGAGATGGTCTCCTGCGAGGTGCTGACCGTCGTCACGTCCGAAGCGGCCAACGGCAAGGTTGCCGACCTGACCGCTTGATCGTCAACCGCTGAAGGGGTGGGGGGCTTCGGCCCCCCTTTTTCATGTCGAACCTCAAGTTGCAGACCGCTGACGCGGATCTGGGCATCGTCACAACGCTGCATGTCACTGAAAACAAGGTGGCGATCCAAAAGACGTATGACGCCGAGCCATTCCTCGATGCCGCTGCTCAGATGCGCGCGGAGTCGTCCGGGCAACGCTGGGGCGACGCGCGGCACATCGGTTTCATCCCGATGGCCGAGTTGGCGCAGTTCTTCAGGCAGGACGGCGGATTCGACAGAAAGCGTTGCTTGGAGTGGATTCGCAAGAACCCGCGCTTTTGCACGTTTGAACGGGCATTGAAATGACCTATGCGCAGTTGATCGCCGACGTCGCGGCCTACCTGCACCGCACGGACCTGACATCCATGATGTCTCGGTTCGTTGCACTGGCTGAGGCACGCTTCTCTCGCGTGCTTCGCGTTCGCCAGATGGAGACGGCCATCACCGGCACGATTGCCTCAAACGAGGTTGCTCTGCCGGCTGATTTCGTCGGGACAAAGGTGCTGTATGCCGTGGGATACGAAGGCACTCCGCTGCTGTCGCGCTCGGTTGACTACGTAATCTCTCGAAACGCGACGGACGGCATCCCGGTTAACTACGCAGTGACCAACGGTGCATGGTTGTTCGACGGGTCTGGCGACATCGAAGGAACGTACTACGCGGCGGTGCCGAGTCTGGAAACGGACGACGAGACCTGGCTGTCGATTGCGGCGCCTGATGCGTACCTGTTCGGCACGCTTTCAGAGGCTTGTTTATACGTGGCCGATGAGCAGCGGGCGTCAATGTACGCAGCACGCGCGGCGGCTGCGATTGCAGAGCTTGCAGGGGCGGATGCGCGTGATCGTCATTCGGGCCTGTTGGCTGCTGTGAAGAGGTGATCGGATGGCGACCTATACCGAACTGTTCGCGCTGAAGAGCTCAACAGAGTTTGCACAGCGCATCGAGATCGCAACGCTAATTGCAGCGCGCAAGACGATCAACGATGCGCAAGCGTCGGCTTCAGCAAAGCAATTCGCGCAACAGGTGATCACTGGTGGCGTGCCTGGTGAACCTCGGCAGCGGCTGATCCATCGGGCGTTGGTTGCGGCAAGCGTCATTGCGGCTGGTCCAGCGGTCACCGACGCTCAGTTGCAGAACGTCGTGGACAACGAATTCGGGAACCTCGGCTAATGCTCTCGTTCCTGCCCGACTCGTCAGAAGTAACGCCCGAGATCCTGCAATCAGTCGTCGGTGTGCCGACGCTGCGCGGGTACAAGGCGCCGCCGAGCGGGGTAGATGCTGGGCTGTCTGCTCTTGCAGCCGCGAGCCAGGGCGGCGGATTCCTGCTCAAGCTGGACGGATCGGTGCGGACGATTGTCGGCACTTCGACGCGGCTCTATGAGGCTGGTGCGTCGTCATGGACGGATGTATCTCGTGGCGCTGCTTACACGGCAGGCTCCGCTCGATGGCGGTTTGCGCAGTTCGGCAACACGTCGTTGTCGATCAACAAGGCAACGGTACTGCAGTCGTCCACCTCTGGATCGTTTGCTGACGTCTCCAATGCCCCGAAGGCTGGATGCATGGAAGCCGCTGCCGGCTTCGTGATGCTGGCGAACTGCGACGACACCGGGTCGGGTCTTGCTACTGGATACGGTGATCAACCACACCGCTGGTGGTGCTCGCAGATCTTCAACCCGACCGGCACATGGAACCCTGACGTTTCGACGCAGGCCACCTCCGGTCTGCTGGTGGAGACGCCTGGGGCCATCACGGCACTTCGCCGGCTGAACACCGACATCGTGGCGTACAAGGGCAAGAGCCTGTATCTCGGCCGATACGAAGGCCCCCCGACCGTTTGGCGGTGGCAGTGCGTGTCAACCGATGTCGGCTGCGAATCTCAGGATGCGGTGATGGCCGCTCAAAATGCCCACTACTTCATCGGCTCTGATGACATCTACATGTTCGACGGGTCCAGGCCCGTCCCTATCGGCGCGGGGGTACGGGAATGGTTCTTCGCACGGCTGAACAGGTCCTACATCAGCTCGATAGCTGCGATTCACGACAGGGCGACGCAGACGATCTACTGGTTCTATCCATCTGGGACGAGTTCGAGTCTGAACTCGTGCTTGGTCTATCACTACGCGACTCAGAGATGGGGGAGCTTCGATCTGGCGATCTTGGACACCCTCGAGGCCGTTACTTCCGCGATTACATATGACTCGCTCGGGTCGATGTACGCGACCTATGACGACTTCCCGGAAATCGCGTATGACTCGCCATTCTGGAACGCGAACACGCCGGTTCTGAGCTACATCAGTTCGGCTTACAAGCTCACCAGCTTGTCGGGTTCTGGAACATCATCCTCGATGCGGACGGGCTGGTATGGCGACACCGATCAGGTGTCAACCTGCACCCGTGTTCGTCCACGCTTTCGGACGATGCCGACATCGGCCACATGCCAGGGCCACACGACGATGGATCTAGGCAACACGCCGACGATCCTATCGGCTGCTCTAGCGATGCACGACGGTCGATTCGACGTTCTCCAGGCTGGCCGCTTCCATCGCTTTGACCTGACGTTCTCGGGCTCGATGGAAGTCGAGGCCATCGTTCCGACGCTCAAGCCTTCAGGTCGCGAATGAACAAGGTGGCGCCACAACCCATCCTGAACGGATGGGACGAACGGACGCGCCTGCGTTTGTTGGACTACATGCGCGAGCACGCAACTGCAATCAATCAGGCGGCAGACGGCCTGCTGTCCAACTTTGTCAGCGTCTCTGCTGCGTACACGGCAGGCGTCAACGATCACGTCATCGTGGTGGTGCCTTCTGGCACGTTCACTGTGACGCTTCCACGCGCCTCCGATATGCGCAGCAAACGTGTTGTTGTGAAGCGCGGCAACAGCACGACGCACACGATAACGATTCAAAGCACCAGCGGAAACATCGACGGTGCTGCATCCACATCGCTTACGACCGCCTGGCAGTCGCGCGAGCTTTTCTCTGACGGCACTCAGTGGCTACTGATCTGAGGGTGACATGACCACACTTGCATCCAACCTCGCGCCCGGACCATACGGCTACGCTCAAGCCCCCGGCATGAACGGGTATGGCTATTACGAGCAGCAGACGCCACTCGGATCATTCGGCGCAGCAAACCAGCAGCGTTCGATGGCTTCGACTGCGTACAACCCGTACATCGGCCAAACGTCTCAAGGCATCCAGGGCACCGGGCCGGTTCAGGCCTACACGGCAGGCGCGAATCCCTACATCGGACAAACAACGCAGGGCGTGAACTATCAGGCCGCGCAGGGCGCTGGATCTAACCCCTACGCTGGCTCTAACCCGTATCTGACGGGTGCAATCGACGCCAATGCGCAGGACATGACGCGCAACTTCAATCAGTCTGTGATGCCGCAGATCGACCGCATGGCGCAGCAGTCCGGCAGCTTCGGGAATACAGGGGTGCAGCAGGTCGCAAACAACGCCATGCGCGATCTGAACAACGGCATCGGGCAGATGTCGAATCAGATGCGGATGCAGGACTACGGCATGCAGCAGGGCCTCGCCGAGAACGCGCTGAACCGCGCGCAGGCGAACAACCAGTTCAACGCCGGAAACCTGCTCAACGCTGGGCAGTTCAACAGCGGGCTCCAGGCCGGCGACCTGAACCGCAACCTCGGCGCCATGTCTCAGGTCGGAATGTTCAACGCCGGTCAACAGAACAACATGGGCCAGTTCAACGCGAATAACGCGCTGAATACGCAGCAGTTCAATTCGACGCTCGGCTCAAACGACCTGGCCCGCAACTCGCAGCTGATGCAGAACATGGGGCAGTTCAACAGCGGCGCATTGAACACGAACAGCATGTTCAACGCCGGCCAGGGAAACGCCATCAACCAGTTCAACACGGGTCAGGGCAACGCGATGATCCAGAACCAGTTGAACAGGAACCAGACGCAAAACCAGTTCGACCAGAACCTTGCATGGCAGAAGGATCAATTCGGCCAAAACATGGATAGAGGCATCTGGAACGACAACATGGGCTGGATGAACCAGGGCCAGCAGAACCAGATGGCTATGCTCAACAGTCTGCTCGGCTTCAACCAACAAGGCATCAACGCCGGCACAAACATCCAGAACACGCCGCTCAACTACTGGAACCAGTTCCTCAACGCCGCGAACCAGACGGGCGGCCTGGGCGGGTCTCAGAACCAGCAGATGCCGGGCAATCCGTTGCTCGGGGCCATCGGCGGCGCGCAGTTCGGGTCGGCGCTCTTCAACAATCTTTTCGGCGGGGGTAAGTGATGGCAATCGACGCGGCACTTCTTCAACGATTGCTGTCAGGGCAAGGCGTTGATGGATGGACGACCGGCACCACGCAGGGCTGGCAGGGCGGCGACGCCGGCAACAACGTCGGCTCGACGCAATGGCTGTACGACATCGGCAGCAACCCGAACACCTACGATGTGTACGACACCAGCGGAAACAAGTTGGACACACGCAGCAAGGAATCGAGTTCGGCGCAGTTGGGCCGGTTCCTGGCTGGCGCGGCCACGCTGTACGGGGCCGGCTCGCTGCTCAATGGCGGGCTACTTGGATTCGGTGGTGCCCCTGGTGCTGCTGGAGGGTTGGGTGACCTTGGTGCGATGGACGCGCTTGGTTCGCCTGGCGCGTTTTCCGCCGATGGGGTAACGGCGCTTCCTGGGGCATCTGGCGTTAGCGCCATGCGAGCTGGCGAGATCGCAAGCTATGCGCCGGGCGCTTCTGTGACCTCTCCTGCGGTTTCTGGCTTGTCTAGCTCATCGCTTGGGAATGCTGCTGGCGCTCTTGGTGGACTCGGGCAGTACATCGCCCCAATCGCTGGAGCACTCGCTGGCGCTGCTGGATCAAAGGACCAGCAGCAGACCAGCACCCGCGAACCGTGGGGGCCGGCTCAACAGTGGATCAAAGACACCATGAGCCAGGGCCAGGCGCTGCAACAGCAGTACCAGCGTCAGCCCTTCAGCCAGGCGCAGCAGGCGGCTTACAACAACTTTGGCGGCCTGCTCAACGCAATCAACAGTGGTGCGGGTGGCCTCACGGCTGGAGCCAACGCAACCGCATCAGGCGCGAACAACTTCGACCGCAGCAATCCGCGCAAGGCGCTGACGGGTTCGAGCTTCAACCTGGGCGGCTTTGCGCCTGGCCTGCTGTCGTTATTCGGAGGCAACAATGGCTGACGTAGCAGCATCGCTCAAAGACTGGTCTACCACTGAGGCCAGCAACTACCCGCTCGGGACGACGGTCGTTTCGACGGGGCTGAATGACAACCTGCAGCAAATTCAGGCGGCTGTGCGTGATGTGTATTCAAGAGACACCATCGCGTCTGCTGCTACCTGCGACATCGGAAGCAAGGATTCCGGCTCGCTGATCGTCAGCGGTACGACGACGATCACGTCGTTTGGCACGGTGTCTGAGGGCATCCGTAAGTGGTTGACGTTCCCGGGAGTTCTCACGCTGACGCACAACGCCGCCTCGCTGATTCTTCCAAGTGGCGCAAGCATCACGACGGCAGCAGGCGATACGGCCGAATTCGAGTCGCTTGGAGCTGGCAGCTGGCGCTGTCTCGCGTTCCAGCGCGCCAGCGGGTATGCGGTCAATACAAACGTTGCGTTCGCTGACGGCACCGTGTCTGCTCCAGGCGGCTACTTCACCTCGGACACCAACAACGGTTTCTATCGCATCGGGGCAGACAACTGGGCTGCGACCGTTGGCGGCAGCAAGTGGCTCGAATTTACGCCGCTGGGCGTCTACCTATCGCCTCCCGTCTATACGTTTGGCACATCTCTTTCGCTGACCAGTGCCCCTGGCGTCAGCGGGACTGCTGCCGGGACGGTGACGATTGCGTCAGGTAGCGGGTCTTCTGGTGGCGGCGGGGACGTGAACATCCGCCCAGGAGATGCGAACGTCACCACCGCTCAACTCAAGATTCGTGGTGGGCACTCGCTGACAAACTCCATCAGCGGCGGCGCCTGCAGTGTGTCGGGCGGAGACACGACGGCGACACCAGTGAGCGCCTACGGTGGCGCACTGAACTTGTGGGCTGGCGGCGGCACAGGGACCGGAACGCACGGTGATGTGAACGTTGGATTCCACACCCGAACATCCTATGAGGATGTTGGCACGATCCTCTACCGGGTCAACGGCAAGAACAACCTGTTGGAGTGGAATCTCGCCGAGGGCACAGGCGCTGGCGTTCCACGGCCTGCGATCACCTCTGGCGCTGGTACTGGCGCAACGATTGCCGGCACTCACAATGCATTTGTTGTGACGTTCGGCACCTCTGCTTCGACAAGCGTCGTGCTCGACCTGACGACGAAGAGCGGCGCCACAGCGGCCACGAACGCGCCGATCCCGACGATCACGTTCCAGTCGTCAACGGCCAACATCGTGTGCCGCGTGTCTGCTGTCTCCACTACGTCGATGACGGTTGTTTTCGCGTCGGCGCCGGCAAGCGGCGACAAGCTCAACGTCGCGCTGCACTACTACTTCTGAGGTGGCTATGGGCCTGCTTGATGTTTTCAACGACCCCAACGCACAGATGGGGCTCGGCCTACTCGCTGCGGCTGGGCCATCGGCTACTCCGATGAGCTTCGGGCAACGTCTCCAGGGCGTCATGCAGCAGATGCAGGCGCAGAAGATCGCGGAGGAAGAGCGTAAGCAGAAGGCTGCAATGCAGTCGCTGCAAGCGAGGCTGATCGAGTCGCAGATTGGAGAGACGCAGGCGCAGGCGCAGCAACGGCAGGCACAGGCGCAGGAAATGCAGCGCAAGCTCCAAGAGCAGCAGCGCATCCAGGATGTGATCAGGGGCGCAGTTTCTCCGACGCGCGCTGTTGATGCGAACGCGGCCAGCGGCATTACGGGGCCTCGACCTGAAGCACTGGCGGCTGTCAACCAGCC
>ERZ761584.311-NODE-311-length-16640-cov-5.202532_pt1 | contig 16640 bp, 26 predicted proteins | sample MGYA00512168_ERZ761584 | MGnify/ENA primary metagenome ERZ761584 (study PRJEB28899, sample SAMN03785564) | bioreactor sludge metagenome | biome: EBPR Sludge; feature: EBPR Bioreactor; material: 0.22µm filtered reactor supernatant | place: Saint Lucia: Queensland...
AGCATAAAAAGAGAGTGGATAAATCCACTCTCTTTTCTGTTACCAGCTTGTTACTTCGGCATACAACGCAGCAGCATCTTCCATAAGGTAATCACTGATCTGCGCCATTGCTTCTTCGGTCAGAGGCTGGTCTTCGTGCGGTTCAATATTTAACCCTGCAACAATCACTTTCTCCGGCGTTTTTAACAGGCGGCAGTTGACGTGTGCAACACCTTTTCCTTCGGCATCTTCGCCATAGAAGGCGATTTCAACACCGGGAATATTAGGGTTGACGAAGGTTTTTGACAAACCCTGCATTGTTATATACTGTGCCATGTTGTTTTTCCTTATGGAATTTGTTTCACGATACGATCATTATAGCTGACCAATTGACTGAAATCAATCAATTGGTGCAAAAAATATGCGTATCTCTATTGAGTGAATCTTTCGATATGTTACAATAAATCTAATTAACCATTACGAAAGGTTTAATAAAAATGGGCACTGATAAGCCTGTTATTTTTCTTCCAGCGTTGACGCCAAAGAAGATGGCGCAGATGAAAGAAAAACATCTCAAGAAATACAAAGATTCGATCTGGGCAGCACTGCCGACTTGGGCAACGATCATTATCACAGAGAATGTGGTGTATGTTGTTTGGCACGCCGGTGATGAATTCTGCGTTGATATCGATCTGAAGAAGAATATTACTGAACTACGTGGTATTTCCGTGCCGCTGGATGAGCGTCTCGATGAACATCGGAACGTGACAGCATCAGCCGAATTCCCAACAAGCAGTTTCAAGTTTTCAGTTCGAATTGAAGAAACACAGATCGTTCCCCAACTGCGTCAGATCTTTGGGCAGAATGTATTCGTGATCTAAGAAAAATGGAGACAGAAATTTTTGTCTCCATTTTATTTTCAGTCTTTAAAAATATTTTTACGGCATGTATAATACTTATAATCGAAAGGCTCAAAAATGAAACGAAATAAAGAAATAGATTATGATATTGCGGTCAAAGACAGGCAATATCAGCCCGACGACAACGACAGTATGTCGTCGTTTCAGTTTATGGATACCTTTGATTATTGGATCGAGCAAACCTTATTAACGGTATCGGATAACAGTGGCAGGGTTTACGAGCATACTTATCGTTCTTTTAGAACTTATTGTGAACAACAGGGGTTAGACTGTGACCAAGCTTTAACGCCAGAGCATATTGACCGATTTATGGCATCTGAGAACACAACTCGTGCAACTCGCAATCGTCAGTTATCCGCTTTACGTAAGCTGGCATACATACGAACGCAGTATAGCGATGATATTCGATATTTAGAAGCGTTTTATCGTATCAAGCTCATGAAAACACCTGAAGCCAACCTCTCAGATTTTCATCGAGAACGCCGCATCCTGTCTAATTCACAAGCTAACGCCATTGTCCAATGCTTTATACATCAGGAACGTGATACGGCTTTACGCAATACGGCGATGATGCTGTTGCTTTTCTATACAGGCTTACGTCGAGCAGAGTTAGTATCCCTGAAATGGCAGGATATTCAATGGGAAAATGGCACTTTATATGTGAATTATGGCAAGAACAACAAGTCATCAGATATTGCCATTTTAGATGGTAAAAACAGAGTCGTTTTAGACGCTTTAGAGCGCTGGAAACAGCAGCAGTTTGAGTATTTTACCTATACCCCTGACTTTATTTTTACGCCTATTCCCCGTAGTCAGAAACGGTATCTTGAAGACAACCCTATCAGCGTTCGTACTGTGCATCAGGTGGTCGATATGGCTGAAAAATACACTGGAATTGAGTTTAGTTCACACGATATTCGGCGTACAGTAGGCACAAAATTAATCACTGAAAAAATGCCTTTACAAGAGGTCCAGAGCCAGCTCAGACACCAACATGGGAGTACCACATTACAGAATTACGCCATCCCTGCACAGGCGAAGAAGCGCCGTAAAGATTATAATATGGACTATTAATGCTTACAAATGAATTGATTATTTGATTTCAATTGTGTATCATAATAGTATATAACAACGAACACAAAGGGATCTTTTATGAATTACACGCATTACATAGCAGTTGGATTAGGTCGTTATATCGATACAAATTCGTTGAATTTTTTTCAGGATGCGCTGTTTGAATTTAGCGTTCTTGGCGGAAATGGAAATAATTATGACCATGTATGCAGTGTTCACTTAAAATACCAAAATCAGTTCGGAAACTATCGTTTAGAACAGCCGCGTGTCATCCGTGATGGGAATGTCTCAATCACAGAGAAGATGATGGCAGACATAAAACCTGTCATCCTTCAAACGATTCGGGAAATTAATCCCCACACCACGTTGGCAGGCTATACTATTGCGAGAGAGTAATCTCTCGCTTTTTTGCTTTTTAAATTCGATTTTTAAGGCGTCTGGAAAAGGCGAAAGAAGAGGTCATTGATGACGTGTCGAAAATTTTTCATGTCTCGGAAATAGGGCTTGTAGCGCCTTGTTTTAGGGCTTTTTAGACGAAGGTCAAAAACAGCTATAGAAAAACGTTTTTTTCAGGATCCTGATCCTAAGTCTGATGCAAACTTTAAATTCTCTATATAGGTTATCGGATAACATAACTAATTATGATTAAAATTCACAATCAAAACGGTCAAAATTCGCAGGCATCTTTGCTTTCTTCAGAAGATAGTGCTCAAGCGATCATGGGTGCCATTCGAAATCAATTTGCTAAATGGACAAAACATGTTAATGGCTATACCGTCCATCATGTTGTCTTTGATTGGGATATGAGTATACATGTAGAGGATAGTATATTGGGCTATCGTTTTCGCTGCAAAGCACAGGACTATGTGCTCAATAAGAAAGTAAAGCTACCAAAGAGTTTTGATTGGTATACAACCCCGCATATTGTTTACGATGAAGTTCACAATCCATCAGGACATATTGAATATATTATTAAAAGTCTGCATTTAGTAAACCCTATCGATGCTTGCCATATATTAGGTATGGATTATGATCAGTACATTAAAGAATACGAAAGCAATTGCCATCAAAAATAAAATTAAAATTATTGTATTTAGCACGGCACATTATAATATAAAATAACTTATGTTTACTTTAAAAAGAAACTATTTCGAAGAGCAATCGTTAGCATTTATAAAGCAATTTGATGATATGGTACAGTGCATAGTAGCTCTGGAAATACTGGATGTTTATCGAATTGTTTTCGATTGGGATATGAGGGATCGAATTGAGGATGATGCTTCTCCATTAGGAATGCGTTGTAAAGCCAAAGATTATATTCTACATGAGCTTATGCCTTTACCATCGGAATTCAATTGGTATGCAACACCCCATATTATTTATGAAGCACTGCCAGTATGGGGATGTGCCAGAATACAAGAGCGAAGGTTCGTAAGCTTGCATCTGGTGAATCCTGTTGATGCTTGTTATATACTTGGTATGGATTATGATAAATATATTAAAGAGTATGAGAATAGCGAATGACGAATAAAATGAATAAAGAGAATATATGTTAACCTATTATAGGATAATATAACTATGGATTTGCATTCCGCAAAAAGAATACCTGTTTTTGAAGAAACAGATCGTCCATTTCCTCATATGGTGATAAATGGAATACAATTATATTCCTATCTTAAAAAACAGGAGTATCCAAGACCGGAGAATCGTAATCATTATCGAATACCGCATATTACTATTGAGGATATGATTGGAACCTATTTAGGCATACATAGTACAGATTGGTATCAAACGGGCGCATTGTTTAGTTTTCTTGCAAGTTATCGAAATCTAAATTCTATCGAAGCCCCTTACGATTTTGACATGGATGATGATTCTCATGATATATTGCTTGCAGTTGTCAACAATCGGGTAATGGGGTTTATGGTTTATGAATTATACACTCACAATCAGGGGCAAATTGAATATATCATAAAAAGAATTGGTGATGGCGAGAACAAAACGGATAATCCTTTTTTAAGCGCTATTTCTAGAGCAATGATTCAATATCTTCAAATCACTCGTCCTGATGCTTATATTGATGCAACATTGGATTTAGATATCGAAGATGTTGATGCTCAATCTTTCTATGATGAAATGGGATTTTCTATTGAGACTTATCTCGACACAAAATATTTAATTTATAGACCGAAATCGAATATAACTTAATTTAGGTTGCGTTTACATATAGGATAATATAACGATGAATAATAAAAAATCACTTGACGACATAAAAACTTTTCCTTTGCATGAGATATCGATCACAGAACCTTTTACTTATGAAATAAATTTTAGTCCGCGCATTATTATGCCCTTGCCCTCACCGCCTGCGCACCCATCGGTTTCATCTTCAGGACAAGTAAAATTACCCCTTTCGTCATTAACATCAAAGTTCTTGTTGTTAATTACAAATTGGGATTTCAGTAAGCCGCGTTCAATAAAAAGCAAGAAAGTCATCAAGGGTTATTATTATCAGGAGTACATCCTGCGTAAAAATAATCAGAATGAACTTGAATTTGCAAACGCTGCGCCTGAGAATTTTAATTGGTATCAAACACCTCATATTATTTGTTTTGCGATATTTTCGGACTCAAACACACAAACATATGAAATTATCTCCTGCCATGGCATCACACCTTACGATGCTCATCGTGTTCTGGGAATAGACTATGTGGAAAAATAAAATTAAAATAATCACATTGAGATAAATAAATTATATGATAAAATAATCAAATGGTATTAGAAGAGGCTTATATGAGAGCTTGGGAAATTGAAGAATGTGAGCGATATGATGTGCCTGACATGGATATTATTCCTTGTCGATTTTTCGCGCCATTCCCTCAGTATTGTTTTCATTGCAAAGGGCTTGGGCATCATTATCTTTATGAAATTCGCAGAGCGTATCGCAGCGATTTTAAATACTCAAATTGCGACACAATCATTTATAAATGTATTAATCCGAAGTGTGAGCAGTTTATTCTGTATCATGCTGACTACTATCCTCAACAGGAACCTTTTTATAGTAGAACGTTATTGGGTAGAAACAACCCGCCCATGTCTTTACGAGATAAGATTAATAATAAAGATGAAATGGATAGTTGGAATGCGGCTACCCAGAGAAAGTTTACGCCTTCCTCAGACCTGAGAGAGATTCTTGAACAATTAAAAAATGATCCAAACCGAATTAACAAGGAAGAGGCATTAGCAACACTAAGGCTTCCCGACTTATCAAATTATTTTTCTGCTGATTACTGGCGCATGGAATTAAAAAAAGAGATTGTGCCTTATATTGGATGGGTATCTATGGAGGGTGATTATTATCCCTGTACACAATTAGCGCCGGTGTATGAGAGCTTCGGGGAATATTTAGGAAAATGGTATACGAAATCTGATTTAAATTTACTAGCTAATATTATCTTGTATCAGATTTATAAAACACCTGCTGATTGGTTTGATAATGGTGGTATGAATCATTCAAATCAAGAGCTTATGCTTCATGATTGGATTATGGTTGACACGGATAGAGTGTTAACACGATGGAGTAAAGGGACGCCACAGCAGCTTGAAACATTAAATCGATTGGCAAATCTTAATGTTCCAGAAAGAAATCGATTTCCAAATCATTTAGTGAATCCGAAAATGATTAAAGAGTTTATACAAGTTGGAAAATCTGTTGAGCAGCCGATAAGAAGCGACAAAGATATTAATCAGATCATTTCTGAATCATTGCCAGATCAAAAAGTAGATAAGAATGAACTTTTAGAAATCCCGTTGGTCAGAAAGATCATCCCTATCACTGGATTTATTTCGCCAGAAGGAGATTACTATCCCTGTTTACCTCACCCAGAGTTTGGATCAGCTTTAGCTTTTACGAATAGTCATCAATTTTATGCAGAAGCGATTGTTTATCAATTACTTGGATTTGATAAACAGATTGTCGAGAATATGAGAGGTTATGAGGCTCAGGATTATTTACTGAGTCAGGGATGGGTTAAAGTGGATATTGAAAAAATATTGCCGGAAAATATATCCTATACAACTGAACAGCTTAAGGTTATGAAACTTCTCACAGCCCATCGCCCAATTAACAACGAATCGATTAATCGAGCAGAAATTATGCGGGTTCTTGAAAAAAATAAAAGCCTATAGGGAATGCTATTTAATTATAAGATAAGATAACAAAGAATATAATATGTTTGATATTGTGATATACATATTAATTGTATTAGAAGATCAGGATGCCAGTGTTTACACCGGTATTTCAAGAATGGAAGCATTTAAAAGTTATTGCGAAAAGAAAAACTATTCCGATTTTCTGATCAGACATTTAGGTCATCAGGAATATTATTCCATGTATGAAGAATCTGGCTTATATTGGGAAAAACTAGCTGAAGGCATTGCCGAGTCGATGCATGAAAAATTAGCGGCTGTTAAAGCCAGCACGCTTCGTTTACAATTTATGACAGATAGTTAAAAACGCAAACAGTAAACAGCAAATAGTAAATACAAGGTATAAGATGTCTATGTATCCTGTTACAAAAGAAATGATTATCGAAAAGTTTGTCCGTAAAGAAATTGTGACGATGTTGTATTTTTTTATGGACGACCCGTATGCCGAAAAAAATGGAAATGACAATTGGGCAAGAGTAAAAGATACTGCTGCTTATACAGTAAGTCGAATTATATTAGACCGTTTGGAAATGGATATTGAGAACTATCAACCAAGTGTTTACAAAGATATATCTTACGAAGATATTGAAAAGGTTACTGAAGAATTAATTTTGAAATTTAGATCGTTTATCAATCAATTAAAGGATTGAAATAAAAAAAGAGAATAGAGTGATTTTTCTATTCTCTTTTTTGCTGCATTTGCATAGTATTGATACAGTATTAGTATTATATTTTTAATTAGCAGGAAACATCAAATATATGCCAGATACCAAAGTTCTTGTCAGAATAAAGTCCATAGGCTTCAAGAACAAGTTTAACCCTTTCCATGGTATCCAGAATAAGTTTCGGGTTTAACTTATTTGGTTCATCATCATCATCAATTTCAGAAATACGAATGCCAACAAAATACGATTCACGGCTTCGGTTATTTTCAACTTCAAAGAATTCAAGCTTAATACTTTCGTATTCGATATAAGCGCCTTCCGTAAAAACGTAGGAAGAAACACCTCTGCCATCTTCAATATCTGCTTCATATTCTTTCTGATAAGAAGGGCTGATTTTAACATAAGGTGCGATTGTTTTAACCTTATGCGTTCCGGGTTTAATTCCGCAGAACGGGCAAAACTTGTAATTGCCTTGTTCAGAAGACGAAAGTTGTTTAAATTTGCAGACTTCTTGGGTGCAGTTATCAACTATTTGAGAAGCCATAAATTTTTCTAAAGGGTATTGAGCGCCGATGATAATATAAGAGTAGTAACTACAGCTCATGGGAGAAATTCCTTTTCGATTATGTGATATGTTTTAAATGTTTACTCTATAACATTCTTATTATATAATGCGTCTCCATAAATTAAAATGCATGAAATTAAGGATGATGTATGAAAACGAAAGCTTCGCTTACCCCCGCAGGGATTGGCGTTGGAATGTCTCGCATAGATTATTACAATATGTTGAGTGAGCAGGATTTTAGTCTTGAAAACGCTCGGCGCAATATTGTTCAGTTTGTTGAAGATTTAAGATTAAAGGATGTTGTGTATATTGAACCTGATCCTCAAGGGGATGAAGATGGATATTGTTATGGTTATAAATTAATTTACAAGAATCGCAGCACTGTCGTTAGTATGTCTGCGCTTCCACTAGAAGAGGTTCGATATATTGATGAGAAGAAGCAGCGGATTTCACAATTTCCCAGATTATCAGTAGACGGGAGTTCTTGGGTATGGTTTTTTGCGTTACGTGTCGTGAAGGATGTCTTTATGTCTGAGCCAGAAGCAATTCAGTCTAAAGTGATTGTGATGAATCAGGGCGACATGATAGACGAAATGCATCGCAAGTACGATGTGGCAGGTGAAAATTAAAATGTATCGATTACTAACTTCAAAAAGAGCACGAGAAATCCGACATATTCGATTAAACAACAATACCTTTTTTGGTTGGATGACTGATCAATTATTAGAACGTTTAAAGTACCCCGAAGACCCTTATTGGTTTGATGAAGATGACAGTAGTGTTGATTATTGCTGGGATTGTATTCATGAAGTCCAGAAACAGCGGCTGGAATCCGGTAGCGACATTGAAGATGTGCATATTAGAGGAGGGTATGTATGGGAATCCGACAGCACTCGTTGCTGCGAAAAGTGTGGAAAGCTATTAAATTACGAACTGACTGGTTATGGGGCGATGGAAGAAGCGCGACATTTCCTTGCTGCTGATACAGATCCTTGGGATTGGAATAATCCTACTCATTGTTATGAGATTATGATGACCATTTATGGAACGGATGACCACTGGAAATTTGAAAAAATGTCACCCGTATCCAGAAGCAGATTATTGCGATTACTGCGCAAGAGTATTAATTATTAAATAGAAGAACAAAGGTAGAAAATGTATAAATATACGAAACACTTGCAAGATCAGTACGGTAATCCGCCCTACACTCAACGCCAAATTGCTTCCGCAATGTTGAAAGAGTATGATGCGTTATTGCGTTATGGTTATATTGATGCTTCGGAAGGGCGTTTAACAGTCGATGATTTTGATCGTATCAAGATTACACTTGATAATATGAATCTGAAGGACCCTGATAAAGATGCTTTTGATACATGGGTTATTGTTTGGGTTGATGATCAAGTTGAAGCCGGTGGTATGCTTTCTGTTTATATACGAAAAGCATTGGATTATGCCAATGGATTAAAAAATCAGTTAGATTTTTATAAGCTGGTTTCTGATGAACACCCTGTTCAATATCCTCTGTCAAATACAAGAGACAGTAAATTCAGCGGTGAATTGATTTATCATAATCCGCATTTCGTTTTTTATGAAGAACGATTTTCTCGTAATCATGAAGAACGATTTTCTCGTAATCATTACGAAAAGGGGTGGTGTGATTTGCGAATTTATAAACATCCGGATCAATTCAATCATTCAAACTACTATGTGTTGGTCATTACTGAACCCATTGATAGTAAGGGCGAATATATGAATGATGGTCAAAGCGTTGTGAATGGTGTAGAGAATATTATTTTTACCCTTAAGTATATAACCGTCAAATTGATTGGAAAAAACAATCAGGAAATTACACCTCAATGGGATTATTATATCGAATATTTGCCAGCGCGTGGAAAAACGCTTGAACCAAAGGGAAATGGTCGTTATTCTTCAGAAGAATTTGCTATGGTGAATATCGTGAATGGGCAACCCGAATGGAAATTTATGAGTCGGGATGATGTTGAAAATCTCATTGGTATGCCCTTTGTGTATGTGCCGGAGAAGTAAATAATGGCATTTGAACATTTATTATCCAATCCGGAGGATCATACAGGCACGATCTATAAGCCAAATAAAAATTTATGGGGCAAAGGGCATGTGGTGATTCATGATGCTGATGCTAAAGAGCCTAAAATGTTAATGATGGTCATTGGCAGAACCAGAGATGGACTGATTAAAACACAGTATGTTGACAAAAGGCAGAAACGTACCATCTATAAAAATGATTTAAAATATTTACACGAACCGGAATTGTTTGGGCTGAATTCCAGATGGGGCGTAAAAGCGCAGGAATATTTTGAGGATGTTCAGCGAGAATTTGAAATGGTTCGCTGGTGGAATCAGATTTATCCTGAAGTGGTTTTTGTGAAGACGATGAGTGCTGATGGTGATGGTTTAACCACTTACACAACAGGTCACGCTAAATTCCAGTCTGGTGGTTATGGCACAGTCTATTTAAAGGGACATGGTTATTGGGCATTAAGATTTGTTGTTGTAGTCCCTGAACCTGACGCAGAGGATGATTAAAATAAATAAAAACGAGAGATATTATCTCTCGTTTTTGAGTTTAGGAATTTGAAAAATTTTTCCACAAGTCTTCATACAGTTGCCTTTTTATCAGATCAATTTCCTGTTTGTTTTTCAAGGCGTCTCTTTTTCCATAGACTGCTTCATAAAAACCAAGCTTATCATGTAATGCGCCCCGTTGTCTAAAATTAGACTGCATCACATATTGATGTCCTGAGAATTTGTAGATGCCATATTGGGTCATATGATTTAAGGTCACAGCCAGAATGGGATGATAAGTAAAATATTCCAGATTCATATTTGGAATGGGATATAAAAAGCTTTGGATGTCGAATACATATCCATCAATAAGCAAATAAGCATAGTCAATAAAGCTACCTGTCTCGAATTCCAATACCCCCTCCACATAAAGAATCTGATCGAATCGTTGATAAGGCAGTAAGGATGCTGCTAGTTTGACGTTATGATAAACATCATCTGTCCAATGTCTTTGTCCTGCCGCTTTAATATCATTTAACAGAATTCCTGCATTGTATTGCATAGATGTCCTTCATCTTTTAAGGATTATTTCAATCATGCGCGTATTGTATATTATCTGAATATTCCTGTCTAGCTTATTTCATCTGTCTTATTTATAATACTCAAAATTAATCGTAGTAAAGGAAACTCAAATGAACAAGACGATGAAAAACCGGAATATTCCCTACACAAATACTGAAACAGATTTAACCGATCTGTTTGCAGAGTTAGATGCAGAAGTGGAATATAACGAAGCGTGTTCTGAATGTGGTGTTTATCTGAACAAGAACGGTTATTGCCCCAATTGCAGCGACAATTACGCAGATGAAATGATTTGGGGAATTAGCGATTTTGATATGAATAATATTTCTGATACAGATGATTATGATGATAGTCAGGTTTAAACAATAAGGGAATAATAATATGAATGAAGATTGGGAAGAAAGCTATTCGATAACAGATGTGATTGAAATCTTAGAAGAACTTCTGGATACGGATGGTTTTATGCGCGTACTGGTGATTTACGATACACCATTAGCAGATGACCTTGAAGCATCAGGCTATGCCTTCAAAACAACAAAAGGTGCTTATCGCGGGACAGAACAAACAAGAGAGGCTTTACGTTTTTGTAAAGATCTCTATAAGATCTTAACCGGAGGACACTCGTGGGATTAATAACAATTGTTGATGAATATGATGGTGGATTGTATATCTATTACAACGGTTCCTATATTTATAAAGAAGGCGGCGATTTAGCGGCTGCGCTCAAGGAACTGGGCTCTGAGTTTATTTATACGGATGATGTTGCTACGGTTCAACAGTTGGCACTTGAGAAGTCGAAGAAAAATTCAACGCCTACCCCTAAAGCAGTCGTTGTGTTACATGCCGAATACAGTTTTCATAATGGTGAAGATACGCTTGGGGTTTATAATAATTTCGAAGAGATTGAGCAGGATATGTCTAACATTCTTCAACAGGGCGCTCAGAAAGAAGAGCGATTCAGATGTTTCTTTGCCTGCGAATATCAAATAGGTGTGCTGGATCAGGCACAGTATCGTTATAAACGCTATGATAAAGATGGGGTATTTATCTCTGAATGGAGTTCGGAAGAATTTGATGAAGGAGCTTTATCATGATTGAACGTGATTATTATCAAATATATAAAAAGGAAGTGAATATATTACGCCAGATGATTCAGCAGGTTGTGAATGGTGTCACCAGTATTGATTACCTGAATGAGATGATTAATAAACTTTTTCCCGCAACTCTGAATCGTCAGGCATCTGTAAAACTTTTGTACGAAGACAATAATCCCTTGCCTTGTGGGGCAGAAATTTTTGTCAGTTCGATGAATGTCGAAAATCCAATGTGGTTATTTACCTTTGGCACAAAAAAGGATAAAACGCCAACAGGATTTACTTGGACGTTGATATGGGATCAACATCTGGGTTGAATATAAAAACAAGAAAACAAGCCAGAATTTTTCTGGCTTTTTGTTTTTCAATATAGTAGAATTTAGATATCTATTTAAAAGGTAAGGAACAAGTTATTAATGAGAATCGCTAAAAGAGATTTCAAGAAGTTAAGTAAATTTGTTCAACAACTTGAAGATTTTTGGGAATCCATTCGCAAGAGTGTGAAGAGTGGACAGATTCACGATTATAAATATCTGTTTTATAATCGTGAAACAAAACAATTTCATTGTGCGAGTTCGCGGATTCTAAATCCGTTATCCACTGAATATGGTCGTGATCGTATGGAACTTTTTGCCTCATATCAATATCTTGGATACTATCCAAGTAATACTCAGCAGAGATTTAATAATCAACGTCCTTCTCATTGGGTATTGTCTTATCACAATAAGATCGTTGATTTGGCATATCGCTGGAACTGGGAAGTTTATGCTCCCGTAAAACCCAAGCAGCCTGATGAGCTATTTGGCAGCGAACATATTGCGCCACCCCCTATTATTCATTTTGATAAGGATCGATGGGGAAATGTGTGGTTGGATGCGGTTGCCAAGCGAGTCGTATCTGGTGAAATGACACCAGAAGATGTGATTCATCGCATCGAAAGATGGATGGATCGTGCATTTGCACGTTATATTGATCTGACAAAGGAAGGACAGGCGTTATGAACTTCATGGGTGATCCGACAGATTTACCTGAATTGGCAATAAAGTCTAAAAAAGATGAAGCGATGTTTCAGAAGTTGTTTGACTTTATTGATCGGTACAGTGATGTTATTTTTGAAGGGATGGTTTTAGATACAAAAGCTGTGGCTTATCAGACACGCTTTGAATTGACCGTAAATCGACATGATCAGTGGATTGGTCTTTATGACCACAATACTGCAAATATGGCATGGCTTCGTTATTATCAGACCGAACATGCTCCATTGGAAGCTTGTTATTACTATGCATTTGTTGGGCTCGAAAGTCGGCAGATTGCAGAAACCATCGCTGCAAAGCAAAAGAAATTAGAAAGAAGTGAGAACCCTATGACTGTGTTGCCATCAAAACTATCAGGCTCTTTAAATGAACCTGATTATAAATATCAGATGCTTAAATTAGCCGATAATCAGATGAATCTGTTACGAAACTCAATTATGAATCACGATACAGAGTCGATTGCTTATTATCGACTGTTGAAAAAGATAATGGGTTTATGGCTAACAGATCAAATGGCAGGCTATCGTCAGTATTTTGTTAATGCGATCATGCTGGCATTTCAGCTTAGTGCGATTTACGGTAATCAGATCAGTTTGATTGAGACTGTCGATGCGCTTGTGAGAGAAGAACTGGCGGCAAATATATATCATGCTGAGAATTGGTTGCCCGTTCTCATGGCAATGTATAACTACACGCGAACAATTTCAGACGAAACCTTGCGGCACACGTTTGACACATACCTTATTCAGTATCTGCCACAGGCATTCCAACCTACGCAGAATGAATAACAATGGCGTAGAAAATTAATAAAAAACAAAAGACACTTGTTTAAGGTGTCTTTTTTGTTTTTGTGTTTTGTGTTGTTATGTAGGGTTGAGAGAAAATTTTTCCCTAAAAATTTTTTAACGCACGCCCGCGTGCGATGTAATAGAATTATTAAGCGCACCGTAAGGGATTAATTAACTTCCATCGTGTGCCAGATCTTTACGTGAGACGTATCCATATCATACTCTGTCAGAACTCTGCGAACCAATTCGAATGCGCTTAATATTCTTATTAATTCGAACGCGCAAGATTTGCTTGAATAATCTAAGCTGGTTAATTCCAGTCCGAACAGAAATGTTTCGGTGGCATCCGTATGATGGACATTTCTAAAAATTAATTTGTCATGACTGGTTTTCGATTCAACCCACGCATGATAACTTGACATTAACCATGGTTTAGGTGTTTCCTGAACAACCCACTCCATTTCGTATTCAGGGAAATGAACAAAATCTTTGAACTGTAATTTTCCGTTAATTTCTTCAGCGAAATCGTTGATATCAATTTCAACACCGATAAACAATCTGGATGAATAATAAAGTCCCATTGCCGTATTCTTTCGTTTATAAGATCAATAGAGCTATTTTAACACAGCAATAAATCCATGGGAAGCTTCTCGTCTGTTTGAGGTTCAATTAACTTTGTATAAATAACATCCTGACTGATTAAGCCCAATGCCATGTAATATGCATGTTCCGCCGCATCTCTTGGGTTGGCATATGATTGAATAGATTCGTTTGAGAAAATGCCAATACTAATTTCCTCAATGGTTATTTTATTGTTTTTAAACAGGGTCACAGTTCCTGTAAAGCCAGTATCCGTTTGATAAACCCATCCTCCGCGAGTCGGAATAGGTTCAGGTCCAATCTTGGTAAATTCATTTTCTTTATCTAAGCGAGGATCATGATACGAAACTTCAATATCCTGTTCCTGACATTGAATGCTGATATCCTTAACCTGAACAGGATATAAATATCCATCCTTTACAATCTGATTTGTAAAGGATGCTAAGCGTTGATGAATATAAAGCAATCCCTCTTTAATTAATTTTGTTGCAGGAGTGTGTTCAGATTGAAGATTAAAATAACTTAATCTGTTTAAAGTTTGCCATTTGGCTGAAACGGTCTTAACGATATCTTCTTTAATCAGTGATTCGTAAATCGATTCAAACTTTCTCATAAAATACTGGCGAGTGGCGGCTGCTGCCATTTCGTCAAGCTGCCCATAAAGCGTATCGACATCAACGTCATTGACAAAATAATTGAGTTGAATCATATCAAAACGGTAAGGGTCTGGGTTCTTTTGAGATAGCTTTGGATCATTGTGCTCAACGCCGTATCCAGATCTAAGTCGATACAATTCTTCTCGAACCGCAGGTATTCTTACAAGGGGTGTATCTGCATCTTCAAATATAAATTGAACCGATAACTTAATGGTCACTTCGTCCCACTTGTAAACGGAGTAAAGATAGACGATGGGCTTTTGTTTTGCTCCGCATAAATAAAGCAGTTTTGGATCAATTTGGTATGAGGGAATGATGGCATCGACAGCTTGTTTAGCAGCAACCAAGCGTTTATCAACATTTCTAATTTCTTCAAGATGTTTTGCAAGACTTTCGCGTAAAGACTCAACTTCTTTTGGAGAAGCGCGTTCTGCAAACTTCGCAATCTCATTTTCTTGCTGTTTTGCTATTTCCTGAATCTCTTCAGCAGTGATCCCTTTTTGCGCAGCGCGATGGAGATTGGCGACAGTATGTCGCTGCTGTGTTTGTACCGGGCTTACGGGTTGCGATAAGTAATTAGATAAATGAAATTTTTTCATGTCATTATGTCTTTTCAAAATTAATCAATATTTATATTGTAAACTAAAAAAAGAAAAGAGACCTACACATAGGTCTCTTCTTTTGCTCCGCAGGATATCGGTAGAGTGAAATGTATCGATTCTTCAACAGATTCTTCTGGAATCCAGAAGAAAACATCCGTATTTGCAATGTTTACAAATCCCATTTTCTCGTGAAATCCACGGGCATCTTCCAACGATGAAAGAATGATCGGCATTTGTTTTTGCTTCATGTATGTAATCAGAGCTGTTCCAGCGCCTTTCGCAGCGCTGGCAACGCAGCAGAGGTGTATCAATGGGTTCCCTTTAGTTGATTTTAAGAAGCTGTTGATTAACACTCTGTTTTTATTTGTGATACTGATTCCCATAACATTTTTTACAAATGCTTTTGCATCTCGATTTACAATTGAGTATCCGTGTACTCCGACAAGATTCTTGGAAAATGAAACATCCAGTGAGCTGTAATCATTTATTGTCTCTTCCATTCTTGCAACCCCTACAACATGATGTGTATCGGGGTTAACGATCCTGCTTTTTATTGCCGCCTTTGCAAATCCCATTGCAAGGCGTGATTTTTCATCATCACGCTGCCATTCAATGCTTTGCTCAACATGAGCAAGCCATCTCTCTAGAACATCCCTGTTGGGATTCTCTTGATACAGAAATTCCATAGCTTTATCCTCTTCTTTGTTCGAATAAAACAACGATAACTGTATTGCTTGTGTTGTAGAGCTATTGCTTGTATTGCATTTGTTGATTTGAAAAGCTGTATATATCTATATTATACATAAGTTGACAAAAAGTCAAAGGTTTTGTATAAAATTTCAGCAGCAAATTAAAAACGACCTTGAGAAAAGGTCGTTTTCATTGAAGGTTATTTTGAACGAGATGTTGCTAACTTATTGCAATTAACTGTTCGCGTCTTCATCACACTCACATTACATTCAATTGTGGTATATTCAAAATTGCCATCTTTCTCAACCGTAATTCTGAACCGCCCATTATTAAATGATTCAATGTGAATATTAGTCATGTTAAGCGCAGGATTTTCCTGCATCAGATAAAACACGACATCATCTTCTGTAACTTTCGAGCTTTCAGAGAAACTCATGAGTGCCGAAACAACTATTCCAAAGACAATCAGCAGAATTCCCAATACAAATACAGTCCCTAACAGCTCACTGAGATTGTTTAACATTGCGTGAAGGAGATTCCAAATATTTAATTTATTTAGAACTGCTGAACGATGATAAGAGGGTACTGTGTATTGCGCCGTATCACCATCATTAACTTCTGGTTCATTTATATTCATT
>ERZ761584.312-NODE-312-length-16627-cov-13.728820_pt1 | contig 16627 bp, 22 predicted proteins | sample MGYA00512168_ERZ761584 | MGnify/ENA primary metagenome ERZ761584 (study PRJEB28899, sample SAMN03785564) | bioreactor sludge metagenome | biome: EBPR Sludge; feature: EBPR Bioreactor; material: 0.22µm filtered reactor supernatant | place: Saint Lucia: Queensland...
CAGTTAGTTGCACGGGAGGCCCTCCTCGATGACCTGGTCCGGCGGTGGCACCCGCACGGGCGGCCGGAAGTCGACCGCCGACAAGACCGACGCCCCGCTCGAGCTCAAGGGCGCGCCGCGGCGGGGCTGGAAGCGTTGCGAGTGGGCGGCGGCGAAGTACATCAAGGTCCCCAGCGGCACCGGGGCGAAGAAGCCGTTCCGGGTGCGGCCGTGGCAGGTGGACATCCTTCGGCGGGTCCTGCCGATGCGGGGCTCTCGGCCGCGGCAGGCGCTGATCGAGCTCGCTCGAGGCCAGGGCAAGTCGACGCTGGCCTGCCTGATCGCGCTGTACCTCGCGTTCTTCGACGGGGCGGAGGCCCCGATGGTCTTGCTGGTCGCGGCGAACGAGCGGCAGGCCGAGCGGCTGCTGCTCAAGATGTGGCGCATGATCCAGCTGTGCCCGCAGCTGGCGTGTCGCTGCGAGCTCTACAAGTCCGCGAACCGGATCGAGATCGGCTTCAACGGCGGCCAGATCCTGGCGTTGCCGTCGCGGTTCGATGCGCTGCAGGGCTGGGAGGGCCACGTCATCCTCGACGAGGCCCACGTCGTCGACCAGGAGGTCTACGAGGCGCTCGTGACCCAGCTCGCGAAGATCGAGGGCGCGATCCTTCTGACGATCTCGACGCCGGGTGACACCCAGGAGTCGCTGTTGTGGAACCTGGTGCAGCAAGCCCGGTCGGGTGAGGACCCGTCGTTCGTGTACTGCACCCACGCTGCGCCGGCGGGGTGTGATCCGTGGGATCGGGAGGCGTGGCGGAAGGCGAACCCTGCGCTCGGCGACTTCTTGCACGAGGACGGGATCGAGGCGGCGGCCCGGTCGCTGCTGCCGCACCGGGAGAACCAGTTCCGGCGGCTGCACCTGTGCCAGTGGGCCGGCGACGACGACCTGTGGATCCCGTGGGGGGTGTGGGACGGGCTCGCGGATCGTGACCGGGTGGTGATGCCGGGCACGCCGGTGGCGCTCGGGTTCGACGGTTCTTGGACGCGGGATGCGACGGCCCTGATCGGGTGCACCGTGCCGCTCGCCGAGGGGGAGCTGCCGCACCTGTTCGTCCTGGGGCTGTGGGAGCACTCGGGTCCGGGGTGGCGGGTTCCGCTGCAGGAGGTGGTCGACCGGGTCGCCTACGCATTCGACACGTTCGACGTGCGGGAGATGGCAGTCGACAAGGCGCACTGGCGGTCGGAGGTCGAGCGGTGGCGGTTGACCTACGGCGACGACGTCCTGAACGACATGTCGCAGTCACCGGCGGCGATGGTCCCGCCGACGGACCGGATGTACCAGCTGGTGATGGACGCCGGCCTGACCCATGACGGCCACGAGGGTCTGGCCCGTCACGTGCAGAACGCGGTGGCGGTCGTGAAGCCGGCCGGTGTGCAGATCGAGAAGCCGAAGCACGCGCCGCGCGAGGGGTCCCCGGTGGGCCGCATCGATGCGGCGGTCGCTTCGATCATGGCGCTGAACTCGGCGTGCCTGGTCGCCGGGAAGCCGGTGATCGACGTCGCGACCCAGGTGTTCTGAGGAGGCCCGCATGCCCGGATGGATCACGACGTTCCTCGAGCTCGCCGGCCTCGCCCTGATCATTGCCGGTGTCGGCCTCGTGTCGGTCGCTGCGGCCCTCGTCGTCGCTGGTGTCGGCCTGATCGCGCTCGGGTGGGCGGCGGCAGCGTGAGCATCCTGCGTCGCATCACGAACCCGGCCGCCGAGAAGCGCGGCGCCGCCGACATCCCGTCGAACTCGCAGCTGGCGCTGCGGTCGTCAGCCGGACAGATCGTCACCCCTGACACCGCGCTTCGCCTGTCGACCTGGTGGGCGTGCGTCAACCTCCTCGCCGACCTCGTGTCGACCCTGCGCCTCGTCACCTTCCGCGACGCCGACGGTCGCCGCCTCGAGGTCGCGGCGCCGCCGCTGCTCGTGTCGCCGTCCACCCAGGTGTCGCTCGTCCAGTGGCTCCGCCAGATCATGGTGTCGATGCTGACGCGCGGGAACGCGTGGGGGCTCGTCACCGGGATCGATGGCCGGGGCCGACCGTCAGGGATCGAGATCATCGACCCCGACTTCGTGTCGTTCACCCGGAAGACCCCGCTCGGCCCGGTCGAGTTCTATGTCCTCGGCCAGCGCCTCGACCGCTACCCGCTGGGTCCCCTGTGGCACCTGCCGGCGTTCGTGATCCCGTCGTGGCCGATCGGCCTGTCGCCGGTGTCCTACGCCGCGCAGTCGATCGGGCTCGGCCTGGCCGCCGAGCAGTTCGGAGCCGACTGGTTCGGCAACGGCGGCCACCCGACCGCGCTCCTCAAGTCCGACCAGCCGGTCGACGGCGACCAGGCCGACACGGCGAAGGCGCGGTGGCGGCAGGCGCTCGCCGAGGACGGCGGGATCGCAGTCCTCGGATCGGGCCTCGACTACAAGTCGGTCCAGATCGCCCCCGAGGAGTCCCAGTTCCTCGAGACGACGAAGGCGAACGTCGCGACGATCGCCAGGTACTTCCGCATCCCACCGGAGATGGTCGGCGGTGAGGCCGGCAACTCCCTGACCTATGCCAACGTCGAGCAGCGGTCCCTCGACTTCCTCACCTACACCCTGCAGCCGTGGCTGGTGAAGCTCGAGGAGGCCCTCACCGCGCTGACGTCGGCTCCGACGTGTGTCCGGTTCGACGTCGACGAGCTCTTGCGGGTCGACGCGAAGACCCGGGCCGAGATCTCGGTGATGCGTACCCGCGCGGGCGAGCAGACGCAGAACGAGGCGAGGGCCCGCGAGAACCTCGAGCCGCTGCCCGACGGCGACCGCCTCAACTGGCCGCCGTTCCGGGTGACCCCGGATCCGGCCGAACCCGACGCCGACGACGCCGGCGAACCCGACGACGACGACACCGACCCCGCTGGCCCCGCGCCGGCCGCCCTCCCGGAGGCCTGACCCGTGACGACCCGCGACCTTCGCAACCTGCCCGCGCCGGTCCTCGAGCGGCTCGCCAAGTTCGACACCCACGAGCTCGGCGTCGACGTCCGGCAAGCCGGCCGGCTCCTCGAGGCCCGCGGCCGCGAGATCGAGGTCCGCGCCAACGACGACGGGACCCTCGCCCTCGCCGGCTACGCGACGGTCTACGAAGCGCCCTACGACGTCGCCGGCGGCGCCCCGTATGGGTGGACCGAGACGATCGCTCGAGGGGCCTGCGACAAGTCGGTGAACGAGCGCGACGACGTCCGCTGCCTCGTGAACCACGAGGGCATCCCGGTCGCCCGCACGAAGTCGGGCACGATGGCCCTGACGTCGGACCAGGTCGGCCTCCGGGTCGATGTCCCGTCCCTCGATGCGACGTCACCGCTGGTGCAGTCGCTGTGTTCGGCGCTCGCCCGCGAAGACCTCGACGAGATGTCGTTCGCGTTCCGGGTCCTGCGCCAGGAGTGGGACGAGGACTACGTCGAGCGCCGCATCCTCGAGGTGCAGCTGTTCGACGTCAGCGTCGTCACCTACCCGGCGAACCCCGCCACGATCGCCCAGCTGCAGCGCTCCGCCGAGCAGCCGCAGCTGGACCCCCAGCCGACGATGTCCCTCGCGTTCGCGGAGGCCATCGCCGCCAGCCTTCGCGGCTGATCCCCCCCCCCCCACGGCATCACGCCGGGGGACGCGCCGCCGACCACGCCGGACCCCTCGAGGGCACCACCTGGACGGCACCCGTCACCCACCTGAGCCGGACCCACCACGAGTCCACCTCACAACGGGAGACACCCCCATGCTCGAGCAGATCCGCGCTCGCCTCCGCGAGCTCCTGACCCAGCGCGCCGACGCGCAGACGTCCCTCGACGGCGTGATCGCCGCCGCTGGCGCCGAGAACCGCACCGACCTGACCGCCGACGAGGCGGCCGCCGTCACCGATGCCCGGTCGAAGATCCAGGCGATCGACGCCGAGGTCGAGACGCTCACGGCCCGCGAGGCCGAGCTCGTCGCCGACGCCGACCGCCGCGCCGCCGCCGACGCCGTCCTCGCCGGCCTGCCCACCCCGCCCGCCGCCGTCCCCGCCGGTGGCACCGGCGGCGTCGCCGACGTCCGCGTCGGCAGCGAGGAGCTCACCTACCGCCGCGGCGGCCCGCACTCCTACTTCCGGGACCTCGCGAAGTCCCGGCTCGAGGCCGGCGGCTCCTACGACGACGAGGCCGTCGCCCGCCTGCGCCGCCACGGGCAGGAGATGGACGTCGAGCTCCGCGCCAACATGAACCGCACCGACGGCACCGGCGGCGAGTTCGTGCCGCCGCTGTGGCTGATGGAGCAGTACGTCCCGCTGGCCCGGGCCGGCCGCGTCACCGCCGACCTGTGCCGGAAGCTGCCGCTGCCGCCCGGGACCGACTCGATCAACCTCCCGAAGGTGTCGACCGGCACCGCGACGGCCGAGCAGTCCGACGGCGGCTCGGTGCAGAAGACCGACATGACCACGACCTCCGTGTCGGGTGCGGTCACCACGATCGCCGGCCAGCAGGTCTTCGCGATCCAGCTCCTCGACCAGTCGCCGATCAACTTCGACGAGGTCGTGTTCGCCGACCTCCTCGCCGACCTGGCGGTGAAGGTCGACACCTACGTCCTCAACAAGGCGTCGATCGGCATCCTCAACGTGTCGGGCATCATCTCGGTGACCTACACCGACGCGTCGCCCACGGTCCCCGAGCTGTACCCGAAGGTCGCCGACGCGAAGCAGCAGATCGACACCAACCGGTACCTGCCGGCCCAGGCGATCGTGATGCACCCCCGCCGGTGGGCGTGGCACCTCGCCGCGCTCGACTCGTCGAACCGGCCCCTCGTGGTGCCGAACGGGTCCGGGTACAACGCGTTCGCCGGGTTCACCGACACCCGCTCGCAGGGCGTCGTCGGCGAGCTGCAGGGCCTCCCGGTCTACGTCGACCCGAACGTCCCGACGAACCTCGGCGCCGGCACGAACGAGGACCGCGTGATCCTCGCCCGGTTCGACGACCTGTTCCTCTACGAGGGCAGCGTCCGGAGCCGGGTCCTGTTCGAGACGGACGCCGACACCCTGTCGGTCCGGCTGCAGGTGTGGGAGTACCTCGCCTTCATCGGCGGCCGCCTCCCCAAGGCCATCGCCGTCGTGTCCGGCACCGGCCTCGTCACCCCGACCTTCTGATCCTCCTCGGCAGAAGGTCCTCAGGTCTGGCCCCGCTTCGGCGGGGCCCGGCCTGCAGGCGCCACCGGCCAGCGTCGGCTGGTGACGCCCGCAGACCGCTCGACCCGCACGACATCGGAGGAACCCCGTGGACTTCGACAAGCTCACCGCCGACGAGGTCGACGCCCTCGACGGCTACGACCGCGAAGCCTGGTACGCGTACCGGGCCGGCGACACCGCGAAGGTCAAGGCGATCCGCGCCGCGCAGGCCGCGTCCGCCGGGGCCGCCGTCGCGGACGACGCGCCCGAAGCCGCAGTCGCCGCCGGCGACGACATCGAGACGGCGACGCCGGCCAAGCCCCGCGCCGCGCGCAAGCCCTCCCGAGGTGACTCGTGAGCGCCGGCCCGACGACGGTCGTCGCGTCGGCGGCGCGCACCACCACCGGCCAGTCCGCTGCCATCGTCTCGGCCGACGTCGAGGTGGCCTGGATCGGCGACTCGGCCCTGTCGCTGATGGTGAACGTCACCGCCGCGTCGGGCACCACCCCGACCCTCGACCTGTCGCTGCAGTGGTCCTCCGACGGTGGCACCACCTGGCACACCCCCGACACCGCGCAGACCTTCGCGCAGATCACGGCGACCACCGCCAAGGTGAAGAACTTCGCGGTCCTCGGCGACGTCTACCGGATCGTCTGGACGGTCGGCGGCACCACCCCCAGCTTCACCTTCTCCGTCGTCGAGACGGTCAACTGAGGCGGCCGTGACCTACGCAGCCGCCGACCAGCTCTCGAGGCGACTCTCGGCCGACGGGAAGGGCGTCACCGGCGCCTCGGTCGACGAGGCCATCGCCGGCGCGCTCCTCGCCGCCGACGAGGAGATCGAGAACTACTGCGGCCGCGTCTTCACCGACGCCGGGTCGGCGTCGGCGCGCACGTTCCGGCCGCCGCCAGCGACCGACGACGTCCTCCTGGTCGATGACTTCTGGACGACGACCGGCCTCGCCGTCGCGGTCGACGCCGATGGAGACGGGGTCTTCGAGACGTCGTGGACGCTCGGCACCCACTACCAGCTCGAGCCGCTGAACGCCCCCGACGTCTTCTACCGGATCAGGCCGATCGGGTCGCTGCTGTGGCCGGCGCCGACCCGGGCGGGTCGCGCCGCCGTGCAGGTGACCGCTCGCTGGGGTTGGGAGAACGTGCCGGCGTCGGTCACCGAGGCGTCGCTGATCATCGCAGCGAAGCTCGTCAAGATGCGCGAGGCCCCGTTCGGCGTCGTCGGCTGGGGCGACTTCGGTGCTCTCCGCGTCCGCGACATTCCCGAGGTTCGCACGCTCCTCAACCGCTACGTCCGCGGCGATCAGCTCGGGTTCTGACGATGACCACCATCGCAGCGATCGTCGACGCCCTCCTCGAGCAGGTCGGCACCATCGACAACCTCAACACCGGCACCGTCCTGGCCGCCAACATGCCGACCCCGGTAGCGATCGTGTCGCCGCCGGGTCAGGGCACCTACCGGGGCACGTTCGGCGCGACCGGCTACCTAGGCGGCGAGTCCTGGACCGTCACGGTTCTCGTCTCGGCGTCGCTCGTCGAGGACGGCATGCGGGTGCTGCACGCCGCCGCCGACGTCGACGGCGACTGGTCGATCTATGCCGCGATCTCCGCCGACCCGACCCTCGGCGGGGTCGTCGACCAGGCGGTCGTCCAGGGCTGGCGGTTCCTGTCGTTCGAGGAAGTCGACGCCCTCGGTCACTTCGGCGTCGAGATCACCGTCGCGATCGCAGCGCGGAAGGGGTGACGAGATGACCAAGAAGAAGACCACCGAACCGGCCGCCGAGCAGGTCGTCGTCGAGGCCAACTGGCCCGATCCGGCCGGCGACGCCTACCTCGTCGGCGACGCCGGCCAGGTGATCGAGGTCCCCGCCGACGACGAGGCCCCCGGCGATGCCTGACATCGCCGCCGCTGGCCGCGAGGTCTGCGAAGCCCTCGGCCTCGACCCGTACAAGGTCCGGTCGATCGCGCTGCGGTTCGCGGTCGGCGAGCTGCCCACTGCAGAGGTCGAGATCCTGGCCGAGGTCGAACCCGGCGCCTGGGACGTCGTCCTGTCCCGCTACACCCTCCGCCCCGAGGAGTCCTAGATGGCGATCACCGTCCTGACGGCGTGCACCGCGTTCGTCAACCAGTACGACCTCACCTCGTACGCGACCGACCTCGAGGCCGACGTCGAGGTCGACGACGTCGACTCGACGACGTTCGGGTCGGCCGGTTGGCGCGAGTACCAGTCCGGCCTCAAGAAGACCGAGGCGAAGCTGTCGACGTTCCTCGACACCGCGACCGGTGGCACCGAACCAGTAGCGAACGCCCTCCTCGCAGCGAACGGGACCGTCCTGTCGTGTTCGGAGACCGGCGCCCAGGGGTCGCCCGCGGTGATCCTGCGAGGGTTCTTCGATCACGAGGACCTGTTCGGCAAGGTCGGCGAGATGGCGAAGGTCGGCCTGACGTTCCGCGGCGCGAAGAACGAGGGCCTCCTCCACGGCAACCTCGTCGCCGCCAAGCAGACCCAGACCGCGTCCGGCAACGTCACCGGCACGCAGATGACGGCGGTCGGCTCGACCGGCAAGCTGTGGTCCGCGCTGCACGTGTTCGCGGCTTCCGGGACGACGCCGTCGCTGACCGCGCTCGTCAAGTCCTCGGCGACGCTCGGCGGCGCCTACACGACCCGGATCACCCACACCGCCGCCACGGCCGCCGGCTCCGAGCTCGTGTCGCTCGCCGGTCCGATCACCGACACCTTCTACCGCGTCGACTGGACGATCTCCGGGACGACGCCGAGCTTCTCGTTCGCCGTCGTCGTCGGCATCGCCTGACGCGCCGGGAGCACCACCCAACCCCAGGAGGGATCACCGATGGCCGTCCAGGTCCTCACCAACTGCTACGTCCTGATCAACTCGGTCGACCTGTCGGACCACGTCGAGTCCGTCGAGCTCGACGTCGACATCGACGACGTCGAGAACACGAACTTCGGCTCGGCCGGCTGGCGCGAGTACCAGTCCGGGCTCAAGAAGGGCACGATCAAGATCACCTTCCAGCAGGACTACGCCGCGTCGAAGGTCGACGCGACCCTGTGGGCGGCGATCGGCACCTCGGTCCCGTTCGAGCTGCGCGAGACCAACTCGGCCGTCTCGGCGACGAACCCGAAGTACACCGGGAACGTCCGGGTCAACGGCTACCCGTCGGCTGTGGGCGGCAAGGTCGGCGAGCTCGGGAAGACCTCGGTCACCTGGCCGACGACCGGCGCCGTCTCCCGCGCCACCAGCTGACCGGCGATGGGCACCTCGCGCTCCCCGCACGAGCTGGCCGGCAAGCTGGCCGTCGGGGCGCGCGGCCTGCAGCGGGCGCAGAAGGCCGCGGTGGCGAACGCCGCCCTCGCAGCCAAGGGCGTCCTCCTCACCGGGCCGCCCCGTTCCGGGCTTGCTGTGGGCGCACCGATCCCTCGCGCCCGCGGCAAGCCGTGGACGGTCGGCTACTCGATGAAGGGCGGCGCCGCGGGGAATCCAGCGGCCCTGATCGCCTACCGCGGCCCGGTCCACTGGGTCGAGGGCGGCACGAAGCCTCACCCGGTGTTCCCGAAGAAGGGGGCGCGCGCCGCCCGCCGTGGCGCCAAGGCGATCTCCGCCCTGACCGGGCAGACGGTCACCGCTGGCGCCGGCATGTCGGGCGGCGTCCTCAACATCCCGAACGTCGGGCCACGCCGGTACGCGAACAGCCCCGGCGGGCCGGCCAGACCGTTCTGGCACACCACGAAGGCCGAGGCTCGGCCAGTGGCGACCAGGGCCGTGCAGGCGACCCTGGCGACGTCGATGGTCGCCTCGTTCGCCTGATCCACCCACCACCGATCACAGGAGGGGACCACTGTGACCACCACCGATGCCCTGCCATCCGAAGAGGGTGATCGGCTCGTGCAGCTGATCGCCGCCGGCCGGTTCGATGACCGCATCGCCGACGTCGTCGAGGCCGTCCAGCAGCGGTTCCTCGAGGAAGCCGTCGCGGTCGCCTGGACGATCAGCGACGCCGACGTCGTCGTGATGACCGAGCAGGACATGACCGTCGCCGAGGCCGAGCAGTGGCAGCGGAAGGCCGGGTTCGCCGACCTCGCAGCGCTCAACCTGCGCGACCCGCGCCACTACCGGGCCCTCAAGTCGATCGCCCTGCAGCGCACCGGCCTGTCCGAGGCCGACGCCGACGCCCGAGCCGGCGCCGAGACGCTCGCCGAGATGGTCGCCAACATCGGCCAGGTGCAGGTCCCCCCTATCACCGCCGCCTCCTCGGATTCCTGATCCAGGAGGCGGCGCGGTCGCGCGTCTGGACCCGGCCCCACCTGTCGTTCTGGCGGCTCGAGGTGCAGCTGCCACCCGATCCCCGGCGGTCGATCACGACCGCCGAGTACCTGACGATCTTCGCTGACATGCCCTGGGGCGCGCCCGACGTGGTGCGCCGGCAGCGTCTCGGCGACCTGCGACTACTGCTGCGGAGGAGGTGACCCGATGCCCGGAATCGTCGAACGTCTCGCGATCCTCGTCGACCTCGACGGGTCCAAGGCCGTCGCCGAGATGCAGAAGGTCGGCCGGTCCGCCGAGCGCGACCTCGGCAAGGCCACCGACGCGTCGAAGAAGGTCGGCACCGGCATGATGGTCGCCGGCGCTGGGATGGTCGCCGCCGGGACCCTCATCACCCGCACCCTCGGCAAGATGGGCGACGACTTCGTCTCCGCCGGCAAGGACACCCTCAAGCTGCAGCGGATGACCGGCGAGACGGCCGAGACGATGTCGCGCATGCGGTTCGCCGCGCAGCAGTCCGGCGTCGACGTCGACACCCTCGCCAAGGGCTACTCGATGCTCACGAAGAGCATGGCAGCCGGGAAGCCCGCGTTCGACGGGCTCGGCGTGTCGATCAAGGACTCGAACGGGCACCTCCGCGGCGCGAACGACGTCTTCCTCGAGGTCGCCGACCGGCTCAAGGCGATGTCGAACGAGTCCGAGCGGAACGCCCTGGCGAATCAGATCTTCGGGCGGTCCTACGCGGATCTCCTGCCGCTGCTCAACAAGGGCGGGGCCGAGATCCAGCGCCTGGCCGCCGAGGCCGACAAGTACGGCCTCACCCTGACCGGCGAGAACCTCGACGCGGTGAAGGCGAACATCAAGGCCCACCGCGAGCTCGATGCCACGATGGAAGGCCTCCGGGTGCAGATCGGCGGCGGCGTGATCTCGGCGCTGAACACGATGCTCGGCCCGGTCAAGTCGCTCGTGTCGGTCGTCGGCCAGCTGCCGGGCCCGGTGCGGTCGACGATCGGGTCGCTCGGCATGTTCGGTGGCACCGCCCTGATCTTCGCCGGTGGCGCGTCGATGATGATCGGCGCCGTCATCCGCATGAAGTCGAACTTCGTCGAGGCCGGCGCCGCCGCCCGGAACTTCTTCTCGGGGATGTCGCGCGGCGAGATGGCGCTGCGGGGGTTCTCCCTCGCTGGCGCGATCGCTGCGCTCGCGCTCCTGCAGAAGAAGCTGTCTGACAACGCCGACGCCGCCGACCACTGGCTGCAGACGCAGACCCGGGCCTTCGCTGGCACCGTCCCCGAGCAGATCGAGGACACGAAGCGGATCATCGCCGGCCTGCAGGGCGAGCTCGACTCGATGACGACCCTCGACTTCGGGGGCGCGCAGGGCGAGGGCGGCGTGCACTTCGCGTGGTCGGCGGAGACGCTCGACAAGATGACGTCGGCGAAGAAGCACCTGGCCGACCTCGAGGGGCAGATGCAGCAGCAGGGCAACTCGGCCGACCTGGCAGCGCGCGGCGTCGACGAGTACGGGAACGCCCTCGAGAACGCCGAGCAGAAGACGAAGGACCTGCAGAAGGCCCAGGACGAGCTGTGGGCCCAGCTGACCGGCCAGTTCGACGCTGGCCAGCAGGTCGCGTCGACGTGGGACCGGGTGAACGAGGGACTCGGGAAGCTGATCGAGCTGCAGCGGCAGGGCAAGGCCGGGTCGGCCGAGTACGGGCAGGCGCTGCGCGGCGTCGCCGCCGACATCGAGGCGAACGCCCGGGCCCAGGCCGAGAACTACGTGGCGCAGGTCACCGCGAACGGCGGCACCGTCGACGCCTGGCAGAAGACCCTGATCTACCGCAACGCCCTCGCCGACCTCGCGGCGAAGTACCCCGGGGTCCGCAACGAGTTGCAGCAGACGATCGCCCTCGCGAACCGCACGGTCCTCACCCAGTTCCTCCTGCAGGTCGGGTGGGCCGGCGACTCCCTCGCGGTCAAGACCGCGCAGGCAGTCGCGGCCGGCGACCAGCGCGCCGCGATCAAGGCGACGATGGACGCCGTCGGCATCCCGACCCAGTTCCGGCCGCCCGAGTACCGCGCCAAGGGCGGCCGCGCGTCGGCCGGTTCGCCCTACGTCGTCGGCGAGCAGCGCCCCGAGCTGTTCGTCCCCGACAACTCCGGGACGATCATGCCGACCACCGGCGGCATCACCGTGCACGTGCACGGGGTGGTCGGCGATCACAAGGCCGTCGCTGCGGCGATCCTCGACGAGATCCGCCGAGAGGGGTTCGCGACCGTGGGGAGCGACAACTGATGGGCACCCTCACGATCGGCCGGCTCTCGATCGGCGACCCCGACAAGCTCGTCCACGCCGGCGACGAAGGGCTGCAGGTGTCGGGCTGGATCTTCGGTGCGTCGATGGCCGCAGCGAAGGTCCTCCGGCAGCAGGCACTCGGCCTCGGCGACACCGTCCGCGGCGAGCCGGTCGTGCCGATCACCTGGTCGACCGACTCGACGATCGACGGGTTCTATCGGCTGACCCGCCCGCCGCGCGTGTCGGCGATCGAGGCCACCTACCAGACCGTCTACGGGTTCCGGGTCGACTTCGACCTCGAGCGCGTCGCCGGCGGCTACCAGCTGCCGAGCGCCGAGTCCTACACCGTCGGCACGTCGCGCACCGGCATCCCAGGCGGCGTGACCCCCGCTTACCTGGTGGGGTACCCGTCGACCGCCACCGCGTTCGACTACGGCGGCACGCTCCGCACGACCTACGACCGGGTCGGGCCCGGCGGCACCGCCCGCGTCGTCACCGCCGCCGGGCTCGCCGCCGCCTACTCGCGGCAGCGGATCGCGCCAGCGTCCTGGTACGACATGGGCTGCTACATCAAGGTCGGCGGCGACTACGTCGTCGGCGCCGAGATCCCCGCCGCCGGCAACGACGAGAACTGGGAGATCGGGAACGGCTACGTCAAGGTCGTGTCCGCGCCCGCCGCGACAGATCGGACGTTCAACGTCGTGGGCCCGGGCGCGACGCCATCGTCGTGGGGCACGAACACCGGCTACACGATCGTGTGGGCGAACGGGGTCTACACCCAGCCCAACAACACGTGGCCGATCAAGGCGACCGCCATCTCCCACGTCGAGGTCGTCCGCTGCCAGCCGCACTGCGCCACCCTGCGCCTGTGGGGCCAGATCGCCTACATCACGTCGCCGTCGCAGTGGACCGACGTCGCGATCGACCTGCGGATCCGGCGCGGGTCCGCGATCATCGAAGGGGCGATCTCGGTGTCGGCGACGCCGGCCTGGTACTGGGGCATCATCCGCTCCGGTGCCGCCGCGGCGTCTCACCAGCTCATCACCGGCGGCGGCGGCATCTACCCGACCGCGAACGACGCCGACGGCAACCGGTGGTGCATGTTCACCGGCACGTCGACCACCACCGGCGCCGCGAACGCCTACTGGTACCAGGGCGAGCTCGTCGCGTCGTCGTTCGTGTCGACCTTCGACTTCGGGCTCGGCTGCTCCTACGCCACGAACGCCGGCACCGGTGTCGCCTCCGCGCCCGGCAACTCGACTGACCTGCGCGACCAGTACTTCGCTGCGATGGACGAGGTCGTGCACCTCGGGGTGCAGCGGTGAGCATCGACGAGCGGCTGATGCAGCCGGGCCGCTGGCGCATCGACCTCGCCCGCGAGACACCGCTCGCGGTCCGCACCGGGATCGTCTGGCGCGACCATTTCGCAGTCACCGCGGCACGCTTGTCCCGCCCCACCTACGACCAGGTCCGTTCCTCGTCGATCTACGCCGGCGTCGTCCTCGAGCGGGATCGGCGCGGCCCCGAGTCCCCGGTCGCGTTCGGGGGCCTGAACCTCCTCTACTGGCTCGGCGACGCGTCGATGGGCTACCCGGCCGGCGTCACCACCGGCTCGAGGTCAGCGACGATCACGACGCTCCTGAACGAGCTGTGGTCCGTCGGGAACTCGATCGGTGACCTCACCCTCACCCTGTCATCGGTGCCGGCGACGACGATCATCGACGTGATCGCGTCGAACTTCGTGAACGACACGAGCATGAAGATGATCGACCGGTGGAGGCGGAAGACCTCACCTCAGACCGAGTTCGCGCTCCGCCACCCCGGCGAGGTCGTGTTCTCCCAGGCCGGCGCCGGCTCTGCGTTCGTGCAGACCCCTAAGATCGTGATCACCCGCGACGACATGGTCCTCGTCGGCGGTGGCCGCCACGTCATCGCCGACGAGATCCAGGAGGGCGGCGACGCGTTCGACGAGGACTACTCGATCGACATCTACGCGACCGACGCCCTGTCGTCGGGCGGGTCAACGAACGCCGACTTCTCCGGCCGGCTCTCCTATCCGCTGATCAACAACTCGACCGCCCGCCGCGCATCGAAGTCGACGTCAGAAGTCGCCGGCGCCGGCGCCCCGCAGAACGCCGCCGACGCCTACATCGCTGCCGGCCAGCTCCGCCTGCAGCGGCGCCGGCTCGTGATCACCCTCCCCGGCGGGTCGCTGCTCCCCAACGTCGACCTCGCCGTCGGCGACTACGTCTACCTGTATGACCCGTGGACCGGGTGCGTCGACACCGCCAACAAGGTCCTCGCCGCCGGAACCGAGATCCACCCGCAGAAGGTCCGGGTCACCGGCATCGAGTGGGGAGTTCCCGAAGGCGCCGGCGTCTACTGGCTCAAGACCCAGTCCGGCGGCGGTGCCGGCACCGGCTCGTCAGCAGCGAACGTCGTCGACCTCTCCGACCTGGTCGCCGACCGCGGCCGACAGATCCGCCTGACCGTCGACACCGCCGAACCGGTGCGGCCCCCCGCGTTCCGCTCCTCGAAGCTCACGTAGATGCACCGGGCACTGCTCGCCGGTGTCGTCCTGTCTGCCGTCCTCGCCGGCCAAGCCCTGCAGGCCCGCGGGTGGCCCGAGCTCATCGTCGCCGCCATCACCGGCGGCATCTTCTGGACCCTTCACGAGGTGACCCGATGCCCGAAGCGCTCGACTCCGCCGCCGCCATCCCCGCCCAGGCCACCCGCGACGGCGGCTGGGTCGGCGTCCTCCGCTACCTCGGGTTCGCCGGCGACTGGCGGCGCGTCACCCGCGCCGAGATCGACGCCCACTTCGCCGCTGGCAACGCCGTCGCCCTGATCCGCGAGGAGAACGGCCGCGAGCTCCTCGGCGGCGAGGCCGCCGGCCACCGCCTCGGCCAGCACTCGTCCCAGCTCGCCGACGAGCTCGGCTGGCCCCACGACCGCCCCATCTACCTGACCCAGGACATCGGCTTCGCCCGATCCCAGTGGGGAGCCGTCCGCGACGCGCTCGGCGTCGCCAACACCTACCGGCCGTGCGGGTTCTACGGCGGCGGCGACCTCGGCGACTGGCTCGTCGACCAGGGCGTCGCCCCAGCCTTCTGGCTGGCCGGCGCCTACTCGTGGACCTCGACCTGGTCGGGACGCCGATGGGACCCGAACGCCGACCCGCTCCCGCAGATCCCGACCACCCGGCACGCCGTCATCGCGCAGACCCCCGAGCAGCCGGTCGTCGGCGGCGTCACCTGCGACCGCAACATCGTCCTCGCCCCCGACTGGGGCCAGTACCACCCCGACCAGCCCACCCCGACCCCGACCGAGGAGTTCGACGACATGGACAAGAAGACCTTCCAGGAGTGGGTCCTCGAGGCCCTGCAGCCCGAGTTCGTGAACCAGGACACCCGCGAGGGCGCCACCCTGGGCGCCACGATCGGTGGGATCGCGACCAACATCGACCCCGTCGGCGTCGCCGCCGGCCGGATCGGTGGCGGCCCGGACTACCTCGGCCTCCGGGTGTCGCGCACCGAGGAAGCCGTCCGGCGGATCGCTGCCCACCTCGGCGTCGACCTGTCGGACCTGGTCCCGCCGGCGTGATGTTCGCCGACGACCCGGGCGTCCTCGCTCACCCGCTGTTCGTCGCCATCGCCGCGCCGCTGGCCGTCGCCTGCGTCGTCGCGATCGTCACCTCGGTCGCCCGGTCCCTCACCACCGACCGCGACCTGCGCCGCTACGTCCTGCCGCACTTCGAGCCGGCGAAGCCCGGCCAGCCCGACTCGTCGTTGCCGGCCAAGGTCGAACGGGCCGAGGCGAAGCGCGAAGAGATGGTCGAGCAGATGGTCGAGCAGTCGGCCCGCCTCGACGTCCTCGCGTCGAAGGTCGAGGACCACATGGCGAGCGAGCCGCTCGAGGTGACCGCCGCCGTCGAGATCGCCCTGCGGAATATCCTGGCCGAGCTCGAGAAGGAGCACTGATGGACCCCACCACCCCCACCACACCCGAGCCAGCGACCGATGTCTGGACCGTTCGGGCTGTCGTCGCCGTCCTCGGTCTCGTCGCCCTCGTCGGCGAGGTCGGAATGATCGTCCTCGTCGGCCGCGGCCCCGGCTCCGTCGACCCCGCCGTGTGGGGCGCTCAGGTCGCGCTCGTCGGCCAGCTCCCGACCGCGGCGGCCGCCGCGGTCGCAGTCCTCCTCGCGTCGCCCCGATCGGTCAGGTCCTGATGGCAACGAAGCCCAAGGCACCGAAGATCACCCGGATCATCAAGCGCCGCGAGGACTACGTCCTCGAGATCACGTTCCGCGACAAGAACGGCGACCCGATCGACGTGTCCGCCCGGACGTTCTCCTGCAAGATCGCCCAGTCCTACGGCGGCGCAGTCACCACCCTGACCCCGTCGCTCGGCCTCGCCGCGCAGGGGCTCGTGTCGTTCTCCCTCGCGAAGGCGACCACCACCGGCCTCGCCCTGGGCGACTGGATCGGCGAGGTCTGGCAGACCGTCGCCGGCGCCGACTCGCCGATCCTCGAGATCGCCTACACCGTGGAGGACTCCCTCGGATGAGCACCGACTCGGTCAACCTGATCCAGCCCGGTGACGCCGTCGACGTCGTCGAGCTCGCCGAGCCCGGCGTGATCCTCGAGACCACCGGCGGCGTCGCCGGCGGGACCATCGGCTTCGGTCCCGGTGGCACCACCGGCCAGGTGTGGGGCAAGAACTCCGACGCCGACTGGGATGCCGGCTGGATCGCTGGAGGGTCCGGTGGAGGGGTCACCGACCACGGAGCCCTCACCGGCCTCGCCGACGACGACCACACCCAGTACCACAACGACGCTCGAGGCGACGCCC
>ERZ761584.313-NODE-313-length-16623-cov-4.088484_pt1 | contig 16623 bp, 13 predicted proteins | sample MGYA00512168_ERZ761584 | MGnify/ENA primary metagenome ERZ761584 (study PRJEB28899, sample SAMN03785564) | bioreactor sludge metagenome | biome: EBPR Sludge; feature: EBPR Bioreactor; material: 0.22µm filtered reactor supernatant | place: Saint Lucia: Queensland...
TGCCCTGAAGCTCATCGGCCTGCTTCTGGATGAAGCGAACGTCGCTGTTGTATCGGTTGACCGCCGACTGGTACTCGCCGATGGCCTCCGGCGTGCCAAGGGCCTGCGCCTGCAATCCGAGCTGCTCCACCTGATTGCGCATGGCGGATAGCTGGTCGATGTCGTGCGTCAGGACCGATTCGCTCTTGCGGATCTCGGCCTTCGCAAGCGGTATCTGCTCCTTCTGGTACTTCTGCAAGGCGGCGAGGTCCATTCCGCCGAACTTCTCGATGAGCCGGTTCTCCTCGCCGATCCACTCCTTCACGCCTGCCGCCTGCTGAGCCACCTTCGGGTTCTCGGCAGCGACCCCGTACCTATCGAGCTTCGGCAGGTCGAGCGGCTGTTGGATGTCCAGCGCCTGCTGAGAAGCCTGCTCTGAAAGCGACCCAGCACCAGCCACAGGCGTACCCTGCTGCATGGATGGCCTTGGCAATCCACCGGACACAGCCCCGCCACGCCCAGCCAATGCGGCTGGCAGTGATGGCGACGGGGCCTCTTGAAAAGACGGCTCCTGTGGAGGCTCATGGCCCCACTTCTCAGCCAGCGATCCAGCTTGAGGCTTGGATGAAGGCTTTGGCTTCTCTGTGGATTTCGCCGGTCCGCCCCACTTGGCGGCGAGGCTCACCTTCGGATCATTACCTTCCATGCCTTCTATTTTAGGGCATCCAGCACATCATTCCTGAACTCTTTCTTGTTCCAGTTCTTGCGAACAAGGTCAACGGTAACGTCCTGCTGCCCTCTTTGCTGCAACTGTTTCGCTACGACCTCATACGGGTCGCGGGAATCGAACAGGACGCTCAGCGCGTCGCTGTTGTTGGCGGCGGCGTACTTCTCCTTCTTGCCGAGGTTGCGCGTGGTGATGAAGTCCACGATCATGGTGTGGTCGTCATCCTTTGAGGTGGTGGACGAGCCTTCCATCTTGACAACAGGCATCGCCTCCCTGATCTTCTTGATGTCGTCCACGCCGAGGTTGATGCCCTCGATGTAGAACAGGCCCTTGTCGTCCCATGTCAGCCCCGGCGAGTAGATGTCAACACTGCCGCTTTTGGCGGTGTTCAGCGAGACCTTCGGCACCTTGTGCGGCTTGTCGCCTGTCTCCTCCCACGGGGTGATGACCACGCTCTCTGACATGGAGCCGTCACGGTTCTGTGTGCGGACAACGGTGGATTCCACTCGCGGCCCGGCAGGCGCTCCGCCATCGCCGCTCTTGCTGCCGCCATCTTCGGTCGGAACGAACTTGATGTCCTCGGTCTCGCTCTTCACGCGCGGGAGCCAGGACTGGAGCTTCTTCTTGAGTTCAGCCTCATCGGCGCCGATGGTGGCCGCGCCTTCCTTGGCGAGAAGGTCATGTAACGCAGCATCGACCTCTTCCTTGGTGCGCCGGCGCAGGATCCTCTTGCCACCCTTCATCTCGACCACCGGCTCCTGCGAGACCTTTCGGTACGCTTCCGGCGCCATGGGGAGGACGCGCTCATTGAACCACTTCAGCTCGTTCATGTCGCGCTTGAGGGCCTCGGTCTCCTGAGAGAGCTTCACGAAGTCGCCGCCGGTCATGTCGCCCTTGAGGGAGTTCATGCCGTAGTACACGTCGTAAGCCCTCTGCTTCTGCTCGGGGCTGACGTTCAGGTTGCCCTTCATCACCTCTTCGATGTAGCTGGCCGCGTCCGCCCATTGGAACTTGACGAACTGCCCGAGCGCATCCATCGCGCGCATCCCATCCAAGTAGCCCTTGTTCGCAGCCGTGCCTCCCTTGGCGACCTCGGCCCATGCGAGCTGCGAGTTGCCGCCGTACTGCTCGGCGATGCCAGCGACGTAGTTGTTCTGCCAGTCGGTGACGAGCTTGTTGAACGCTGGCTGGTAGGGGTCCGCCGTGGGCTTCACCTGCGAAGCCTCCATGAACTTCGAGATGGCGCCATTGACCTCCGCCCGCTGCCGCTGGTTCTCCTGGAAGTAGGAGGCGAAGATCCCCGTGGGCAATTCCCCGGCCCGTGGGATGTACATGGAGCCTCCTACGGCATCGGTGGTGAAGATGTCCGGGCCGCGAGGACCATAGAAGTCCTCGTTCGTGTAGCGGTAGTCCTTGTTGAACCGCGTCCCTCCCCTCGCCATGTACGAGGGGCCTGAGCGCTGCGCCGGTGCGGCTGGCTGCTGAGGAGCCGCTGGGGCGGGCGGAGCGGCTGACTGCTGAGGGGCATCGACCTGAGCGATGTCATTGGCCACCGTGGGATCTCCGTACGCGGGGGCATCCGTCACGGCCATGGCATCGGCTCCGGCCCGTGGGCCTGCCTGCTCAGCCTGCATGAAGCCGCCCGGTCCTCCGCCGACATCCACCGTCACGGCGCCATCGGGGTCAAGCGCGGCCTGCTCGATGTCGTCCATGGAGACCGAGCCGCTGCCGATGATGAAGGCGTAGGGGATCCTGACCTTCCCTGCGCCGTCGAGTTGACCCTGTGAGAATACGCTCATGGCTTAGTCCAGGCTGAATCCGCCGGATGGGAAGTTCACGCCAGCGTTGGGCTGCTGGTAGTTGAATCCGATGCCCTGCTGCTGGTAGGTGGGCTGCTGGTAGTTGAAGGAGTAGTTGGGCGGCGGCGCTTGGTAGTTGAAGCCGTAGTTTGAAGGGATATTGTAGCCCATCGACTGCAACTGCGCGCTCTGGTTCGTGCCCGCGTACGGCTCCTGCTGCAATGGGGCCGCTCCGCTCTGCGGAGATATGCCGCTGTTCTTCTCAAGGCCGCTCTTGGCCCCGACGAGCATCGCTATGCCAGCGCTGCGCTGCCGCTGCCAGTCCTCCTTGGCGCGGGCGTACTGGTTCCAAGCGAGGCGCTTGTCGGCCATCTGGCGGTTGTACACGCGCTCGGCCATGGCCTGCGTCAGTGCGCCCTCCATCCCGAAGGCGGAGTCTGACCTGCGGGCGGCTAGGGCGGATGCCCCTGCGATGCCCTCATTGGTCATCGACTGCACGCGCATGAGGTCGCCCACGCCCCTGGCTCCGGCGCGGAGCGCGTTCTCCTGCGTCTGCGCGCCGGTCTGCATGACGCGGCGGATGTTGTACCCGGTGAGCGGGTCGGCACCGGCGTCGAAGGCGCGGCGCCTGCGCTCGGTCTCCCCGCGAAGGGCGAGCATGTTCGGGTCGTACAGCGGGATGGCCGCGTCGAGGCGGTCATGCTCCTTCTTGAAGCGCTCCGATTCCTTCTTGGTCTTGCGGGCCTGGATCAGGGTCGCGATGCCCATCGTCTGAGCCTGCCCTGATTCTATCATCCCCGGAAGCATCGCTAGCCATCCTGCCATGTGACTATTGGAGTTTTACGGTTGGTTTTTTAGGGGCCGACAGAAAAATGGAAAACGCACCATGATAAGGCATGGAGGCTTTCGCATAAGCAACAGCAGCAAGCCCTTTGGTCTTATATGTTCCTATGGAAATAACCCTGTGATTCACAGAGATCTTAGCCGAGAATCCGCGTCCATTCTTGTAAACACCCTTAACCCCTAAGCTATTAAAAGCTCTTTGATTAGAAGTGTTCTCCCCATGAGTAGCAAGCCTTAGATTGACCAAGAGATTATTCTGATTATTCCCATCAATATGGTCAATGAAAATCCCTTCCGGAATCGGACCATGGTGCATCTCCCAGATGACGCGGTGGACACGATATGACACCCCCTTCACTCGCACCGCATAAGAACCATCCGAATGCAAGCTACCGGCAACTCCGCCAATCTTCTTCTTGCCCCTTCTAATGCCAGCCGGAGTTTTATCCAACACTGGCGTATCCTTCCAAATCAATGTGCCATTGATTGAATCGTAATGGAAATATTGAGAAAAGTCTATCATGTTATCGCCCGTGCTTGCAGCATCGCGAACGATAGGCGCTGCTGCTCTTGGCGCCTAAAGTACCACCTTATGATGAATGCCGTGCTCTGCGGCGGCTGCTCGCGGTTCGGATCGTAGGACGCCGCCACGTTGCCCATCATCTGCTCCCAGTTGTCGATGTTGAGCACCCACCACTGCCCGGTGCCAGGCTCGATCGCCTCCTGGAGCTGCTCATTGGTGATGAGCATCAGGTTGCCTTCGCGGTCGTACACGCGCATCTCGTCGGGCTTGTCGGGGCCTACGCGCCACTTCACAGCCTCGGATTGCAGGTACGGGAACGGGCAGAACACCGTCTCCGCCCAGCGCTCGATCGGCTCGGGCTGCCCGTCCGGACCGATGAACGACTGTCCCTCCATCAGCTCATTGGCGGTCAACCTGCGGTAGCCCACCACGCGCGAGCCTATCTGGAGCATGTTCTCGTACTCGAACCCGTGCTGTCCGACCCACTCGCCGCTGACAGCGCTGTACACGAACGACCTGTAAGCATCGCGGCCCTGGACATCCTCCATCATGGTGAGCCACCATTCGCCGTTGCGCCTGTTGAACACCGAGGAGATGCCCTTGCGCTGGTCGAACGCCACAGTCCTGAGCAGCGGCAGCAGCTTGCTGGCGTACCGGCCCACGAGGATGTTGCGCACCTGCGCGCCCACGAGCATATAGGCCCCGCTGCGGTCCACCCACATCTTCGAGGAGAAGGTGGCGTTGTCGCCGGGCGCGGTCACGGTGGCGCTGAGCCTCCACGACTTCTGCGGCATCCCGGCATGGCCCCTTGTGAGCCACTGCTCCTCGCGCGGCCAGAAGTTGCTCACGCTCTGGGTGCCGATCACCCCGCCATCCGCACCGACCAGGATGTTCTTGTTGTAGGGGATGCGGCAGCACCCCTCCTCGCTCCAGACGAACAGTTGCTGCATGCCACCCTGATCGAGCGCGCAGATGTGCTGGATGCCTCCCGTCTCCTCGCTGATGTAGAAGGCATTGTCCGGCGTGAACGTCCTGAGCCCCGGCGTGTCGGTCTGTCCCGGTATCCTGCGCAGGGAGGCGAGGATGGCATTGCAGCCGTCCGTTGATGGCAGCACGCCGTTGAGCGGGTAGCCCTTGCCGGTGATGAGCGGCTTCTTGGAGTAGTCGTTGTTGTAGTCCGTCCATGCCCAGATGCCGCCCTGCCTGAAATAGCTGGATTCTCCGGGGAAGTCGATGTCGTACTGCGGGTTGAACCCGGCGCCAGCCGACGCATCCACGTACACCGGGCGCATGACATAGTGCATCGCCGGGAACCTCCATCGGTACACCGTCTCGCTGTACCGCTTGCCCACCGCCAGATGCAACGGCGTGCGTGTGGTGACATGGCCCTGCACGGCCCACTGCCGGATGGAGGTGATGCCGCCGCCTCCGGTGCCGAACTGAGGCGGCTCGATGATGTCCGCCGTGGTGGGGTAGTACGGTATCTTCCAGTTGCTCGCTATCACCCCGGACCTGTACGGCAGAGGGGGAGGGAACGGATAGGCCGTATTCGATGGAACCCCCTCGATGTCAGCGGAGAACACGCGGTCAAGCGGGCAGAAGATGTCCTGTCCGACCGTGCATCCGTCGATGTTGAAGACCTGGATCGGCGAGCGGTCGTCGTACTTCACGATGACCCGCGCCCCCTGCGGGACCGATGAGCCGTACTGGTTGAGCGTCAGCCTGTGCTTGACGAAGCGGCCCGACAGGTCCGCGCTGTACGAGTAGGCGCCCCATACCTCATTGCCTTCCGGGTCGATGAAGGATTGGCCAGCAGAGAACGCCGCGATGGCCGCCGTGAAGTCCACGCCGATGGCATTGGTGAAGCAGAGCCAGCGCTTGTCAGGCTGGTTGGGCTCGCGCACCCATACGTACCGCATCTGCGTGGACCCCGGCATGATGACGCAATCCTCCACGCGGGCATGGAACAGTTCCTCGGTCCACTCAGATGCCGGGTCAGGAGCCAAGGCGATAGTGCGCTCCCTGGCGACGCGGTACCCCGTGGAGCGGTAGTTCTGGATGTTCAGTTGAGGGACGGTGGCGCCATCGCGGATGATCTGCACCACGTAGAACGGCTCATGGAACTCCTTCGCGTCCTGCGTCCAGAACTGGTCCTCCGAGGATGGGATGGAAAGGCCCTCCAGCCGGTAGATGTTCTCCGTGGTGCGGATGCGCATGTAGGAGCCACGGCCCTCCTCGATGATCTGGGCGTCGTCGATGACGAACAGCTTGCTCCCTCCTGCCGGGTTGTTCGGGTCCATGAACACCGAGTACTGCGGGTCCGATGGGTCGGTGATGCCCGTGGCCGGGGTGGTCCTGAATGCCGAGTAGCCGACGTGGTTCGTCGGGGAGAGCGGGGCTTGCAGTCCCGGCTGGACGCCCTGCGAGCCGGGCGTGGTGCCGACGTTGACGCTGTAAGGGGCGATGCCGTCATCGTACTGGACATCCATGTTGTTGAGGATGTCCGCCCCGGTCGGCGAGAGCACCCCGCTCTTGCTGAACACCTCCTGCCCGTACCCGAATGGCACGAGCTTCAGCCGGTAGCGCGACGGGTTGGCGATGATGTCATCAGCGATCGCCTGCTCAACAACGAAGCTCTCGATGTCCGGGAAGTGGCAGCGCAAGGCGTTCGATGCCTTGCTGCGCGGGCCGTTCAGGTCGTAGCACGCGATGCCTTCCGCCACCACCCTCCCGGCAGGAGGAGTGGCCATGATGTCCATGATCTCCCACCACGGCGCGGCGGTATCGATGTCGCTCGGGCCATAGACGGCGGCTCCGAGCACATGCTTCTGCGGATTGTACAGGTAGCCGGTGTCCCAGTCGTACGTGCCGGGCGACACCTCCCACTGCTCAACGCTCTTCTGCCGGTACCTCACCCAGTTGGGGTCGGTCGGGCTGCTCGGGCGAGGAGGATTGTAGTCCAGTGGCGCTCCCAGGTAGGAGTTGACCACATTGGTGTACGAGTCGTTGTACTTGCGCTTCTTCCCCTGAACGATGGCATCGAATGTCGGCGATACCCTGTTGGGGATGTTCTGGCAGTTGTTGTTCGCCGCGTAGATGGGGTCCGCAGGGGTGCCGTAGATGGCGTTGCGGTTGTAGGATAGGGCGAGCGAGTCCGCCTTCTTCGCATCGCGGCGGTCCGGGAACTGCATGTCAGCCACGATGGAGCTGACGAACGAGGTGCCTGCGTACCCGTCCCATAGCATCGCTCCGAGGCCATAGCGCTCGTTGTGCATGGCTCCCTGCATGTACGTGGCGCTCACCGGGTCCGAGTGGCCGCTTTCGTACTGGATGTCCCCGTTGTCGTAGTAAGTGAATACCCTGTTGGTGATGGGGACGGCGGTGAGGCCGTTCACCTGCCGCCACTGGATCACCGGAGCCCGCTGCTCGAAGGTCACGCCGCCGTATATCAGCCGGTTGTCGGTGTGCTCAACCGTGGTCGGGGCGGTGAAGGAAAGGTTCTGCTGCGCCGCGACATCCGGCGGGATCAGCTCATAGAAGTTGGAGTCAACCGGGTCGGTGAACGGCACGTAGCCGAACAGCAATGAGCCGATCGGGATGCGGGCGATGACCTCCACGATGCCAGCGCCATTGATGCCCTCGTTGTTGTTGAACCGCTGGCGAACGATCTCAAGCTCGGTGAACCCGAGCGGGTTGTCCACCAGTATCCTGAGTCTCGGAGCCCATTGCGTAGGAGCATCCTGATTGGCCGGGGCGCCTACGGACTGTCCTCCTGGGTACTGCCCGTCGAGGAACTGGCTGCCCGGCCCGGCAACGTCGTACATCGGCGGTATGACCGATGGGACGCGGACCATCGCCGAAGGTGGTCCTGGGTTGGTGCGGTCGCCCTGCGGGGTGACGAAGCGCGGCCAGTACACATAGGTGCCGACGGAAAGGCCGATGCCGGTCTGCTGGAAGCCCTCGAACTCGAACCAGTCACGCGGGCCTGCTGGCAGCACGCTCACAGAGAGCGGATCGAATGCCGTGAAGTACTTCTGGCTGCCAGCTGCGAGCGACGAGCGCATGTCCTTGATGTCCCAGAACATCGCAGGGGATTCCGCGTCAGCCGGGAACAGCACGCCGCTCCCGTAGGCGCAACGGCTCACATCGCCGAGCTGCATCTTGCGGTCGAAGCGGTATGGGATGCGCGGGGACTTCGCCATCACCACGCCGTTCACGGTGATGATGGGCGGGAATCCATCGGGGTCAACCACGCCGTTCTCATGGCACCAGAACGCCATCTCATCACCGGAAGCCTCGGCGGAACCGACGCATTCGTACCCGTCAGCGACAAGCTCCTCACCAGCTGGCACGTTCCAGAGCACCTGCTCGCCGCCCATGCTCTCCAATGCGCCTCCAGCCCCTTCAACGCTGTTGATGCGCATGTGGCGGGCGTCGAGGTAGTGGTCCGGGCTGAGCAATTCCTTGTCAACGTCCGGCCTAGCCCCTTTCAGGAAGAGCCTCTTGAACCACTTTCCGATCTCCTCTCGCAGCATCAGTTACGGTAGCCGAGATATGTCACCATAGTCACGACATCCTTGCGGTCCTGCGCATCGGCTTGGCTCCAGTACATCTTCGCGTTGCTCCAAGCGCCGCGAATATCCTTGTACTCACCATTGAAGATTTTCCAGCGAGCCATCGCCTCCTGCGTCTTGCCTTCAAGGCCGATCATCACCTCCGACGCCCGCATGGCCACGTAGCACTCAAGGGCATCGACCGCCCAGATCGGAACCTGCATCTGCTCATTGGGGCAGTAGTCGCTCAGTCCGATCCCGGTGTAGTAGATGCGGATGCGGGCATAGCCAGAGCACTGCGGGGACAGATAGAGCTTCCCATTCGTATATCCTGCATAGAACAGGTTGTACGGCTGGAACATGCCCACGCTGTTCTGCGTGCCGTCCGGGAAGTTGAACCACTGGTTGTCCTGGAAGCCGCCGAGCCCTCCATCATGCACATAGTTGTCCTTGATGTGGACGCGGACGCTGCCGTTGAGCCTCTGTGGGTCGCGCATCGGACCCATGTAGAGCCAGATGGAGTTGATGCCGCTGATGTACTTGGGCATGTCCGTCACGATGCGGTCCTCGGGGAACGGGATGTCGTGGTAGCGCTTGTCCCACTCCGCCTCGAAGCACAGGTTGCGCAGGCCGCTGGCGAGGAAGTCGCGGTAGAACGCCTGCCCGACGATGTTGCCGCCGGGGTCCCCTGCGCGCATCATGGCCGAGGCGAGGAGCTGCGTCTCCGGTATGTACCCGTTGATGTTAGCCATTGAGCGTGTCGATGGACAGGTTGGCCGGGTCGTTGATGCTCATCTCCTTCGGCGGCTGGAAAGGCTGCGGGCCTTTGTACGGAGCGAAGTCCCTGCCGTCGTTGCTGAGGCGCTGGCCCGGCACCAAGAGCGCCCAGCGGCCAAGATCGAGCATCATCTTCTTGGCGATGTATATCATGTCGCTCGGAAGGTCCACCTCGGCGTCCGGGTCGATGTTCTCGATGCTCGCGGCGCTCAGATACAAGGCGACCTCCACGTTCGTGACCGTGGCGCCGGGGCCGTAGAGCCACACGCGGTTGGTGATGATGCCATTCGGTGTGCTGATGCGCGCCCTGAAGTAGTACGGGTTCTGCGGCGATGGGCGGAGCATCCCATGCCCTTGCAGCATGTTGATCTCCGATGGCGACACTTGCGTGAAGTGCTTGCCGAGCAATGAGTCGATGCACCCGCTGCCGGTGCCGTAGGCGATGTACTCGATGCCTCCGTTGGTGCGCAGGTCGATGATATCCGCCACAGGAAGCTCGAAGTACGCCCGGTCCCATAGGTCGTCCATCCGCTCGATGGGGACGTTGTAGTAGATGGTGCTCTCATTGGTGGCGCCACGGCTGCCGAGTGGCGAGCGAAGCTCCTTCTCCAAGCGCTGCCGCTTGAGGCGGTTGCACACGAGGCCCCAGTTGTGGGCGACGGATGCACGGTGCATCAAGGCATCGTCCGCGTCCATGCCCATCGTTCTTAAAACATCGTCCCAGACTTCTGCGTTGGTCATGCTGAGAGGGCTGTTTTACGATAGAATGGACTGAACTTTCCATGGTACCGCAAGGATGCCTTGGCATAGGCAACCGCAGCCCCTCCTTTTGTAGGAAAGCAACCAACGTACACATATCTGCCATTCACAGTAATCTGTGATACATATCTGCCACTCCCTCTTTTGTGCTTGGACACTCCCTTCAGTCCTAATTGGTTATTGCGCTGCGCAACTCTGTTTGACAGGTTTTGATGAACCTGAGATATACGCAAGTTGTCCAACCGATTATCACTTGGATTGCCATTCACATGGTCAATATCCATTCCTTCCGGAATCGGACCATGGTGCATCTCCCAGATGATGCGATGGGCCATCTTGGTTGGAGCGCCCGCTATGCTCACAACCCAATATCCACGCGAATCAGTACAACCAGCATTCTTGCCAGCCCATTTCGTATTCCATGACGCATGTGGGTTGCAGCTTTTGGCAACACCTGATTTGAAGTGCTCGGGTGGGCGCCGCTTCCAAACAAGCCTCCCCGCTTCTGCGTCATAGGTGAAGAACTCGTGCCAGTTCATAGCACAAATATCACCCTTGCGAACCAAGGAGCGCTCGGATATTTTCCAAAGTCACCACGTACAGCGGCTGCGCGCCCTGCCGGATGGATAGCTCATTGAGCGCCATGTCCCTGAGCAGCTTGAATGCGCTGGCAGGATACGGGATGGTATCGGTCGGCTGCGTCACCGGGTCAACCCCTTTTAGGTAACTGATGACCACCAGCTTCTGACGGTTGATGCTCTCGGGAAGGACCACGACCTCCACCTTCGAGGCATAGGTCGTGTCGCTGCGATCGCCGACGATATAGTAGGCGTAGCTCTTGAGCAGCGTGCCTGCCATCTTCTCGCTCCCTGGCATGAGCGCGGACTGCTCGGTGTCCGGCACCTGCTCAAGGGTCACGCGCGTGCAGCGGTGCGGGCCTGGCCTGCGCATAGCCACATCATCGCGGTACTGGCTCTGGTCCTGCGGGATGGGGATGGCCGTGGCGGTCGGAGGCTCAAGCACCGGGGTCGGATAGACGGCGTTCACCGTCCAGACCTTGTGCCCTAGCTGCGCCTCATCCAGCACCACCCCGCTCATGGAGGAGGTCTGGAACACCCGCGTCATGGTGATCTCCCTGAGCAGCTCCTCGCTGCCTTTCTTCTCGGCGAGCAGCGCGCCCACATAGGCATTGAACTGCCTGAGCGCGTCGTTGATGGACGGAATGCCGTTCGGAACGAGCTGGTACCTCTGGGTGCCGAGCACGCCGAGGTTGGCGCGCATGGCGTTCCATAGGTCGTTCACGACGATGGCCATCGCTTAGTGCATCAAGGCTTCCTTGTGGCGGATCAGCACGGACGCGTCATTGCCCTGCCTCATCTTGGCCTCGGCCTCCTGAGCGCCCTTCTCATCCTGGTCGGCGAGCTTCTCGGCCACCAGCTTCAGCACATGGCCCCAGTCGGTCGAGCTTCCGGTGGCGATGCCGAACCGAGTGGCCATGAGCTGCACCTCGTGCTGAGGCTTGGAGCGCAGGGCCATCAGGTGCTGGCGCTGGTAATCCGCCCAGCGCGAGCGCTCGTTCAGCGCCGTGGCCTCGGCCACGTCCTCGAAGAACTCCACGCCGAAGCGGGGGTCGAGGCGGCAGAACTCGGCCATCAGCCTGCTCTGCGTCGTGAAGGAGCACAGCACATTGGGCTTGCCGGTGTCCTCGTTGGGGTACCAGAAGTGGTTGTTGAACCGCACGCAGTCGTAGCCGTTCGGAGGGGTCAGCCGCTGCCCGCCATGCTGGACGACCCAGATGCGGATGTTGCTCTTGCGGCCGAAGAACGTCACTGGCTCGTCGAGGCGGTCCTGGTCGTTGGCGTACTCCATGGGGACCATGCCATCCTTGATCTCAGGACGGCTGATCTCCCGCATCATCTTGATGTAGTTCGGGTCGTACTGCGACATCGGGGATGCCGCAGCGCGCTCATCGAACCGTTTGGTGATCGCCTCGATGTCAGCGTCCTTCTTGCGAAGCTCGGCCTTCAGCTCCTTGATGACATTGAGCACCTCGGCGAACTGCTCGTCGCTCATGGGCTTCACCTCGGTGCCGTGGGAGGCCGGGCGCTCATCGCCTTGCAGCATCTCATTCCCGCGCTTGACCTGCTCATCGTACGGCAGGTCATTGAACCCTTCCGGGAGGGAGATGCCATTGGCCTTGAGTTCAGCCTTGACCTTGTTCGCTTCGTGGACCTTTGACATATCGCGTGTTTTTGGTTGACTGACAGGAAAGCATAGGGGGAGGCCGAAGCCTCCCCCATTGCCTTATCCGATGAACTGGAAGCGGGCGCTGAAGCCAGCGTTCTCCCATTGCAGGCCCATGAGGGCGCTGTACTGCACCGCCTCGATGTTGGCGTAGCCGGTGATGGGGTTCGTGTTCTGGTTGTTGGCGATCTTGGTGGCCATGGTGAACATGGGCCAGCCCTGCAAGCCGACCAGCGACACGTCCTCCTTCTTGAACAGCAGCACGGTGTCCTTGTAGCCGCTGCCGAAGGACCCACGGTTCTCGAAGTGCGGGATGTCCAACGGGGTCACGCCGTAGCCGCCGAAGAACTCGTAGCGGTTCAGGTAGCTGTTGTACGTGGTGTCGTTGTAGCGGTAGCGGATGCGGTCCGACTTCTCGCCCGTGCCGAACTTGTCCAGCAGGCGCTTCGGCCCGGCCAGGATCCACTCGTTCGGCCCCTCCTTGATGGAGTTGTCGTAGATGGCCTCGCGCATGGCCGCGATGCAGTTCGCTGCGGTCACGGGGGTGATGCTCACGCCGTCATCGGCCTGCTGCTTGAACATCCCCTTGGTGGCGTACGACTTGCGCAGGCCGCCAGGAAGGGTGCCGATGCCGCCTCCGCCGAGGAAGATGGTGTGCGTGACGCTGTTGAAGAACAGTTGCGTCACGTCCTTCACCCGACCAGCCTTGTAGTTGGTGGTACCGGCGAGGTCCCAGATGTGGCCCTGGATGGGGTCCCATGCGGCGCTGTGGTAGCCGATCTGCTCCACGGTGTTCCCGTAGCGGGCCACGAAGCTCTCGTACACGCTGGTGGCCATGGCCTGCCCATCGCTGTTGCGGGGTCCGCCGTTGCCCATCTCATCGCCCAGTGCGAGCGCAGGAAGGGACTGACCCGCGTAGGAGGTCACCGTGATGGTCTTCGGGGAAGCGGCGCTGTTCGTAGCGGTCACGAGCGCGTGGGTCGTGGTGCCGGGGTACAGCAGGCTGTGCCCGAGTGCCACGGTCAGGAACGCCGCATCGGTGACCGGGATGGTCTGGTTCACCGTGCCGGTTCCGCCGTTCGGAACAGCAGCCGCGCCGCCGGTGCTCACGGTCACGGGGCTCTCCAGGTACGGCTTCTGCATCCAGGTCCAGGCCACGTCGTTCACGTACTTCTTCTGGAGGCTCATCAGGAACATCGTCGAGGCGAAGTTCTTGTTGAAGCTGTCCACGATGGTGGGGGCCATCGCGTGCATGAGCAGCGGCGTGGCGGTGAATCCGGCCTGTCCGTCCAGGTAGGAGCCGACGCCGGTGAGGTTGTAGAGGTTCCCCGGCTGCATGTTCGCAGCTAGGTTGATCTCATAAGGTTGTACTGCCATGGCAGTTGGGGGTGTTGTGTTTGGTGCGTTCTATGCCCTCTATGAATTGAACATCGCGGCGACGGCGTTCTGGCCGTCAACCACCGCCTTGTGAAGGGCGTCGGCGTTCTCCTTCGGGGCCGGGGCTCCTTGCCGCTGAAGGGTCTTCCCATCAGGCGCCGATGACATCGTGCCCAACACCTTGGCCTGCCCCTCGTTCCTGCCTTGGACCTGCGCGCCCTTCTTCATCCGCTCCACCATCTTTGGGAGGTGGATGCCGTCGATGAGGTGGGCGAGGCTTTCCAGCTTCGGAGTGCCGTCCTTGTTGTAGAGCAGCTCGTCGATGAGCTTGCCTGAAGTGAAATCGTCAATGGTTGCCTTGTCCAAGAATGTGGCGCGCATCTTGTCCTGCCGCACATAGGCGATGGCGTCGGCGGTGGCCTTCGCATGGCGGTCTGATGCCGCCTTGGCATCTTCGGCGCGGGCCTTGTCGGACTCGGCGAATCCCTTGCGCCGCGCCTCATGGCGCTCGATGGCCTGCTCGCGGTACAGGTTGAAGGCGCCCTCAAGCGTCTCATCCCCGTCCTTGATGGCCTGGATCTGCTCCTCGTTGAACTTGCCGGGGAAGTAGTGGTCTACGAGGGCGAACTTGTCGATCCTCTTGGCCTCCTTCGAGATGCTCACGCCCTTGGTGAGCGGCATGAGCGCCTTGGTGTAGTCCTCTCCCTTGTTGTGCGCCTCGATGGCCTCGCCGATCTCCGCCGGGAGCGTCGAGAGACTCTGGAGCATCTGGTCGTGCGCTTCCGCCTTCCCCTTGTACTGAGAGATGAGTTCACGCTCCGATGCGCGCTCCGAGAGGAGGGCGTCGATGTCCTCGATGCCCTTGGCCTTCAGGTAGTTCTTCGCTTCATCGTTGAGCTGCGGGACAGGCTGGTCGGATGCGCTCAGCGCCGCCAGCGCCTTGTCGTAGATGTCCTCTTGGGCCTGCTCGGCGGCAGGGGCGGGCGCTGGTTTCTCAGCCGGTTTCTCTTCACCGGCAGGAGCGGCCTCGGTCTTCACGACGTTCATCCCGCCCTCTGGCTCGGTGATGCGCTGCTCGACGATGCCCATCTCACCAAGGCCGAGCATGCTCGCCAGTCCCATCTGCCCAGCGAGCGCGTCCTTCTGCGCTTGTGTCTGCTCAGGAGCAGGTTGCGGAGTCGGCTGTGCTGGAGGGGCTTGCGGCGCTGCGGCTTGAGTGCTCATGGAGCAAAGTTATGGCATTTTCCTTTCGTCCAACAAATGACAGCAATCGGTTACAGCCATTTGGTGAACCGGCTTCCTGCTGGTGATCGGTACGCCCAAGGCTTCTGAGGGCCAACGAAATGCACGATGGCCGGGTCGCTCATGCTCTCGTGCGATGGCCAGTGGTTGTATCGCGCAGGAAGCGGTACGTGCTTGCTCTTGGCGTACAGCGCGACGGCGATCTGGTCGTTGCATCCTGATCGCTCTACGATTGATAACGTCTTGCTGGTGAATGAGTTGCGACGAAGCGCTTCAAGCGATAGTAGAAGCACACCGGCATTGAAGTTCAGGTGGTCGCCGAGGTCGGAATGGATGCTCACGCCGGTGAGCAGCGCGTACTGCGAGGTGGTCAGGAACCGCTTGCGCGTGGATGTCCGGGCAGCGATGCCAGCCTCTCCGGTGTCCATCGCGAACAGGTCCGCGAGGTCGTCCTCTACGCAGAGGTCGATGTCGAGGTAGAGGCACTTGTCCTCTCCCGGCAGCAGATCCGGCAGCAGAAGGCGGTCCATGGAGGATGCGGATACCCACGGCGCGAGCTTGGCCTTGATCGGGGCCGCTTCCATGGGGATCGCCGTGATGTCCGCGCCTGTTTCGCGCAGCGCTTCGATGTCGGACTCATCGCAGCCCCTGGTGAGGATCACGAACCTGAGCGGCTCTTTGCAATGGTGCATCGCCGAGGCTATCGGGGCCTTGGCGTAGCGGATCAATGCCTTGTCGGATGCGAGGACGATCAGCATAGGAAGGACTTGATGCGCGACTTCAGCTCCTCGGCGCGCATGAACGACTGGTCAGAGCGCACGAATGGCGCAACGAGATGCGAGCGTATCGCCTCATCGAGGTCCTTCGGATGCACCACGGGCAGCGTGTCCGCGTACCCGGTGAAGCGCGGGTCATCGGCATGGTGGCACAGGATGGCCGGAGTGCCCATCGCCACCGATGGCAGCGCAGCGTGCAGGCGCCCGGTGATGACCAAGGATGCGCTCGCGTACATCTTCAGAAGGGATTCCGCTGCGATGCGCCGGTTCGCGTCCGAGATGGTGTGCGGGGTGAAGTGCGATACGATGACCGCCTTCGGGAAGTACCTCTTGGCGATGGCCTGCTCCTTTGGCTTCAGATCGCAGAGGATGACGCCGCTCCTGGGTCCGTCGTGCTTCTCCAAGGTGAGGGTCATGCAGCCGCTGAAGTACGCATCGGCGCCATTGGCCTTGAGGAAGTCGAGCGTGGAGAGGTCGCGCGCCCCAACCCGGCCATGCTTCAGGATGGACAGCGTTCCCATGTAGCGCCTCATGCCTGCGTTCAGGTGCATGGACACCGGGAGCGCCTCGATCCCTTCGGGCACGGGCAATGAGCCTTCCGGGTCGTGCCCCCACCAGCCGCCGAGCACCAGTTTCCCTTTGAGCGATGAGCGAGAGAGCTTGTCACGCTCGATGAACGATGGCGAAGCGCCGTCCGGCATCAGGCGCATCAGCGCAAGCGTCTGGATGTCATCTCCGAGGTTGGTGCCACGGTACTTGAAAGCTAGGAAGTCCTTCTCCATATCGAGGGGGCCTTGTCATTGGTTCTCTTGCCGTCCTTGTCGAACACGGCCACGGATTGCGCAAGCTCATTGGTGATGGCCTTGAACCGTTCCGATGCTGCTGTCTCCTTGAACCTGTGCTCCGCGTTGTGCATCATCAGCAGTCCATTCATTGCTACCCGCGACGCTATATCCGTCGCCATGGCTGAGAAGCGGTTGAACGATTCCGGAGGCACCTGCTCCTTGGTGAGGTTCTCCGGGTG
>ERZ761584.314-NODE-314-length-16607-cov-41.709944_pt1 | contig 16607 bp, 19 predicted proteins | sample MGYA00512168_ERZ761584 | MGnify/ENA primary metagenome ERZ761584 (study PRJEB28899, sample SAMN03785564) | bioreactor sludge metagenome | biome: EBPR Sludge; feature: EBPR Bioreactor; material: 0.22µm filtered reactor supernatant | place: Saint Lucia: Queensland...
TCGCGCGCCTCCAGGGCTTCCACCCGCGCGAGGAGCGCCTTGATCGCCGCCGCCGTGTAGCCGAATGCGTTCACCGGGTCGAAGGTGGTGCCGTGGAATCGCGCGAACTCCGGCGACTCGTCCGCCAGAATGCCGACATGATCCGTGTCGGGGTCCATCTGTCGGTAGCGGAAGCGGTACAGGGGCGTCCGGCCGATCAACGCGAGCGCGCTGGCCGTGTCCGTAAACGCTTCGATCGCGCGCTTCGTGGCGCGGAGCGATGTCTGCGTGCCAACGACGGTGCCCGCGGTATCCGCGACCGTCGTATTGTTCTCGGTCGGCGGGGCGGTATGAATCCGCATGTTGCCGGAGTCGTCGACCCAGACCGAGCGGAAATTCACCAGCGTGCGCGTATTGAACGTCAGACTGCCGGCCGCGCCGCTGCCGGAATTGTTACGACCGATGCTGACAGAGTGTCCACCGACTGCGCCAGTGCCAAACGATCCGCTTTCAAAACGCACCGACGGCTGACTCGACGAGCACGTCGCGACCATTGCGAGCACGCCACCCGCCGCGATGCGCAGATCGTTGGCGCCGCCGCGATAGATGCCCGTATCTGTGTCACCGATAAACGACCACGCGGGCGCGCTCACGGTGCCCTCTCCGGTAGAGAACAGACCGCCATCGGTCATGCGGAAAACCACCTCAAACGACCCAGCCGCGCGCCGTCCAAAGTCGAGGTTGTAGCCGGTGCCGTCGCCCCACGCGATCATGCCGGACTGCGGTGACGTCCCACCCCCGGCGATGACGAGGTGTGTCGCGGTGAAAGCGGCGAGCGCAGCCCCACTCGTGATCGCACCGCTCTTGAACGTGACGTGCCCTTGCGGCGTGACGGCTAGCCGTTCGACCGAATTCGTCACGAACGCCGCCGCGCCGCTGGCGTGCGTCGTGCCCACCACGATCCCGCCCGCCTGGGCGCCGAGCACGTGGAAGCCGTCCGCGACGAACGGAATCGCAGGCGTGAACGCGCTTGACGTGGCCACGAGTCGCCCGGCTTGCGTGCTGGCGTTGTTGCCAAGGTCGATCTCGGCCAGATTCCCCGTGCCGCTCGTGGTGTTCCGCACGAGCAGCAGGTTTGAGCCCGTGCCGCCCGCCGAGAACACGTGCGACCCGAAGCCCTCGACCGAGAGCAGCCCGCCGAACGAGAGCGTCGCATACGACCCCGCGCCCGAGAACATCTGATCGATCGCCGCGTAGATGTCCTGAAGCCGCGCGTTGTTGATCAGCGTGCCGTCGCCCACGGGCGTGGTGGGCGTGCCCGTGTCATTCGTCCACGTCGTGCGCGTGATGGTAGAAGCGGCCATTAGCTCATCGTCCCGAGAATGTCGAACAGATCCACGCCAACGGTTGACTTGGCGTCCACCGTCACCGTGAACCGGGGTTCGGTTTCAGCCAGCGACGACCACGGCCCGATCACCACGCGCTGGATGCGGTAATCGCCGGAGATGGTCTGCGGACTCGTCACATTGGCCGCGACAATCGCGCCGACCTCGTGCTGGAACACCTTGGCGGCCGGCACCGCCACCGCCATCACGTTCAGCACCGACTGCGGCGTCTTGAGCAGCGCCAGACGCGCCGACGCCTGCGCGGCGGATTCGGTGTAGGTCCACGCGTCGTTGGCCACTTGCTCAACCGCAACACCCGAGCGCCCGCCGCCGAGCGTCGACGCGAGCGCCGTTTGCGCCGAGCTGTCATCCGCCTGCGCGAACACCTGAACCGCGGAGCCCTGCGGGATGTCAGCCGTGATGCCGGTGACGCCCGTGAGCGCGCCGGGGCCACTCGTCGCGCTGCGCCCCGTGTAGGCAATCGCACCCATCGAGGGCACCCACGCCGACCCAGACGCCGGGAAGATGCCGACCTCTTCCACGCTGAGCGTCGTGGAAGACGGCGCAGACACCACGGTCGTCTGTGTGCCCACGCCGCGCGCCTGCACCCGCGTTCGCACCTGATCCAAGATCGATTCGACCGTGACCTGGTGATAGTCGGTCGCGTTCACCAGTGAGAGCGAAATGCCGTCAGGGAAGCTCGTGGCAATATCGATCCGCTTGTACGGGGTAATCCGCACGAACGCCCCCGCGCCCCCGTTCGCGGCCTTGGCAATGCGCTTGATCGCATCGCCCACGCGTTCGCCGTCAAACGTGACGTCAATATCCCCGAGCGACTGCGGCAGATACCCAGGCAGAAAGCCGCCGTCGGTGTAGGTCGCGAGCAGCTTGGCCACGACGGTATTTATGCCGCCGACGAACCGCCCCGTGACCCGCGCGTAGCGGTTGAGCAGCCACCACCAATCCGTGGCCGCGAGGTTCCATGACATCAGCGTGCCGCCCTGCTCCTGAATTGACCGCACGCGCTGCACCGTGCCGCCGAATAGCAACTCCCCGCCGAGCGTCAGCACGATGTCGGCGCCCTCGGCCGGCTTGGTCCCGCCCGCCGTGAGCGTCAGCGTGGACGACGATCCGTCCAGCGGCTTGGTCAGCGAGAAGCCCACCGCCGCCCGCGAATCCTGCAAGCGATTCGACCCGCCGATGGTTAGTCCGAACGTGCGATTGGCCAGCCCGGCATACGTCACGCCGGCACGGCACACGTTCGAGCGCGCGTGATAGGCCGCCACTACGACACCCCCGGAGCAACGCCGAGCGTCCGCTGCATCCCAAGCGTTTGCATCACGGCGTCGTTCACAAGCCGCGCAAGCTGCTGCTGACTGCCGTAGTCGTTCATCAGCGCGCCGCGGGCGTCGACATGCACCGTCACGCCGCCGCCACCCTGCGCGCCACCGCCCCCGCCACCGCGCTGCTCCGCGAGCATCTGCACCTCGGTCTGCACGCGCTCACGTCCGTGCAGCACCGCCAGCGTGCCTCGGCCGAAGTCCCGCACGCCGCCCGATCCATTCGAGAAGCCAGGCGCGCGCTCGTAGCTCTCGTCCACGTTTGCGCGCACGCGCACGTCAATGTCGCGGGGGATGCGCTCGAGCGCATCGGTCACACGGTCGGCCATGCCCTCGCCGGCGTCGGCCGCCTGTTCCATCTTCCGCTTGATCTCGGCGATGGCGGCGGCGGTCGCGCCCGCCCCCTGTTTCGACGACTCCCACAGGCGCTTGACGTCGGCTTCCGCTTCCGCAGCGGTGCGGCCCTGCGCCAAATAGGCATCGCGCACGCGGATCACGGTTTCCTTCCACGCTTCGCCGCCGGCCTCGAGCTTCTGCGTCGCAGTGAGCCCGTTGGCTAGATCCTTCTCGAACGCCGCCACCAGCGACCGCTGCTCGAGCTCGGTGCCAGACGGCCCGCCGAAGATCCCCGACAAGATGTCCTTGGCCTTCTTGGCCAGCTTCGTCAGGCCCTCGACGATAGGACCGGAGAACGCCTGCAGCCACGGGCCGACGCCAGGAATCATGCCCAGCAGCGCCCCCATGCCGGCGGTGGCGAACGCTTTCATCTTGTCGCCGGCCGAGCCTGGCCCCATGAAGGCCGCTGCGAACTGCGGGCCGATGGTCTGCAGCATCTTGCCCATGTCGCCGTTGCCGCCGAAGAAACCCTGGAGGCGGTCCATGAACCCGCCCGTGGCTGTCGTGGCTGCCGCCGTGTGCTGCTGCACCGTGGGCGCGAACGTCGCCCACGAGGTGTTCGCCGTGGCCATCAGCGGCGTCTGTTCTGCGAGCGCCGCGTTCACCTGACGGATCGACGGCGCCAGCACGGCACCGTTGGTGTTCGCCCACGCCTGCAAGGACGCGTTGAGCCGGATCGTCTCCTGAATCGTGCGGCTTTCGAGGTTTAGGAACTCGACCGACGGCCCCTGCATCGCTCCGACTGTCTCGCGCACCCGCGCGCTGCTCGTGGCGACCTGATCCAGTGACGCACTGAACTGTACGGCCGCAGGGGCCGCCGCCGTCATCGCGGCAGTGGCAGGAGTCGCCGCCTCGGAGGTGAAGGCTGCCAGCGTGTCTCGCGCGTGCTGGGCCATTTCGCGGAAGTAGGCGACATCCCCGGACGTCTGCCCGAACACCCGCCCCAGCACCGGCACCTCGGCCACCGTCGCCGTGATCGACTGCGCCGTCTCGGCCAGCCAGAGGTTGAGCTGCAGCCCCTTGAGCAGCAGCCCCTCCACGCCATCGCGCGCCATCTGCAGGCCCGACGTCAGCGCGCCGCCGAGCCACGTCGCCACCGCTTCGATGGCCGGCGCCATCGGCAGGAACACGTTGGCGATCACGGTCAGGCCGACCGCCTGCAGACGGCTCAGCGAGTCGCCCGCCGCGTCCCCTGCCTGCACCAGATCGGCGCCGATGATCGCCCCGCTCGCCCGCGCCTGCTCGGCGACCGCCTGCATGTTCGTCGCGAACGCCGGCAGCAGGTCCGCCCCGGTGCGGCCGAACAGCTCAGTCGCCAGCGCCGCCCGCTGCATCGGGTCCGGCACCCCCGCGATGGCCTCCCCGATCGCGTAGAACGCCCGCTCCGGTCCGGCCGCCACCAACTGGTCGAGGTTCAGGTTCAGCTTGCCCAGCGCGTCGGCGACGGCGCCATCGCCACCCGCCAGACGCTTACCCATCTCCACCGCGGCCCGCGCCGCCTGATCCAGCGACACTCCGCTCTGGCCGAGGGTGTAGTTCATGACCTGCAGCCCGTCGGTGTTGATGCCGGTCTTCCCGGCCAGATCCGTGAGCCTGCCCGTCAGGTCGATCACCTTGGTGGCCACGTTCGCCAGCGCCGCGACCGAGAACGCAGCCATCAGCCGTCCGGCAGCCGTGGCCAGAAACGACGTCTTCTCTTCGGCCTGCTTGGTCTGCTCGGCAAGGTCACGGAGCGCCTTCGGCGCCTCACGGCCCAGCGCGGCGTACTTGTCGAGGGCGCGCTGCACGGTCGCGTTCACGCGCTCCTGCTCGGCCTCGGTCAGCTTCGACGCGCCACCGATCCGCTCCACCGCCGCCGCGGCATTGTGCGCCGCCTGGATGATCCGATCGCCCTGAAATGACGACGCCAGCTTCTGCATCCCGGCCGTCGTCGCTTCGATCTGATTGCGGCCCTCGGCGAGGTTCCGCTTCAGCTCTTCCAGATTCGCCGCGATGCGGACGACCATTGACGGGGCGGCCATTACCGGCTCACCTCGTCGATCGCGTCCTGCACGGCCTCAGCCACGCGTCGGAGATGCGTGCCCTCTTCCAAGCGGGCCGAGTTCAGCAGATAGGGCCGGGCGCTCATGTTCTTCGTGCCGAACTCCAGCCACGTGGGCAGGTTGCGCGGCTGCTCGTCGTTGCCGCTGCCCCGCAGGCTCGCGCGGTGCGCCTCGTTGAACGGCGTCACGACGTAGCCATCGCCGACGCGCGCCTCTTCGACCGTCAGGCCCGCCGCCGTGCGCCCCGTGAGCCGCGCCACGCGCCCGCGCGCCGTCGCCTGAATCGCGACCGCCGTCTGATAGGCCGCGCGCTTCAGCTTCGGCTGCGCCGTCGGGCTAAGGCGCGACAGAGCCGCCAGGAGGCTCGCCGCGTCGGTCTCGATCGTCAGCTTCACGTCGTGGCACCCCTGCCGCTTCTCGCTCGTTCGCGAGCACCGCCTGCACCAGCGGATCGCGCAGCATCTCGCGCTGCTCGTCCTTGGGCCGCTTGCCCATCGTCTTGACGCGCTGGAACGTCACCGCATACGCGCGCAAGTCCATGACGTCAAACACGAGTTCCGCGTGTTGGTCTAACTCCCGCTCGGCCACCGATGGCACACAATGGAACGCCTCGCAGACCTGCCCGATCACCCACGCATCCGGCGGATCGACCTCTTCCCCGAGCAGTGCCCGGTGAAGGGTCAATCGGCGTTTTTTTGGTCGGCCTCCCGCGTGGGACTCGGCACCGACAGCGCCAGAATCTCCCGTGCCAGCCCCTCGGCGTCTTCAGGGCCGAGGTCGCTCAAAGTTTCCTTCGTGATCTCCGCGTCCACCGTCCACGCCTTGACGCCGCAGACCAGCACAGTCAGCGTGTCGTGCGTCAGGAACGGGTCAGCCGGGCCGGCGCTCACGGGCGCGTCATCGCCAGAGAGCGCGCTCATCTTCCGCATCTCGTCGAGGACGGCGGCACCGCCCATCTCGACGAGCGCCTTGGACGAGGCCGCCTGGCTGACGCGCTGCGCGTCCTGACGCTGGAGCCACGAAAGTTTGCGGATCGTCACCGTCACCGAGGGATCGCTCGGCAACGGCACGTCCTTCGTGATGCGTGAGGCGAACATCAGGCTACGACCACGCGCCCGAGCCGGTCGGCTGGACCACGGCCTCGAAGTCCGTCAGGTCGCCGTTCTTCGCGACGACCTCGTAGGAGATCAGACGCGTCTCGATCGTGAAGGTGCCGTTGGTGCCACCGAACACGACCACCAGCGTCCGTGTCGAATCGCTCGGGCTGTCATCGGGTTCGCGAAACACCACATGGGAACCCACGCTGGCGTCGTCCGCGTACCGGCCCTTGATCGTCACCGCCGCCGCGCGCTTCTTGCCCGTCGGCGTGGTCTCTTCCCACACGTCGCCGAACGCATCCGTGCGCCCCTGCATCGCCTCGATCTTGATGCCGCCGATCTCCGTGACGAACGGCGTGACGTTGCGGCCCGTGCCTCCGGGGCCGTCGTCGTAGGTGATCGAAACCGAACTGCTACCGTAGTACGCCATCTCGCGCTACCTCCGTGCGAAACCGATGAAGACCGTGATCGACCCCGTGCCCGTGACGTTGCCATCCACCGCGAGATACCGATCCACCGTGCCAGACACGGTGGCAATCTCTGCGGCCGGCGCGCTCGTCACATTGGCAAACGTGACCAGATCCGCATAGGTCACGTCGTCCGCCGAGTCGCGCACCTTGCCCACGTAGCCCGTGAACCCGCTCAGCGCCGTCACCTGCTGATAGCCCGCGCCACCACCAGACGAGTTCGCGCGCACGAACGTGCCCGCGCTGCCTCCGCTCGTGACGTTGACCGGAATAGTGAACGTCGTCGTGCTCGTCACCGTAACCGTGCGCGAGCCGTTGATCGTGGGCGTCGAGTTCGCCCCCGACACGAGGATGATGTCGCCAGACGTCAGCCCATGCGGAACGGTCGTCGTGACCACCGTCGGATTCGCCACCGAATTCGACGTGATCGGAATCACGCGCTGGCCGGGGTCCGTCGTATAGTCAACCTCCCCGGTCGACTCCGTGTTCCAGTCGGCCGTCTGCGCGGCGAGCGGCTGCAGGATGATGCCCTCGTCACGCACGCCATTCACGGTGTACGTCACGTTCGCTTTCGTCAGATCCTGGAGCTTGGCCATCAGCTCGTAGGCCACGCCGAGCACGCCCTGCGCGCCGAAGAAGCGCTTGCCGGCCGTGTTGCCCTCGTTCGTCCAGCAGACTACCCGTGACGTCGTGGTGTTGCGCCAGCCGTCATGCAGGCCGTTCGTGGCGTCGTCGAACAACGCGCCGTCCTGGCTCACCTCAGCCATCTTCGAGCCGGTCGGCGTGTGCTCGTCCCACACGTCGCCCAGGCCATCCGTGCGGGCCTGCTTCGCAGAGATTTTGTGCGTCAGACCTTGAAGCTTGGCCCCGAGCAGCGAGTAGCCGCCCGCGAGGAAGAACCCGATCTGCATTGATCCGTAGTAGGCCATCGTCTACGCCTCGCTCTCGTCGACCGTCACGCGGGCGATCTCGCCGCGCGCCAGACGCAACGCCACCGACTCGGCCGGCATGTCGTCGCAGTACTCGCCGGGGCCAACCTGCTTCCAGCGGACCGCCTTCTGCTCGTCGGCCGACAGTTTCGACAGGCCCCCGGCCGCGCGAATCTTCGCGAGGCTCGCGGCATCGGCGGGATACACGAACGTCCGCGTCTGCACGATCAAGCGGTCTGCCACGAGGCCCCCTCCAGCGGGAACGCAAACCCGCATCGCTTGCACAGTTCGCGCTTGGGGCCGAACCCACTCGCCCGCACGCGCTCCGATTCATCCGCCCGGCACTGCGGACACCGCCCGTCATCCGGCAGTGGCAGCGCCCGATCCGTCAACACGATCGCGGGCGTCTCGTTCACAGCTCTTTCCCGTAGATGCGGAACTTCGCCACGAGCTCGTGGACCTTGACGCCGTTCCGTTCCTCGTCGCTCAACTTCACCGTCTCGTCGTAGAACACTCGGCCCGCTTGCTCGTAGCCGGTCATCGTCAACGACTGATCGCGGAGCAACTCGATCGCCTTCGCGATGATCAACTGCGCCTCGCGCATCCCCTCGTAGTTCGACACCGCGCTGACGCGTAGCTCGATCTCGGGGAGTGCGCCCGTGCCAAGCCCGCGCGCGTCGCGCTCGCGCACTTCAAAGAACACGTGCGGATACGTCGGCATCTGTGGCACGTCGTCGTACACACCGCCCGGCGCCAGCGCCAACAGGCTCGCCACGTTCAGCGCGCCATAGACCGCGGCCGAGGCAGGCGACAACAGCGACGTCGCCATCAGGCCACCGCCCCGCAGGACAACACGACCTCATCGCCACGTTCGCCCGGCGTCACGCCGTGGATTTCCAGCGTCTTGTCGCCGCCGATGAACGTGTGCCAGACCACCCGCATGGACGGCGCGATCTGCGTGTCCGACGCGTTCGGGGCGGGCAGGGTGACGAGGTACCGCGTCTCCGAGCCAATCGCCTTCGACTGGAGCAGCTCATTCCCGCGCAGCGCCTCGACGCGCGCCGGCCAGTTGCTGAGCAGCGTCGAGAACGTCACAGACCGCCCGCCTTGCGTGTCTGTCGTGGTCGTCTTGGCTTGCACAGTCACCCGGTGCCGCCGCAGGCTGGCGCTAATCACGGCCACACCTTGAACGGCCAGAGCAGGTGCTCATCCGCCGATGCCACAGGCACGTAGTTCGCGCCGATGACGTGTGCTTCGGCAAGGTGATGCATCGTGGCCACCTTCACCCGGATCGCCTGCTTGATGGCTTCCGGCACCGACGCGCTCGCGCCATAGCCGCACACGACCCGCACCGTCACCGCGTTCGGCAAGTCGCGCGTCGAGGGCCACGTCTGCCCATACGCCGGGACAATCCGCCCCGGCTGCGCGTATGGCCCCGTCGGTAGATCCGTCGTATACAGCGACGAACTCAGCGTTTGCGTAGATCCGTTGGTGTCGATGTAGCTCACGCTCGTGACACTCGCGATCGGAGGCTTGGGCAGGACGATCACTGACGGGAACGCGTCGAACTTTAGATCCCACGTCTGCGTGAGGAACGCGCGCCCGGTGTAGACTTCTGCCCACTCCCGCGCCGCTCTGATGTAGGCCGCGATCTGGTTGTCCAGGTCGGTCAAGTCTTCCGGCAGGCGGCACTGAATCTTGGCGTCGGCCACCGAGATCGGTTCCGCCGTCGGCGCTGTCACGAGCCAGGCAGTCATCGCGGCCCCACGAAAGGACGGGCCGAGCGGTCGATGCCCGCCCGGCCCTAGAGTGACTAGTCGCCGATCGCCGACGGCATGCTCGACGGCTGCGCCTGATAACGCGGCTCGGTGAGAATGTAGTAGCACGCGCCGAGCTGGGCGTTGGTGCCGACGTCGGCCACGGTGGCGCGAAAGCAGTCGAAGCCGTTGTCCACGTCGAGTTCGTCTGCGTCGAACTCCACCACCCAGAGGGCTTCCTCTTCGGCTGACGTGCCGTTGGTCAGGGTGTTCGACGAGACATCGCCAGACGCCGCCGACCACGTGCCGGTGCTCAGCAGGTTCGTCGCGGCCTGCTTCTTCCACGCCTTCGACGCCACGATGTTCAGAGCCTTGACGCCGGTCCCGCTGACGTCCTGCGCCTGCTGGATCGTCAGGGTCGGATCTTCGCCCGCCGTGCCGATCATGGAGTGGAACACGACAGCCACGTGCTTGTAGTTCTTCAGGCTGACGTAGTCGCCGTTATTGGCGGAGGTCGCCATGTTGACCGGGCCGAAGGCCGGCACGATCTGGCACTGTTCGATGAGAAGCGGCATGATCTCGTAGCTCCTTGTCTCTGCTGGTCCGCGGACTAGCGGGCCGCCAACGCCACGAACGGTGACAGCGTGTTCGCGCCCTTGTACGGGGTCACCGCCGAGCGGGGCACCGGCTGGCCGTCCACGCGGTACGACGCGCGGAACGTCTGCTCGCCCTGCGTGAAGCGGACGTGCATCGAGGACGCCTGCTCGACGCCACCCTTGCGGATCAGGCGGTAGCGGCTGAGGTCGACGAGCACGATGTCGCCGAGGTCGCCGATGGTCGCCGAGTACTCGATCTCGATGACCGGGCGCCCGAACGCATTCAGCACGCCATCGGGGCCGTAGTTGATGAACCGCGCGCCGACCTCGGTCGAGGGCGACGGGAAGGTCAGCGCGTTGAGCTGAGGGCCGCAATCGACGTTGCAGAGCCACACGGCGTTGCGCTTCGACCGCGCCGGCATCCGCGCCCACATCTTGACGAGGTTGGTGCCGTTGATCGTGTCGGCCGTCTGAGCACCCTCGGCCGCCTGCGTGACGAGGCAGGGGGCCGCCATGAAGCCGAGCGGCTGACCCGCGCCGGAGCCGCGGAAGATGGCGTCCTCGGTCTGGAACTGGAGCTCCTCGACGAACATCGCCTGGAGTTCGCCACCCAGGGCGGCGGCATCGGCGACCAGTTCGTCGGTCATGTAGCCGAGCGCGGCCACCTTGCGGAGCGTCAGTTCGATGCGGGCGAGCTTGGTCTGGCTGGCCGAGGGCGCGGTGCCCTGATCCACCCAGTAGCCCGTCACGCCGCCCTGGCGGCTGCCCGTGACGCGGCTGGTCTCGTCAATGGCGGTGTAGACGATGCGGTCGCCGCTGATGCTGCGGGCGTCCACGCGCGAAAGGATGTCGCCCGTGGCGTACATCTCGCGCTCGATGCCCGCCGCGAACTCGGGCGGGATGGCGAAGCCACCGTCAGCGCCGTTCGCGCTGTTCATGCCCGAACCGGCCGCCTGGAGGCGCGGATCGTAGCCCATGCCCGAGGACGCGGAACGGACGGCCATCGCGAACTCGCCGAAGCCAGAGATCTGCGCCTCGGCCTTCATGGCGTCGGTGGCGTCACGGTGGAGGACAGGCCCCCACGGCTTGGCGGCGGCGCGATCCTCGCCCACGACGATGCGGGCCGGCTCGGCGCGCTCGTCCTCGGCGAACCGCTCGGCCTGCGCCAGCTTCGCGGCCACGTCGGCGGCCGAGGCCGTCAGCGTGTCGAGTTCGGCATTGATGGCGCTCAGTCGCGCCGTCTGCTCGTCGGTCGGGTCGGCGAGTGCCAGCAGCTTCCGGCCTTCCGCCTTCAGCCGCGCCTGCGCCGCGGCGTTGTCGGCGGCGGCCTGCTTCAACTGCTTGATGTTCATGTCGTCTCCTGAAACGCGAAAAGGCGCGGCTCACGCCAACGGGAATGCCCCGCGGCACGAGCGCGCGCCTTCGACGGAAGTCGCTGCTTCAGGGACTAGTGTGCGGCCCGCTAGTGGACCTGCATTACGGTCCCATCCTCCAAGCAGTCACCCGCGGCAGTATCAACTGCCGTACGGATGAAGTCGCTGAGCGTCTGATGGTTCACGGCGGCGGCTTGCTCGGCCCGCCGCCGCTCGGCCTCCGACAGCCGCACCTGCAGCGGCCGGCCGGGGGTCTCTGCCCGCCGCTGCGCCATCAGAACATCTCCAGCCGATCCGCAGCCGCGCGCATCGGCGCCGACGAGCCCCGGCGCGAGAGCAGCGACGCGACCACCTCGTCAGAGGTCGCAATGCGATCGATCAGCCCCGCCGCCTTAGCCTCCTTGGCCCCGAGCACCCGGCCCTGGCCGTAACCCTCGCGAACATCGCCCACGGACACGCCGCGTCCCTTGGCCACGTCCCGCACGAACCACCCATACGCCTCGTCAACACGCGCCTGGACGTGCGCACGGGCATCGTCAGTCAGCGGGGCGAACGGCATGCCCTCGACTTTGTGCTTGCCGGCCGAGATGACCGAGACCGCGACGCCTTCCTTCGCGAGCTTCTCGCTCATGTCCATGTGGGCCGTGAAGACGCCGATCGACCCGGCCAGCCCGCTCGGGATGCTGACGATCTCGCCAGCCTGCGACGCGAGCCAGTAGCCCGCCGAGGCCGCGAGCCCGTTCACGAGCGCAACGACGCGCTTCGACTCGCGCGCCTTGAGGATCTTCGCCGCAAGCTCGGGCACCCCCGTGACTGTGCCACCGGGCGAATCGATGTCAAGCAGGATCGCGCCGATGGTTTCGTCGGCCATGTAGGTGGCCAGCATCGCGCCGAGTCGCTCCGTGGACACGCCGCCGCTGGACTCGTCCATTCCGCCCATGCGATGCGCGATGGTGCCCCGCACCGGCAGGACGCCGACGTTCGCGCCCGTCACCGAGACGCCCGTCGACCGCGCGCCGATGCGCGCCTGGATCTCGTCCGGCGTAAACGCGTGCCCGGCCGCACGATACGCCAGCACACCCACGATCTCGCGCAGCTTCTCGGGCTCAATGGCCCACGCCTCGCCGCACACCGCCGCCATCACGTGCTCGTATCGCATCACGCCGCCTCCTGCTCAAGCGCCCAGGCCGCGAGGCCCTTGGCATAGGTCAGATCCAGCCACGCCGCCTCGACCGCGGCCCCCTGCTCGAGCGCCTGCCGCGCCTGCCCCGCGCAGTACGCCCCGGCCGACGCCGCCGACATCAGCAACGACTCTTCAAGCAGCGCCGAGTGCTTCCGGTAGAAGTCCGTGACCGCCACCGCGAAGCCGTCCGGGTCGCTCGCGTGCTGCACGGCGAACCGCTGCACGGCCTTGACTTCCTTCCGCAGAATCCGCGCCGCTGACTCCACCACGATCGCGTGGGCCTGCTGCGCGTCATCCGCCACCGGCCGCGGCCGGCGCCGGGGCTGGTCGGCCGGAGCAGATTCCGGAACCTTGGCATTGCCGGTGATGTTCGCGGGCTCGCGCAGTTCATCCGCCTTGCCCCCGCGGCGGTTCAGGTTCTCGACGCCGCGCACCTCGTCGACCGTCTTTATCCCGGCGTTCACCGCGGCGACGTGCGCCGTCCACCGGGTCGCTAGATCGCCACGCACGAGGGCGTCACGATTGAACTCGACGAAGTACTTTTTGTAGTCCAACACGAGCTGGTCGTTGCACGCGAACTCCCACAGCGACAGCCACGGGCCGAGCGAGAACGTCACGAAGTTCTGGTTGAACTGCTCCGCGTTCCCGAACGACGGATCGCTGTTCTCCAGCATCATCCGGGGCACGCCGAGCCAGCGCGCGATGTCGTCGACCGAGAACTTCCGCGACGTGAGCATCTGAAAGTCTTCGGGGCTCATGTCGTTCGCGGCCCACGTCGCGCCCTGTTCGAGCACCTTGGGCAACCGCCAATCACCCGCGGCCGTGATGAACGACTTCGCCATGCGCTTCGATGCGTCGAGATCGAGTTTCGTCGGCACCGTGATCACGCCGCTGTTTAGCGTGCCTCGGCCGAACACCTTCGCGGCGTAACTCTCGGTCGCCATCGCCACGCCCAGCGACTCGCGCGCATACTGCAACACGCCTTTCGACGTGATGCCGTCATCCGAGGCGCCGACGAGTCGAAAGATTTCGTCCTGTGTTGCCGTCGTCGTGCGGCCCGTCTTGTCGTCGCGGATGTCGTAGACGAGCCGCCCGCTTGGGATTTGACGAGGCGCGACAAGCGACGGATGAATCGGCCAGAGCTGATCGGCAAAGCCGCGGCGGCCCTCCACGATGCGCGCGTAAAACGACCCGTAATCGATCAGGTGACGCACGCTCACCCGGCGCATCGTGAACGAGTCCTGCCAGACGTTCGGCTTTGTGTGGAGCACGTCGTAGAGCGGATGCTGTCGCGCGATCTCGGCGCCACGGTCGCCGCTGAGGCGCGTGTAGACATGGAGCGGCAGCATCGCGAGCGCCGTCGACAGGAGATCCTTGGCGCGGTACCACGCGGAGAGGTTCTGCGCCCCGTGCTCGTCCACGTAGACGCCCGCGCTCGTCGGCCCGCCTTCGCCGATGGGCCTATACCAGAAGTCATCCGTCGGGCCGGGTGTCGTGGCGTACAGGTCGCCCCCCAAGACTCGCGCCAGCAGATCCATCGTCTACCCCTTCCCTCGTCGGAGATACGGCCACACACCCATCAGCATCAGCAGCCCACCAGCCACCACGGCGGCCAGGGGACCGGAATAGGCCGAGACGCCGGCCACGAACACGACGAACCCGGCCACGAAGATCAACGCGTTGACGTTCGCCAGCAGAAAGGCCCGCATCACTCCCCCAGGGTCCGCACGCCTTCAGTCAAATAGCGGAAGTCCTCGACGGGCGGGAACCGCACCCACAGCGCCGTGGCGACCGCCCCACTGACGAGCGGGTCGATCCGGCCCGTGCTCTTGCCCTTCGCGAACATCAGGTTTTCCTTGCCGTCGATGTTCGCCACCGCACACGACACCGCGTGCGCCGTCACCGGGCATCCGCCCGCGTCGATGTCCCCGGCCAACACGCGCGCCTGGACATAGAGACAGCCCGCCGACATGCCCGCGTAAGTCTGCGGCACTGGCAACACCACCTCTGGCGCAAAGCCGTGATCCGTCTTCAGCGAGTCGACGATGGTGTCCGCGTGCCAGGGGTCATAGCCGATCATCTGGAGGTCGTACAACTCGCGCGCCTTCAGGATCTCGTCGAGCACGACGCGCGTATCCACCGACGTGCCGGGATGGGCTATCAGCCAGCCCTGCTCGACCCACTGTTGATACGGCACCTTGTCGCGCATGGCCCGCTCGCGCAGCGTATCCGCGGGCGTCCAGATGCGTTGCAGCCAGCGCCACCGCGGGCGGCCAGGCGTCGGCGGGAACGCGAACGTGAGGGCGCACAGGTCAACCTTTTTCGCGAGGTCGATGCCCACCCAACACGGCTCATGGTGCAGTTCGGGCACGTCCAGAGACGGCCGCCATCCGCTCAACTGCCCCGATTTCCAGCCCTCCACCGACAAGCACGGCGACGACGACGTGACCCAGACGTTCAGATGCTTGGTCAGGAAGTTGTCGCGGGCGGCCGGCGAGAGCTTGGCCTGCTTCGCCTTGCGCCGGAGGTCATCGAGCGACACGCTGACGTTGAGATTCGGGTTCGCCTTGGCCCAGACGCGCTCATCCTGCCAGTCGTCGCCCTCGTCGATGGTGTACTCCACGCCGAACAGCTCGTCGTCCTCAACGTGCTGATCCAACACTTTGCGCAAGTACTCCAACTTTTCGTAGCAGATGCCGTGAACGTCGTTACCGGCGGTGGTGATGGCGTAGAGCATCGGCTGCGAGCGCGCGCCCGTGGCCGTCTCCAGCACGTCGTAGACCGCCCGCGTCTTATGCGCGTGAAGCTCGTCGATCAAGGCGAAATAGACGTTCAAGCCGTCGAGTGAGTGCGCATCCGCGCTCAGCGGCATGAATTTCGAGGCCGTTTCCGGGACTTCGATGGTGCGGGTTGTCTTGGCCCCGATGCGGATGCCGAAGTGCTCGCGGAATGACGGCACCCGCTTGGCCATTTCCCAGGCGATTTCGGCGCTCACCTTGGCCTGATCGCGCGTCGTGGCGGCCGAGTAGACCTCCGCGCCGCCTTCCTGGTCGATCGTCAGCGCTAGATTGAGGTTGACCGCGCCGATTGTGCTCTTGGCGTTCTTCCGGGGGACCAGAATCAGCGTCACCTTGAAGCGCCGCAGGCCCGTGACGCCGTGTTTCCACCCGAACGCCGTCGTCTGGAGCCACGCCTGCCACGGTTCCAGCGTGATCGTGTTCCAGACGTTCCGGCCGGCGTCGTCCTGCCCCGTCACGAAGGCCAGCGGCCCCTTGATGTGCGGGAACTGCTCTGAGAGGTAGCACCGGAGCGTCGCCGCGTCCTCGTCGAACACGTACGGGAACCCCGGCGTGCCTACGCGGGCCATGTCGCGGCGGTTGCGCTCGACGGCCTTCCGCGTCCACCGACAACCGGGGATACTCCCATCGAGGATGCCATCCTCGTAGCCCCGCGCGATGGCCAAGTAATTCTTCACCGAGCCCCCGAAACCAGCGCCCACGGGCTCGCCGCCTTCGGCTTCGCCACCGCCGAGGGCTCCGGCTTCCCCTGAGCCGTCAGCCGGTAGCGCGCCATCGCCGCCTCTAGCCGCTGCGCCAGCCACGAATACCGCTGGATCAACGGCTGCGGTGCCCACGCGGCCCCGCTCATCACGTAGCCGTTCTTTTCTTCGCGCCATTCCCGGATCGCCGCCGAGACTTCCTCGGTCATCACGGACAACTCGGCCAACTGGCGGAACCCCTGAACCGTCGCCGGAACGAGCGTGCCCTGGCTCACCGCGTGCGGCGCCCACTTCCGCCACTCCGCGGCGCACTTCTCGGGCAGATCGGCAGGGGGCTCGGCCAGCGGCGACGACAACGCGTCTTTAGGCGCCGGACCGGACACAAACGGCTGGTAGGGACGTCCGTCGAAGCCCACCACGCGCTGACTCAGCGGCACGCGTGGCCGATTCCGGCTCCCCTTGGGCCTTCCCGCCCCGACTCTCGCTCCACCCTTCGCCATTGATTTCCGATCCGAAAACAAGTCCCTTGGAATCTAGAAGTTACGAAAATGCGGTTTTACGCCG
>ERZ761584.315-NODE-315-length-16541-cov-6.546221_pt1 | contig 16541 bp, 24 predicted proteins | sample MGYA00512168_ERZ761584 | MGnify/ENA primary metagenome ERZ761584 (study PRJEB28899, sample SAMN03785564) | bioreactor sludge metagenome | biome: EBPR Sludge; feature: EBPR Bioreactor; material: 0.22µm filtered reactor supernatant | place: Saint Lucia: Queensland...
AACCAATCTCCACGACGCGAAAACTACGATCCGCGCCCGGTGCGTTGTTCGCTTGTTTCCATTTGCCAATCGCCCAATTCGCATCGTCGCGAGTCGCAAGCGGATTGTCGATGTTGTGCCACTTTTCGGCAAAGAGAATTTGAACTTGGAACATATCAACGCTTCCTTATTGGTTAATTGGTGCAAATAAGACCCGACGGCGCATCCCTGCTTCGGCTTCGTACCGCTGAACCGTCGAGCCAGTTTCAAGAAATCGGCACGCCTTTGGCTTTCATGCGCTTGATGGCAGCGTCGGCACGTTTGTTGGCTTCGCGCTGCGTGGTGATTTCGGGGATGGCCGCGCGCTCATCTTCCGGCGGTAAGCTTAAATTCGTGAGTGCCTTCTTGAAGTCTTCGAGGTCGTTCCGCTTGACCATCCAACGCCCGCCGACACGCGTTGCTACAAGCCGGATGCCATCCACGCCGAAGCGAATCCAGCGATTGACCGCTGAGCGATTGACGCGGCATTCGGCCGCAACCTCTTCCGATGTCATGTCTTGTTCAACTGCTTCCGTGTTGCCTGCCATTGCTCGTTTCCTCTGTGCTAAGTGTTGCTACGAAGGCATTATGCGCGGCACACAGGAGCGCCGTCGGTAGCGCCAGCGGTAGTAATTCCGGTAGGGCGAAATTACTTCGTAGTGCTGTGTTGCGGTTGTTGCTCTTGTTGTGCTTTCAGTATCCATCATATCGGCAAAAGAACCAAAATAACCAAAATGATTTTTGTGGTTCTTTTGGTTATAAAAGTTCAATTGTCTTGATGGAAGCGATTTGGATGATTCGGTAAAAAGTAGCGCACCAAACCCAAATAGGTGATTTGCGATGCCGAAAAACAAAGCCAAGGATGGCGACGACAAGAAGAAGATCGTATTCACTTTTCGCGTTCCTCCATTTCTCGTTGACGCGTTTAATCGCAGATTCAAACAAATGGAAGTTCCGCCAACATACCAAGCGTACATTGCGAAGCTCGTTGAAAAAGATCTGATTGAAAGCAAGTGCATTACAAGCGAAGAGATTACAGAGGCAAAAGACAAAGAAGATTCGGACGAATAGCCAATAATTCACGGAGCGCCACTCATGCCACACAAAACACTTTACATTGTCGCGATATCGCTTGCTGTCGGAGGTGTTCTTGGAATTGCGTTCGCGATAGCACAGAGCAGTAGAGGTGAGCAGAATACGCCAGATCAAAAGCGGCCAGAAAAAAAACCGGAAACACGTAACGACGAAATTCCTGAGTTCGAGTCGAGCAGCACAATAACTGCAACACACTGGGGAATGGCGGGAGCCGACGCATTTTCCTATCAGGAATTGATGAAGCGCGTAAACGCAAAGGATACTATCGGAATGCGCGAAATGTTAAAAAAAAGAGACGTTTTTGAATTTGATGTAGGTCAAAAATTCCTTGTCATTGACCAGCAACGAGATCGCCTTCAAATTCGTGCGGTTGGAGGGAAGCACGCCGGGGTAGAAATGTACGCTAGCGTTGCACTGTTCGTGAGACCAAACGTCGACGGTAAATAGTCGGCGTCACCTCCACTTAAACACCATCGCATCCCGCCCAAACACCGCCACGCACAAGTAAAACGCGGCCACAGTCGCCAAGCAAAACCAAGACGCCTTCCGCGATCTTACGCGCGGCCTGCTCGCCTTTGCTTGGCGGGTCAGGTTCACGGTAGTCGTCTTCCTCAAGCATCTTTGCCTTTCTTCGACTTCGGGACCTTGAGCTTCGGCACTTCAATTTCTTCCTTCTTGATCTCAACCTCCGCATGTTCGAGGTAGAACGCCAGCGCGCGGTTAATGACCTCGTTGCGTTTGCGACCCTCTAGTTCAGCGCGTGCGTCTAATTGGCCGACAACCGTAGTTGGAACTTCCGCCGTCACCGTCTTTTTGTCTTTCGCCGTCGCCATGTTTTGATTCTCCTCACCACAGTATACCCGCTTCCCGGATTGGTGCTAGGGAATTATTTTCAACTTTCTTGAGGGATCCTATAGGAATCCTGTTGACATCCTAATTAATCGGGTTATTATTATCTTCGTAACGCTAATCGCAAACGGAGAAAACAAGATGAACTTCCTCAATACTCTGACGAATGCAACGACGGCCTTCAACACCTACGCCGAACTGACGGTGGCCATGCGAAACGGCTATGTGCCGACGATCTACCCAAAGAGCCGTCGCCAACGAATCCTGATCCGGGTCATCCGGGCCAACGGTTTCCGAGTGTGGCCTAACTAACCCGAGCACATCGCCCTCGCCCTTACTGGAATCAAACCAATGACCCTGTTTGCCAAGATCACCAGCAAACTTACCGCCCGCGAACACGCGATGTTCGACGCGATGACCGCCCACTTCGCCGACATCGTTGATCTTGATATTGCGGTTGCCCTGATGGAAGCCCGTTACATTTTTGCCGTCACGTTCGCCAGTGATGACCGGTCGGCCAGTTTGTTACGTGAGGCGTTCCCTGAACTGAAAACGAACTTCGACCGAATCGACGAAGCCCGCAAACCCTGAAAACAACCGCTTTCAAGCCTGCCGCCAGCGCCCACAAAAGGTGGAGGCTGGTCTTTGGCTGGCGTTGCTTCACGAGTCGATACACCACAACCGGGCCGAGGCGTTCCAGCTCGGCAATCGTGGTGATCCCGGCGTCACGCAGCCACTGACCGCTCTTGGGGCCGAGGTTGCGCAAGGATTCGATGGGGGCACCGCTGTCTACTTCCATATCTTCTTGAACTCAATCCGGTGTGCGCCAACTAGATTCTCGAATGCCGCACCTGCTGCGATCACCTGACAACCCGCAAACTCTTTGGTCGCCAGTAGCTCGATAAAAGGTTCCAACACGAAGTTCTCTTTGTCGGCTACCGACGAGCCATCTTCAAGCTCCGCTTGGAAGTCCAATGCGACAAAACCGGGGAAATGGCACCCAGCTTGCGTGACAAGGCTCATCAATGCGTAGTGGTACGCAATCAGGAAGTACAGCGATAGTGTTCCACCAAGTTGGCTGTTCCAACGACGATCCCCGACCAAAAAGCGAAACCTCTTCTCATCGAGTCGTACTCGCACTTCCTTCTGTGTCCACGACGTGGGCTGCTTCTTGTGGATGCTATTGAGGTAGGAGTTCATTCCATCTGCAAGCTGATCGCTCGCCCGCTCGAAGTCCAACGTTGCACTTTGAGATGCAACGTCCGCCTCAAGACGCCCAACCTCCGCTTGTATCGAGTCGATCTGCCCCGAAAGCACATCTCGGTAGCTCAGACTGTTGCTGACACGATCAATCTGGGCCATCCGTTCCTGAAGCTGCCCGATCTGCATGTCAATAACCCCGATTTCAGGAGGAAGGACAGCAGCCGCAGCCGAACGTATTGGGCGTAGCATGTTCCTGACAGTCACCAACTCACCCCGGTCGGACGCATGTTCTGCCGCAAGCCTCTCGCTTTCAACTTGCAATGAATCAACAATCTCGTTCGCTTCAGCGAGGCTGGCCCGAAGTTGCTCCATCTCAAACTCAATCCGGTCGTGACGGCTTAAACCGGGTTTGGACGTTCCGAAGGGGCGTTGGCATACGTGACAGGTGTCCTTCTTTGCTGCTGACTCGATAGGTCTGTCACACGCAGGACAGTGAGTAACCTTTAGGTCAGCCAGTACGATACCTGCCTTTTGTGCCCGCTCCATTCGCCCCACTTCGTCTTGAAGCGAGTTGCGATACGACTGCATCTCGCTCAAACGAGCCGTCGTACGCTTTTGTGCGGCCAAGAGTTCGTCTTGACGGAATTGCAATCGTGATAGCCGTTCGGCAAGTTCATCAACACCAGAAGGTGAAGCTCCCCCCTGTTCCTGCTGTGCTGCAACTGTCTGAGTCAACGATGAAAGAAGCTGTACTCGCCTCTCGTTCAAGGTGGCGATTTCGGCTTGGGTACGCTGCCGTGCGGCTTCGATGGACTGAGGCGACAACCCGACGCCGAGTTCCTCAGCGGTCAGAAGCTGTTTTGATACATCCGTCAAGACCGCCATGTACTGGTCTTTGGATGCCTGCAATTCGATGATCTTTTTCTGCTTCTCGACCAGCTTTCCGTATTCGTCAGAGAAGAGCTTCTCCGCAAGACCGACGAACTGAAGAATCGAGGCGTGCTGCTCGCTCTCTGGCTGCTTGTCGGCAAGATCACCCCACATGGTCTGGCGTCGGTACATATGCCGATAAAGGCTCCTCCATCCGAGTTCCGGCCACGTTCTTTGCCCAAGCGGGTTGCCTTGCGGGTAATGAAGAATCGGAATGCCGAGACGGGAAAGCAGGTCATGGAGAAAGTCCTTAACCGCCATCGACTCGCCGTTCAGGAAGACCTTGCCCTTCGCACCTGCCTCTTTCCAACGCCGTTGAACCTCGACCTCTTCACCTGCAATAAGCAGGCGTGCGCTGATCGCCTCGTACTTTTCAGCAACATCTTCGCCAAATACGTCGTCGGCAACGCCGTCATTGCCGAGAACGTAGTCGAGCATCTGGAACCACTTCGTTTTTCCCGTGTTCGGAGGCCCAACGACGACGTTGACTCCTTCCTTGAAGTCAATGCGGTCTTCAGGGCCAACCTCTGGCGTCCGAACAAGATTACAAACCATAAAGTGTTTCGGGGCGGTCATTCGATTGTCTCCCCAAGGGTGCGCTGCCCAACCTCTTTCTCGAAGACAGTGTAGATCAGCTTCTTCAATGATGAACCCGCCTTACCGCCGAGTGTCTTCTTGACTCGCTTCATCTGCTCGACCAGCGACTCATAGGCTGGATCGTCCGCAAGTTGCTTCGCCGCAGCCTGCCCCTGTTCAGTGAGTGTGAGAGTAAATGCGTTCTTGACCTTAGCGACTTCCAGCAATCCGGTTGATTCCAAGAACGCAAGCACATGGTAGTAACGGTCATCCCACGGCCCGTAATGGAACCGGATCATGCTCGATTCCACCGTTGTGTCCGCTGCCTGTGCCTCAAGTCCAAGCGCCCTGACCGCCTCGTTGTAAAACTGCGGGTATCTCACAAAGAAGTCGAGCTTGGCCATCTTGGTCAGCCCATCAATGCGGCCCTTTACTCCACAGACTTTGAAGAGCAAGAGTAGCCGGGCAGCATGGAACTCAAGCAGGTCGTCGGCAGCGAGCGGCAAACCCGCAGGCAGGTCGTTGATGTTCTTCAGGGATTTCATGCGGTTGCCCTCCGAAATCTGTGAGTGCAACGATCCGCAATGCTGTACATGCAGCCGAGAAGGAAAACTAACGGCACAGGGCGGGACGTGGGCAATCGCCGCTGAAGGTCTTGCAGAGCAGTGATGCACTTCGCATGGAACTCAACACCTGAATCCTGAATCTCACCGGCATCCAATTGTGCCCGCAAAGCGTGAAGAGTTGCGGTTACTTCCCCTTCGACGGCATCTCTTTCAGAAAGCGAGAGATACTGTGGTCGAAGTCGCTCAGCCAAGTAGTGCCGACGAGTCTCAAGAGATGACTCAATCTCCGTATCGGCAATGCCAGCCACCGCCATCTTTCCCTTCAGGGCTGTTCCGCCCATTGCCGGAATCGAGTGCATCCGGCGAGCCAGTTCTTTGTCGAGCCAGTCCCCGACCGATTGCCGGTTGAACTTCTTTTTTGAAGGGTCAATTCCGCGCTTGCGGTAATACTGGTCGGCATGCTCGATGTAGAGTTCGACCAGTTCGGCGACGACACAGCCCGCTTTGATTTCCTTGGCCGCCGCCATGCCTTCCGCCCATTCGAGCGTGAAGCGGCGGTAGCCATCGGTAGCCGCTTTGCTTCCCCATGTGCCGAACGTGATCCAATGGCGTTGGCCCTTCGATTGCCAGCGAACATAGGCAGATCCGTCAGCGTGCTTCTTGAGCTTGGGACAGGGCCGCGGAATGCCTTTGGCGGTGCGTCCTGCGTTCTTCGAGCTAAAGCGTCGGTCAACCGGGGTGGTTAGGGCTCGCTCGATCGTCCAACCCAAATCGAGCCGAGAACGAATCGTGCCGTGTGGCACGCCGTATTGCTTGGCCCATTCGGTCAGCGGTTTTGTTTCGCCGTTGTACGTCAGGAATCGTTGGGGAAAAGGCATGGCGAAAAAGTTACCGCGCTGCAGAATGGTGTCAAGGTCGGTTGAAATTCGCCGCGAAGCGAAAACCACCAATCCCCGCCACTTGCGAACTGCTTTCGTGATACCACGAAAATGAAGAAACCACCGTATTTCTACGATGGTTTCGCAATCGGGCTGACAGGATTTGAACCTGCGACCTCTTGGTCCCGAAGCCGTCGCAGTTGAGCCGATTTTCTGACGCAAGTCGTTGTCAGCAAATCAGATTCAGGCTAAACGTTGATTGCACTGATTGAATTTTTTGATTGGTTTTGCCTGCTTATAATCGCCGATTTATGAGGGGTCGAAGCTCAAACCTCCAGAGTCCCGCCACTGAGCCACGCGCCAATCGTGAAAATGACGCACGCTAGCACGAACAGCGAACACGTCGAGCAAAGAATAATCCAGCCAATTTCCCATCCGCTCATTGGAACATCCTCACAAACGCGGCCCATGTTGTCGCGGGCGTCTGCTTGACCGCCCACAGATAAAACAGCGTCACGCCCGCGCAAACGGCCAGCGTGATGATCGTGCCTCTTGATTCGCGGTTGTTCATTTGCGACGATCTCCGGTAAGTTCACCAACCGCCTTGGGCATCCTCGGTGGCTGCGTATCATCGCCCGCGATTCGCTCCGTCGCAACAGGCGCGGGCTGCGTATCGTCGCCGGGAATCTCTGCAAAGGGGCGGTCAGGCGTGCCGGGCAAGTGCATACACCCGGACGCGAGGCAGAGCGAGAGTAGGACGGCGCGGGTCATTAGCTTCCACCGAAAAATTGAAGGTCAAGGGCGCACGCACCAAAGCCAACGGCGAACGTGTGAGCAATTCGGCCGTGCGGCCTTTGTGCCGGTTTGCCGATTCTCCTCAACGCAAACGCGGCCTCAATCGCTTGCAATAGTTGCTCATGAGTCGATGGCGATTCAACCCACGGAACGGCAATCAAATCAAAGTCGCGTTGCAGCGATCCATGAACCGCCAACGCGTAGCCATGCTCGCGGGCGACTGCTACTAAGTCGGGGTACAGTGCGGCCGCATAAACCGGCGCGTAGCTTGGCTTCGGCTTCGCTTGTTGGTCATCCATGTAAATACCTTGATGCGTTGATATGTGGGCGAACGGCTTCTACTTCTTCGGCGCGAACCACTGTTGCAACACCGCCAAAAGTTGCAGCAACACACCCGGCGGTAGCGAGCTAAGAATCTGCAAAATCTTCGCGATGATCGCGGGGTCAATCACGCCGCTCCGATCATTGCAACCGCACGGCTTCACAGGATCGCTCGGCACGCCGACCAACGGCTTCACGCCAGTTCCGGTGATTGTCACCGCGCCGGGGGTTTTGATCGTCCACGTTGTCGGCGTTGGGTTTGGCGGCGTGGGCGGTGCAACATCCGGCACTTGTCCCGCGCCGAGTTGCGTGAGTGCCTTTCGCAGCCCCGCAATGTCGAAGCCGTTCGGGGCAATCTTGTCGGCGTTGTACCAGTCCGGCGAGAGCATTGCGTAAAACTCTTCAACCCATTTGGGCGAGAGAAACGCGGCCCACGTCATTTGATACACGCGGCCCCACGACGAGACGAACACGCCGTCATCCGTCGCGCCGAGAAACTTGCACTTGACCGGAGAAACATCATGCCCGCCAACGATGCGCGAGCTTGTCACATCCCAGACGGCTTTGCTCAACCATTCTTCGGGAAAATTAATCCCGATGGTGCAACCGCCGAAGAGGTAGATAGCGGCGCGCACCAAGTCGCGTTTCGTGTGATCGACGCTAACATAGCCGTCAATCTTGTGCATCACGCCGCCGATTTGTAGCCCGGTATCGCGGAACACGTCCAGCACTTGCGTAATCACGCAGCCATTGTCACCCGGACCGCAAATACCGCGATACATCGCCAGCACTTCGTTGTCTGAGCCGGTGATACAGGTGCTCGTATCGTTGCCCGTCCAGACACCAACATTGTGGAATTTACCCGCGATGACGCAGCAGCCATATTGATCGTTGAGGTACACGCGGCTGAGTGACGCCATTGCTTTCGGTGTGTAGTCAACCGTTGCCGGAATCGGCAAGGCTTCGAGGTCAACAAAGTCGGCAAACTTCGGCGCGGTACAAAGCTTTTCGCTTCGCTTGCGACCGAGCCTCACCTTTGTCGGTAGTGCGGCGAAAGTCGCGGCACTGTGCAGTTGCGGCATTACGCCCGTTAGCGCGTCGCCGGTTAGTTCAAATTCTTGCATGGGTTTCTTTGGTTGGTGAAGAAAAGCGCGGTCGTTAGGCTGCGCTAGGAATCATCGTCTACTGACACTTACGCAGCGGTCTCATCAGGAACGTCACGAACATCGCCCACAGGCGCAAGAAAGAGGTTCGTGTCGGGCAATGGGTCGGTCAAGTCGCCCGCCGTGAACGTGGCAATTTCGGACGAGGCTTGACGGCCTTCGGAATCAAACACGGTCGTTTGCACTTGCACGCTTTCATTCGCGCGAACTTGCAACACGAATTCGGAGACTTCCGGCCCAACGTCGTAGGTCGTCGTCGTGCCGTTTTTCGTGACGGCAATTTTGCGACTTGTCACGTCGGCGCTTGGCGAACGCGTGTAGGTCAGTTTCACATCAATTTCCTTCGTTGGCATAACACTTTTCCCCAATCAATTGATTGCCCGCGATACCGCGCGGGCTTCGGTTGTTTCAATGAGTCGCCCACGCCAACAACAACGCCAATCCAAGCAAGGTAAGCGCTCCTGCGAATGCTCCGATTGCTTGACGCGGGTTGTCGAATACGGGCGGGCCGATTTCTTCGGGGTGCTGATGACAACGCGGACACTCGGAGCGCGGCACAAGCACGGTCGGCGCGTCGTGCGGGAAGACTGCGCCAGCATCGAGAAGTTCGCGGTCAAGTTCGGTTTCGCTCATCGGTTGCCCTCATCGGATGGCGGAACGCCCGGCGGAAGGGGCGGCTTGGTGTTGCCATTGCTGACGAATGACCAAAACCGCTCCGCGATAGCTTTGTCATAACTCGCGACGAGTCGAACCAGCGCCGAGCCAACCAGCCCCGCGCCGAGATAGACGATTACTCGCGTCTCCGGGGTTGCGTCGATCTTCGCGCAGAGCCACGGCGAGCCGTAGATTGACGCGGCCGCACCCATCAAGAACGTGGTGATAAACTTGGCGAACAACGCCAATGCCATCGAAAACGTGACGAGCGAAAAATTGACGGGGCCGATTTTGACCATTGAGGCGAGCGCCGCACCGCTGATCCCCGCCGCGATAGGATTCGTTTCAATGCCGCCCGCACCCACCGCAAGCATCGGAAAGATAGCGGCGAGCAAAGGAACGGCGTCGGCGGTGTGTGCTGGCATTGCTATTCCCGGTTGTGCTTGGATGGCCCACGGCATAAGTCACCGCCCACTGGCGACGATTTTTGAGCGAATGTCTATCAAACAAATAAACAGATTCTTGCGCGTATATGCGTTAGTCCTTAGTATTGCCGACAATCGGGGCGCGCGCAAGGCGACGCCCCGAAGTTGGGAAAAGAAAGGGGATTTGCTTAGAGGGCGCTGCTGATTGGAATAAACGAAGCGCCGATAATGAACGTCGGCGAAGAGGTTCCGCCGACGGTATACGCGTGCCGCAAATAGCGTTTGGCCTTTGTGAACGAAATCCGCTCAACGGCGTTGCTTGCCGTCACCGCTGTAAAGGCCGCGCCGCTGATGTCGGTCCACGTCGAGTTATCGTCGGACTCCTGAATCTTCCCGGTAATGGTCGGATCCGTGCCGGTCACCGCCCCCACTTGTTGCACGGCTTGAAACGAGTTGCCCGCATAGCGGAAGTCAACGCCACTGCCGTTTCCACTGGCATTCACCGAAGCCGGATTGAGCGCGATTTGTGGCGCAATCACCTTTTCGGCATAGCCTGCACCAACGAGCGCGGCCGCGTCGGTGTCATCCCATCCGGCGACTTCATCGCCGCGCTTGTACGAGCGGGTTGTGGTTGCGAGAGATTGCAAAAAGCGAACTGTCGTTGTCATGTTAAAACCTCACTTGGGCTTGAAAAGAATCGGGCGTCTGAATAATCCGCCACGTCGGGAAAAACTCTTCCAGTGCCTTGCGTACACCGGGGCAATTTTCCCAGTCCACGTCATCGAACACGATGCGCCCGCCGGGGGTCATGCGCGGCACAAAGTAATCGAGCGCGGCCCGCGTCGTCTGGTACGTGTCGCCGTCGAGATGGACGAAACGATAGCGGCGGTTGTCGTCGGGCGCGGTGTCGGGGAAAAGGCCCGCGAAATACTCCACGCGCGGCGAGCCGAGAAACGCCCGCACCGAGTCGAGCGACGTATCCGCAAAGTCGCCGCGTCGATGCTTGCCGTGCCGATCGTCTTCGGGGATACCTTGAAACGTGTCGAATAGTCGCACCGTACCCGCGCGCGACGCTTGCAGAATCAGCTTTGCCGAACCGCCCTTGTATACGCCGAGTTCGGCTAAATCGCCGGGCAAATGATTCGTTTCCGCCACGCAATCGCGGATCGTGCGGAGTCGTCGCCAGTCAATCAGCGTCCGCGAATCGCCGCCCGCAAAGGCCCGCGTTAGCCCCTCGTCGATAACTCGCTCCGGCGTGATGCTGTTGAGGTTGCTGCACGTCGGGCGACACGTCGGCGAAGTCGGTTGAATCGGCCCGCCGTTGCAACAGCTATCGCACTCCAACACGCCTTGCAGCCCCACAAAAGCGGGGTAGCAACCGTAGATTTGCCGCACCGGGAACCAGCCACCGAGAACGATGGTAGGCCGCTTGAGAATGCCCGCGAGATGGCTCAAGCCGTGATCCGTGCCGATGGCGACGGCAGAATTCAGCAGCGCGGCCGCTACTCGCTCCGGCTGTTGGCCGATGAGCTTGACGCCCTTAAATCGTTCTGTGCCTTTCGCCTCGTGATGAAATATCGCGGTTTTGTAGCCGGATTTGATTAACGCCGATTCAAGCGTCAGCCAATGGTGCAACGACCAACACCGCGACGGGTCGGTTGAGAACGGCAACAGCGCGACATACCCGCGAAAGGCTGCGCCCAGTTTGCGGAGTCGTTCGGGTTCGCGCAGTTCGGGGACGATGTAGCCGCCCGCGCCGACGTTGCGCATGTAGCGATTGATTCGCGGCAAGTCCCAGAGGGTCGAGTGCTTGTTACTGCCGATGTGCAGGTCTTCGCCCTTGTAGCCGCGGTTCATCTGAATCGCGCCCGGCACTTCGGCTTCGCTGTGAATGATCGCATTGTCGCCGAATTCGTCGGCCACATCCGCGAACAATCGCACAAACGCCATCGGGTCGCGATGTGCCTCTTTGCCCGCGCGGTACACGATGCGCTTGCTGGTGTTGGCCTTGAGCCATGCCGAAACCATCGCACCCTGTAGGGCGTCACCTAGACCGCCTGCGCCGTGGTCGATGACAATGCTTTTTGTGCTGTCATTACTCGTTGGTCGATCCGTGCAACTAACACACGTTTTGACCTTCTTGCCGCTCGCGTCCGTAACCGCTTTGGTCGCCGTGCAAACGCCATGCACCGCGCACAACAACAGCGGGATTTGCACGCTGCCTTTACACGTCTTGCACTCGCGCCGCTCGCCCGTCGGTTCGCCACGGTGAATACACTCCGGCACCGCTTGGAATTTGTTCGCTTGTGTTGCAACTGCCGGCGTGATACCAGCGGGCAAATCGGCCTTCCAGTGCGCGAACTTCGGTTTTGTTGTCGCCATTCGGCAAAAACGGCACGCCTCTGGACGCAGTACCGGACAACGACAAGGTCGCGTTTTTAGGGTTTCACTCATAGCCTCTGCACCGACATAATTACGTCACCGGAACAGCCCGCCGTTCCGGTCCCGGTGAGCGTTAGGCTCGCGACGTCGAAGCCTTCGCACGTATAAGTATCCGCTGCTTTGCTGTACCAGTAATTGGCGTCGTGTGCCGTGAAGCCAAGACAATCACGGCGGGGGTACTCCCCGCGATAGCCGAAGTAGGCAACGCCATCCTTGCAACCGAAGAAGAAAAAATAGCCGTCGAGAGTGGTGTACCATTGAAATCGACCGTCGTAGGTCGATGCGCCGCCATCGACCAACGAAGTGATGTACGTCGGGTTGTAGGTCAGCGTCACGGCGTTGGAGTCGTCGGTGAAATCGCCGTCGCCGTCGAAAATATAACCAAGAGTGCGAGTCTCGTTGCAACAGCCGTCAGCGTCAGGATCGCCCCCCGTTAAATTGCCGTCGCCGACATCATCGCAATCGGCCTCACTCAGCGTGAAATCAACCGTACCGCCCGTCAGTCCGTCAATGTCGTAATCGACGGCGAACGGCGGACAATTAACGATTTGGCCTGTCCAAGTTGGCGCGCTGTCGTCGATAAATTTCGTGAGGTCGCAGTTGAGCGTAAATTCTGATTCGGCGTCCGGCGGGTCGGCAATTCCTCGTGTGCCGTAGCACACCTCAACAAAGGGCGGATGGTCGCCAACGTGAACATGCCCAATCTCTAGCCATAACTCCAAAGCACTGCCCGCGTCGCCGAGATTCACGCAACGCACTCGCGCCGAAGCGTATAAACCGTCGCCATGTGCGATAACGCCGCATTGTGTAATCTTGGAGCGAGTATCGCCGAGATCGGACGACGGACTATACCATTCGCCCGTTGCCTCATCGTAAACGAGGTAGAGCGTAAAGCCGTCGAGACAGGCCCAGTAACCCGCGCCGCCACCGAATACAAGTTTGTAGCAGCGAGACAACGGCACATCGCAACACGCAACCAAAACCGTCGGACAACAATCCTCGTCGTCAGTCGTGCAGTAGATGCCACCGGAAACGGGCAAGCCTTGGGCGCGGAATCGCTGATGCTCGAAGGTGTAATCGGGAATGCCGCCGGAAAGCGTGGCTTTGCACGCCTTGCTAATGACGTCAATCTCTGAGACGCCACCAAACGCGACGAAAATAAAACACCCTTCGCCGCTCGCGTTGATTCCTGCGAAGCGTGCAAAAACGTCGTCGCCTTCCTCAAAAACGGAATTGCTCAGCGAGCGCACCCGTACCGACGTACCAGACTGATTCGCCCATGTTACGCCCGCGTCGGTCGTTGCTTGAATGAATGCGGGGTAGCCGTTCGCGTTGGTCGAGCCAGCGGAGATTTTGAGGTATTGGATGATCGGCGATTGGAAGTTCGCGCGCGTTTGTTCGCGGTTTTGTCCGAGCGTCTTCCGCGCCGCCTCGTCGAAGCGGTCGTAGGTCGATTCGGTGAGCGCAATTGCTTTTTCCATTAGCGCGCCCAACTGAGATAGAGTTTCTTGAAGTCCACCGATTGCGCCATCTGGTACGTGTTGTAAACGCTTGGATTGCCCGCCGCGAGAACAGCGCCCGCCCCGTTTAGGCGTCGGGGCTGCGTGACGGGCGCGCCGGTTTCCTCGTCTACGATTGGCTTCGGTACACCTGCAACCAATTTGCGAAAACCCGCGTCGAGCAACACCAACCGATGCAGGTCGATCCTGTCGGCGCGAATCACGATTGTTACTTGATGCCCCGCGCCCGTCGAGCCTGCGGGCCACGACTCCGAAATGTCGATGACACGCAGCGAGTCTTCGGGCCACTTGATGCCAGCAAACTCGAATTCCTTATCGTTGGTTGCGTCCTGATAATCCAAGGCCCATTGCACATCGAATGTCGTTTGCGTGCGGACCATCGTGAATTCGGCGTAGAAGACTTCTTTCGGCGCTGCGGGGTCGTAAGGATCGCCCGCCGAATTGAGAATATCGAGGTTGTTAATGTGCTTTTCAGCGGCTACCGTTTTCCGCCAAAACTTGAACGACTGCGAATCGTTCTTAATCGGCGAGGTCGTTGGTGAGGCCGTGCTACCCGTACTCGGAGCATCCGGAGACGGAACCGGGTCGGGGTTGACCGTCGGCACTTTGTACGAAACGGTCACATGCCAAAAAGTTGGGTTTTCGTCATCGGGTACGCCTTGCTTGCCCGTCGCGTAAGCCGACGAATCTTGCGGATGCTGCGCACCAATAGCAGGGATAGAATTCGTGCCGTCCGTTGCGGTAATTGCGGCCGTATGATTGTCGTGAACTTCGGCGAATTCAACAAGGTACTTGAGCGGATACGCGCCGCCGCTTTCGACGTCAACGCCGCCGCTTTCAGGGGGAACCGGAATTACTTCAATGACTGTCGGCATTACTTCACCTTCAAGAGGCCCGCTTTTTCGAGCGCTTGAGTTTGTTTAATCACGTTCTCAAGTTGGCGCTTTTCTAAGTTTTCAATGCGCGCCAAAATGTCTTCAACCTTATTGCCTCGTTGCCCGTATTCTTCGCGGAAACGGAGCGACGCCGCCTCTTGCGAGCCTGCCACCATTGCGCCCGCGAATTGCTGTCCGGCGGCCTTCACGTCGTTCGCGACATCCTTCCACACATTGCCAATGGCAAACGCCTTTTCCTTTTCGTTCAGCCCGCCGAGATTCGCAATCGTTTGGATTTCTGCAATTTTGTTGCGGAACTTTTCCAGCGGGTTCATTTGTTCGCGAATGTTTTTCCCGAACTTGATTTGATCGGCGTTGAGCTTCGCAGGCTCAATGTTGAAGCCGCTTTCTTTGCCGAGTCGCGAAATAAACTCGTTGTTGACGATACTTGCAAGCGTGTGGCCCGCGCTTTCGCCAAGCACCGCGCCGAGCGATTGAAAGGCGACGTCGGTCATCTGTTCGCGGAGACTTGCGCCGAAATTATTTTCTTCGCCCCGCTTGTCGAGGTCCAGCTTGTATTCCGCCGCCGCGTTGAGCATTTCGAGCGGCTTCGTTAGGCGGTCAAAGATTTCGTCGATGCCTTTGGCGATTTTCACGGTGTCGAATTTGCCCGTTTCAAAGCCCATGTCTTTGACTTGGCCGCCAACGTGCTTAACTCCGTGGCCTTCGTTCAGGTCATACAGCCCGAGGCCAATTCCGCTCCTATACCCCGCAACCCTTCTGTCGTCGAAGCCGTTAAGCTTAGACAGAATCTCATTCATGCCGCCGAGCGTATCGCGCATTTCGTTGACGAGTTGCGCGAAGCCAACCGCCGCGCTTTTCGCCAAGCCAAATAGCGCCGTACCCGCTTCAATCGCGAGTTTTTTTACGTCGCGCAGAAAGGGACGAATCTTGTCAACCGAGCCGTCGCCAAGTGACGCTAATTGCGAGAGTCGTTCAATCGCCGGTTTCAGGCCAAATTCATCAATCAGGGCTTGCCCGAAATTCGCACCCAGCACTTGCACGTTGTCTTTGAGCGACGACAGCAAGCCGTTGAACGTCTTTGACTTTTCGGCCATCAGCCCGAAGAATTGCCCGCCTTCCGACGTCAGCGATTGGATGGCTCGCTGTAAATCGGGGAAGCCTACCTTGCCCGTTTCGATGAGGTTGCCAAGTTCGGCTTCGGTAACGTTGAACACCTTCGCCAACGCGGGCCGCAACGGAACTTGCCGCTCCGCGAATTGGTTGAGTTCTTCGCTTGCGAGTTTGCCCTTGGCCCGCACTTGCACGTAAGCCGTGGCGACGCCCTTCAAGCGCTCTTCGTCGCCTTGCGCTAAATCACCAAGCGTTCGCAACGTGGGAATGATTTGATCTTGAGCGATGCCCGCGCCGATAAGCGTTTGCGCGAGATTGGACAAGCCCCCGGACGTCAACGGGGTTTCGCCAGCGAGTTTGCGAATATCGTTGAAGAGTTCTTTTGCTTTGCCCGCGTCGCCGAGAAGTACCTTGAAAGATGCCTGTGTGTCTTCGACTTCCGCCGCGAGCTTCACCGATTCGACGACGAGTGCCGAGAGACCGATTCCAGCAAACGCCCCGCCAATCAGGGACGCGGGCGAAGTAATCACATCCATGACGCCGCCGATGACTTTGCCGGCAATGCCTAGTACTGGCGAAATCGCCGAGACGACCCCTGATGCCATGCCCTTGACGAAGTTCTGCGTTTCGCTTTCGGCTTTCTTAAGTTCTTTGGTGAGAGGGGAAGCGTTGCCGGTGATTTGAACGGCGAGCGAACCGATGTTAGTTGCCATCTTTCACCGCCGTTTTTACCTTACCGCCATGTGCCAGCGTCCAAGCCCGCATTTGGGCCATGATCTCTTTTGCCGTCTGCTTTTTCTTCGGAATGAACGAAGGAATAAAATCGTCAGGCTTGAACGTCTTCGCGTCTTTGCCCCGAAACGGCGTACAGTTCGCAACCGTGCTTGCCAAAATCCCCATGCGTAAATCTTCGCGCCATTGGCTTTGTGGATCGAGCATTTCCGCCGCCATCAGTTCGACGAAATGCTCTGACGAAATAGCGTCTTGCAACTCGTCAACCGTTCGCCCGTAACGCCAGCTAAGTTCGATCCAAAATGCGCGTTCTGGATCGCTGATTAGTTTTTTTTGGCGTCATCCAGTGACGTTTTGAGCATCGC
>ERZ761584.317-NODE-317-length-16498-cov-4.314359_pt1 | contig 16498 bp, 19 predicted proteins | sample MGYA00512168_ERZ761584 | MGnify/ENA primary metagenome ERZ761584 (study PRJEB28899, sample SAMN03785564) | bioreactor sludge metagenome | biome: EBPR Sludge; feature: EBPR Bioreactor; material: 0.22µm filtered reactor supernatant | place: Saint Lucia: Queensland...
GAATACTTTTTGCCGAAGTTCACCGGAACGGAGCAATACTATTTTGATTACGAGAACTTTATTCCTGAAAATGACGAGCTTACTTTGCGAAAGAATCAAGTCGGGCTTGCAGGCCAGTCATATTTGACGATCAACGAAGTCCGCGCTACACAGGGCCTTCCGCCGATTGCGAATGGCGACAATGTTTATGGATCTTTTGCGACTGTCCCGATTGGTAAAGCTGAAGCGCCAGTTGATTCAACAAAGAAACTTCCTGCCCCAGCGCAGTCAAAGAAATTCATTCCGTCTCGCATAAAGGAATTTGAAAAGAAAGAAGAAAAGATTGACAACATTGCAGGTAAGATTATTGGAGCTTTGAAGAACGTTGATTTTGCTGAAGTCGCACACAAACAATTCATAACGCGCGTAACGCCATTTGAAAACAGATTTATTGGCACGATGAAAGCTTTTGACAAACAGCTTGAAGACGCCATTATTGAAAAGCTTGGTAGCGAGAAAGCAATGAAAGTAAACGTTGGAAATCTTTTCAATGTTGCTGAAACAAACGAGCTTCTTGTTGGCCTTACTATTCCGATATTGCTTGACCTTCTCAAAGTGGAGGGCGAAGCACAGCTTGAGCGCTTGAACACAGGCGAGCCTTTTAACCCAAACAATGAAGTCGTGCAGAATAAACTTCGCCGCAGTCTTCAGCTTGCAGGCGAAAGTTACATCGGCACAACGTTTAATCTTCTCAACAGCTCTCTAGGCGAAGGAATCGGCAACGGCGAATCAATCGCCAAGCTGACCGAACGCGTGCGCGACGTCTTCAATTTGACTGATACATACCGAGCCGAGCGCATTGCCCGAACGGTTGTTTTCCAAGCGGCCAATACTTCAGCGCGAGAAGCTTACCGACAATCCGGCGTTGTTACCGAGGTTCGTTGGCACACAGCCGAAGACGAATTGACTTGCGAATATTGCGAGCCTATGAATGGCAAGACCGTTGGCATTGAAGACACCTTCTTTGATGAGGGCGACACTGTACGAGGACGCGACGGCGGAATATTGAAGCTTGATTTTGATGATGTAGAAGATCCGCCGCTTCATGCGAACTGCCGATGTTTTACGAATGCCGTTGTTGTTGAGAAAACGACACCTGAAATGATAACCAAAGCCGGCGAGGAAGACGCCGAAACTAAACTATTACAAGAATTAGTTGACGAATTAGACCATGAATAAAGACGAATTAAAAGCAAAGTTGATTGGAATACTTGGCAAGAAATTTGCCAAGACCAAAGATTATGTGGCCTTGCACGAAAAGTTTGACAAGGTTCTTTCTAGTTTGGACGCTAAATTCTCACAGCAAATAATCAAACAGGTGAATCTTCCTTCCGAGATTGTCTTCAATGGTCTTAAAGACGAACTTTCCGGCGTTCTTAAAGAAAACAACAAAGGCGCAATGGACGTTCTCAATTCCCTTTCTGCCGAAATCATAAAAGCATACAATTCAAAGCCTGCATGGTTTAAGGAATTTGACGGCAAGGTTGAAGTCCAAAATGAAATCAAGGTTGCCGGCGTTGTAAAAGTTGAACAAGATCCGAGCGCGATGATCGCTATCGTTCAGGCCGCGCTTCAGGGAATCTTTGACTTCTTCGCGAAGCTTGCCAAAAATACATTCAAGGTTCGTTTACCTTCAGACCATTATGTTACGCCTCAAATGGTTGTCCTTATTGACCCTCAAACAATGAAAGCGGTTGACATGAAAGACATCGGCGCAGGAACGTTCAAACAGACAATCAATCAATTCGGCGGCGCGCGAGGCCCGGCAAGTGTTGGCCTCAAAGGTTACGGCTCTATTGGCGACGGCCAAACAACAGTTACGACAGCCGGCACACGCGTCCAAATGCCAGACGTCGCATGCTCTCGCGTGCGCATTCAAGCTCACCCTTCAAACACCGGCGAAGTAACAGTCGGAGGCGCGAACGTCGTCGCGGATTCCGCAACAAGACGAGGTCTTACATTATTCAGCTCTCAATGGGAGGAATTTTATGTGAACAATTTGAATTTGCTTTACATTGATTCAACCCAGAATGGAGATAAAATAAATTATATATATGAAGTTTAATCAATATTTTAAATACGTTCTTGTCGGAGTATTCTTCACGCTTGGCGTTCTCGCTTTCCTTTTCTTGTTTGCCCCACGCGCGCACGCGCAAAGCGGTGCTTCTCTTTGGAAGCTATCAGGCACGACGCTTTCGCCAGTAAACAGCGCTTGGACGCTTACGATTCCGGGCATGAACAATACCGGCTCAACACGTTGCGTTCAGATTACTTCAGCCGGGTTGCTTCAGGTTGCTTCGGCGGCTTGCGGATCAGGTGGCGGAGGTTCTTCAACGGCCCTTGACCTTGGCGACAACGGATCTGACGAATCAGCCGGCATAACAGAAATTGCAACGACAGGCGACACGAACTCAATATTTTCCGAGCCTTCAGCCGACAAGCTTCTCATAAACCTCGGTCTTGATTGGCCGAAAGCCGACACAGCCGACGACCTTACTTGCACCGATTGTATCGGCACAACAGAAATTTCAGATTCTTATGTTTTAAATACCGGTGATACGGTAACAGGCGATCTTTATGTTAATGCTTTGTTGCAAGTTGGTAATGGAGCTACTTCCGGTGGCGAAATAAGAATCTATGAGGATTCAGACAACGGCTCAAATTTCTTGTCTTTCGTTGCGCCTAGTACGATTGGTTCAGACCGAACTTGTAACCTTCAAAATCTTTCTCCTTTCATTCCTGATTCTTGCGTCGGAAACGGAACTGACGATACTGGTCTAACAAGTGTTTCTTGGGGCGATATTATTGGGACACTTTCTAGTCAAACCGATTTGCAAACTGAACTAGACGCAAAGCTAACAACGTCTCTATCTGACGGTAGAATATGGATCGGTGATAACACAGGCACAGCTCAAGAAAACGCAGTCTCTGGTGATATTACAATAACTAATGCTGGTGTTACTGCTATTGGAAATGACAAAGTGGTAGAAGCTGACCTAAAAGCAGTAGATTCTGCCTCTGACGAAGAATGTCTCACTTATGAAACTACAACTGGAGACTTTGAATGGCAAACGTGTGGTGCTGGTGGAAGCACAACCTTTGACTCCATAGGCGACCCAACAACAGACGGCTCAATTGACTTCACATCATTTACAAGTATTTTCCAAACAGCACTTGACGGGGGCGACTTCTTCTCAATTACTTCATCTGATTCTGACTTCACTTCTGAAACTGTCTTACTTGCTCTTAATATGCGAGACAATGGAGACGCAGACGGTATTTTCCTAGACTTTACTGACGATGTATTAGGAACACCAAACAGTGTCTTTAGTGTGGGAGCTGACGGAAACTTAAACTCTGATGGAACAGGAACATTCGGCTCTACTATAAGCACGCCAACACTTACCCTTACCGGCACAGGAACGCTCAACGGACTAGACGCCGTTGACGCTACGACTGAATCAACCATTGAATCAATCATTGACACGCTCGCAAACCTTACAAGCATTCAAGGTCAAGCGATGTCTTTTGCCGCACCGCTAACAATCCCGGCTGATCCGAACGCTGATAGATTTCTCTTTTGGGACGATTCTGCTTCGGCGACAGCGTGGTTGACACCGGGAAATGGTCTAACGATTACAACGACAACCGTTGCCGTTGATTCTGCTTCCGATACGGTTGACGGAATTGTTGAGCTTGCGACCATTGCCGAGACGAACACAGGAACGGACGCGACGCGCGCAGTAACGCCTGACGGTTTCGCTGGATCAAATGCCGCCATTCGCTATATCTCATACACACTCAATGCAACAACGGCCCTGACGACTTCCGAGAAAGGCTACAAGCGCATTCCTGCCGGTATGAATGGAATGAATTTGATTTCTGTTACTGGTTCGGTTGGAACTGGTGCGGCCGGCTCGTCTTCTTCAGGAACGCCGACGTTCACCGTCAAGAATGTAACTGACAACAATCAAATGCTTTCAACTTCGCTTACGATAGACGCTTCAGAATATACGTCCGCAACCGCCGCCACGCCTGCCGTAATCAACACTTCCTTTGATGACGTTGCTACTGATGATTTGATTGAGGTTGCCGTTACAACCGCCGGCACAGGTGTAACGTATGCAGTTATTACTTTAGGATTCCAACTTCCATAAAATATATGAATAATCTACAAGAAAAAATCGGATACGTTGTACTCGGGGCTTCTATAATGCTTGGTGGTGTTGCCGTTACCAATGAATATACGATAGAAGACGCTACACAGATTTGGCGACCGATTGGAGATTATGAAACAAAGTTTTACCAAGTCTTGAGTAGTGATGAAATTGTAGTTGTGGGATTTGAAACAACAGACCCTAAATTGGTTGGACGAAAGCCACAAGAATTGTTTGAGGAGAAACTTTTAGAAAGTAAACAAAAATCCGATGAAGAAATTATTGAAGAATAAAATCATAGGACTATTTTTGATTGGCTTATTTGCCGTTTCACCATTGTTTGTAAATTTTGCTCAAGCGGTAAGTTATCCCGTCCCACATATTGTAACGACGTCGGGCATTACTCACGCAAATGGCAACTTCCTTCCGATTGCACAAACAGTTGCAAATGCGGCCAACTCTACTGAGGCATATGTCCAAACATACATGACGTATTCAGGAACGTGGTCTGGCTTTTCTCTTTATTTCAGAACTGCAAACGCTTCAGGTGATACGACCTTTACGGTTAGGAAAAATGGAGTAGATACGGCAATGACTATTACAGTCCCTCAAAGCACAACTGGATTTTTCCAAGATTTAACGAACACAGTAAGCGTGGCGGTTGGAGATTTGGTGAGTATTGGTGTAACGACAACCGCCGGAACAACCACAAGCGTACCGTCTATTACAACACTTTTTACAGCCGATTCTGGTGATTCAGTACAGTACGCAATGATGTATGAACCTGGAGCGTTTTCTTTTACTGCTACAAATAGATATTTTAGACCGGCAGGAGATTGTACTGCCGCAATCACAACAGAAGCAAATGCTCAAAATATGATTCAACACGACGCGACCATTGAAGCGATCGGGGTTTATGTTTCTGCTAACACACGAACACAAAGCACAGTATTTTATAACAGAATAAATGGAGCAGACGGAAACGTGTCGGTGTCCGTAGCTAGTTCGGCAACAGGATTACAGTTTAGTGATACCAGCTCGGACGCGGTCAATGCCGGTGATTTAATAAACTCAAGGGGAGCGATTGCCTCAGGTTCAGGTTCAATCGGTATCAGGAATGTCCAATATACTATCGTTTCAGATAACCCTCGGGAAATTACTTTTATGGGCGGAAACACCTTGTCAAAAAGTTCAGCAACGGGTTCTGCTTGGAGCTTCGCCGCAGGTTATACAATGAACTCCGGTGCGGCCGAAGCCGTTGCACGTTCTTATCCAATAACTCCGGGTGTTATGTCGGGTGAAGCATATTACGTTTCTGCCAACACCGCAGATCAAACACTCACTTATCAACTTCGTAAAAATGCAAGTAATGTAAACAACGTAGTAGCTATCGGTGCTGGAGTAACAGGTTGGGTGCAAGATGTAACCAATTCAGATTCCTTTGATTTAGATGATTATTCAACAATGAATGGTTCACGTTCAGTTGCAGGCTCTGGCTCAACGACTATGCAAAATACGTCAATGAAGTACACAATGGATTTAATTGCTGATAGTTTTATTCCACAAGTTGATATTTTTTAACAAAAAACTTTATGGAAATGCCAAAAACAAACGCAACAGCCTTCCAAACCCTAAAAGATAACTGGTTTTTGATTGTCTTCTTTATGGGTATGGCCGTAACGTGGGGATCATTCTCCCAAAAAGACAAGGTTCAGGAAGCACGCATTGAGATTCTTGAGGTAAAAGCTGAAAAGAATGATGACGGCATTCAGCGCGTCAACGAGAATTTGGTTGAACTAAATACGAGCATGAAATATATTCAGACGAGCCTAGATAAATTGACAGAATAGTTTTCAACATGTTGAGGTTTTACAAGTTTTATTAAAAGTAGCTTATAATAAATGTATGAACGAGACTCAAGATTTAAAGTTTAGCGACGAACTCGCAAATAAAATCAAAGGTGCTTTTGCAACGCCTGAATTTTTGAAGAGCATGAAAGACCTGCAAGACGGCGTTGACGCTGGCGACACAGGAACTTTCAAAATGATTATTTCAACTGACAATGAAGATCGTCACGGAGAAATCATTGACCAAAACGGCTGGGAATTTGAAAACTACATGCGCAATCCAGTTGTCCTTTGGGGACACAACAGCTATGAGATTCCAGTTGGTATTACGGACAAGATTTATATTGAGCTTGATGAGACTGGCGTATTCCGACGCACGATTGCCGAGGGCCGTTTTGCTTCTCACGAATTCGCACAGACACTTCGCAAGCTTTATGATGAAAAAATGTTGCGCACTTCTTCCGTTGGATTTTTGCCAAAGGAATACAACGGCAACCGAATTATCAAAGCTGAACTTCTTGAATGGTCTTTTGTTTCTATCCCTGCGAATCAGTATGCGGTTTCTCTAAATGAAATTGCTGGGTACTCACGCGCGTTTCTCGTTGAAAAAGGAATTCTTGAAGTTGAAAAGAAGGAAGGTGATGTTGTAGAAACTCCGGCTGAAGAAGACAAGAAGCCTGACGAGGTTGTGCCGCCACTTGAGGAAGAAGAAAAGAAAGAAGAAGGGCCGACTGACGCTGAGCTTGAGGCTATTGAAGAAGAAGGCGAGGTTGATGATATTGTTGTGGACGACGAAGAAAAAAGTATTACTGTCAACACCGGCAAAAAGGTTTTCAAATTCAAATTGACTGATAGTTTTGCGAAAGTCCTTGCAGGAAAGACTGAAGAAAAAGCCGGCCGAGTGATTTCAGGTAAGAATTTAACAAAAATTAAAGACGCGATTACTGCCTTGCAAGAGGTTGTTGAAATCGCCGAGCCTTCTGATGAAGAAGGAAAGGCGAACGACGATTTTGCTCCCAAGGGTAGCGAAGCGGAACTCAAAGAGGCGAAGGACTTTTTGAAAAACCGCAAGACATTGCAAGCTCTTAACACTGTTTTGAGCGACGTGCTTGGTGAAATGAAAAAAGCGCGAAAAAGTAAAGTCTAAACAATTTAATATCCTTCAATAACTTTATTCATTTTATGAACGAAGATACATTGAACACTTTGAAGGGCGACATCAAAACGATGATTGACGCTTCAATCAAAGAAAACATTGCGGAAATTGCCGGTAAGGAGGTTTCCGAAAGTGTTAAAGCTATCGTTGCAAAAATGCGATCAGATCGCGCTTTGTACGGTGCAGACGCTTCAGGTCTTTCAGACGAAACAAAGCTTGCTTTGGCTGAAGACTTCAAGAACATTGCTAACGGCGCTCTTGTCGCAGGACGAGCAAAGGCCGCAATGCTTATCAACTCGGACGAAGCCGGAGGCTATCTAGTCCCAACTGAAGTTTACGCAGGCATTATGCGTGTGGCCGCTTCAGCCGGACTTATTGCGCGAGACGCAATGAAAATGCCAATGGGTTCAGAAAGTCTTGACGTCCCACGATATACAGCTTCCGACTTGGAAGGTGCATACCTTGGCGAAGATTCTGAAGGAACTGAAACTTCAGTTACTTTCAAGGACGCAAAACTTATTGCGAAAACTTGGTATGTCTTGCTACGCGTTGGAAACACGCTTATGGCAGACGCTAAAGTTAATCTTATGGACTGGCTCATCGGCCTCGTTGCTGAAGGTCTTGCCGTAAAAATTGACAAAGAAGGATTTAAAGGCGGAACTTTTGCCGGTTCAGCTTTCGTTGGTCTTCTTGGATCTGACGACGTAACAGTCTTCACGCTTCCAACAGGACACGATACATTTGCCGAATTTGACATGGACGACGCTTCGGACATGATCGCGCAAATGCCAGAATCTATCTTGAATGGTGCGGCTTTCTACTTCCACAGAACTGTTTGGGCTAAAATCCGACAGAAGAAGGACACAGCCGGCGCTTACGTTGTTGGTTCTAATGGAAACATGATTGCAACCAACTTCAAGAAAGAAGGAATCCAGCCTGCCGGTGAACTTTGGGGCTTCCCAGTTTTCACTTCAGACCAACTTCCTGCCAATTCCGCAACCGCAGTTTCTACAAAATTCTGCGTCTTTGCGAACTTGAACAAGGCTCTTATCCTCGGACAGCGTGAACAGTTTACGGTTTCACAATCGGATTCTGCCACAGTCGGAGGCAAGAACGTCTTTGCCGCGAATCAGAAAGCGCTTCGCTTTACTGACCGCCATGCAATCGCAATTAACCTTCCAACAGCTTGCGTCGTTGGAAAGACAGCCGCTTCATAATAGTCGTGATTATTAACCCCTAATTCTTAAAACTATGAGCGTTGAAAAAACAATCAAAGTTAAAGTCCTCAAGCCTATTGGCTACGGCGGACGACACGAAGCAGGGGCGATCATTGACATGACTGAAGGCTACGTTGCTTCATTCGGCCCTGAATACGTTGTGCCTGCTGATTCTGCGGAAGCAGAAGAAGCAGTTGCAACAGCCGGGGAAGAAAAGGAATTGAGCGACATGACCGTCGGCGAACTTCGCGAGAAGGCAAAGTCTCTTGATCTCCCTTCAGGCGGTTCAAAGGCTGATTTGATTGAAAGAATTGAATTGGCAAAGAACGCCTAAACCATTACTAACTTAATCAAATAAACTTATGAAAGTATTTGATAACATTCTCATCAGCCCTTCAATCGTGCCACAGGTTTTGACTGCGGACACGAACGGATCGGCCGTTGATACAAAAGGATTCAATGACGCCATGTTGGTTGTCAACGTCGGCGATTTGGATCTTGCTTCAGGAAACGAAACTTACGTCGTGAATCTTGAGGAATCTGACGCGTCTGGCTCTGGCTTTGCCGCAGTTTCAGGTTACTCAATCACGCTTACAGCCGACAACGACTGTAAGGAGCTTCGCATTCCTAACTTGAACACGACACGCAAGCGATACTTGCGAGCCGTCCTTGATGTTGGAGGAACTACGCCTTCAGCACCAATAGCCGCATTCTTCGTTCTCGGAGAACCTTTCAGCGGTCCAGTCGGAAACGCATAATTGCATTTCTCTTTTGTCCCCGAATAATCGGGGACAAGGATAGGAATAAAATTATGGCAACAAAAGCTTACGCACTTACAAATAAAACACGTTTAAAGGATCGCTTGAAAATAACGACAACGGACTTTGACACGCTCTTTGATTTCCTCGCTTTTGCCGTAACTGATTTTATTCAGTCGCAATGCTCGGGCCGACAATTCAAAAGCGCAACATACACGAATGAGCTTTATGACGGCTCAATTCTTGGACAAGAAAATAATCAGCGTGCAAAGTATTTGATATTAAAAAACGCCCCAATAAGGACACTCACGTCTATTGAATATCTTTCTGGCCCTCGTTCGTCTCCTTCTTGGACAGCTTTTACTGCCGATGATTATGTCCAGTATGCTGAAATGGGTGTGATTTACTTCCCTTCCGGTATGCCTGCCGGCGTTCAGAATATCCGCGTGAATTACGTCGGAGGTTACTTGCTTGATCTCACAGGAAGTCTCTATGACGATACCGTCAACACCGTACCGTTTGAACTCATAGATTTGGCCGAACGTCTTTGCGTCAAGATTTTCAAGAAGCGAGAATCGGAAGGACGCAATCAGGAAACTTTTAAAGAAAGCTCAATATCTTGGTCGGGCATTATGGAGGCGGCAGATTGGGCGATTGTTAAAAATTACAAGCGAGTATTTGCACTATGATAGAGCTAGATATTGAGGTTAAAGGGTTGAAAGAAATCGCCGAGAACTTTGCCCGACGTCCTCAAGTTGTCAAGCGGTATATAAACGACGCAATCAGCAAGTCCATTTTCAAACTGAAGGAAGAAGCGAATGACCGGAACTTTGAATTCAAAACCCCTCGTCCATTGCGCACAGGCTACTTGCAACGCTCATTTGATTTCGGAATCGTAACAAAGGATTTCTTCGGATCAATCGGGCCGACGGCCGAGTATGCCCCACAGGTTCACCGACGCAATCAATTCATGGATCGCATTGCCCGGGCTTCACAGCAAACCATTCAGCGATATTTTGACCAAGCCGCCGAAAGCATTACAAACGAAATAGGAAAATAATATGTCAAACATTGGAAACGTAAAAGCTCAAATAAAGACCGTCCTTGATACGCTCGTCCCGACGTATGTTCAAAGCGTTACTATTTCCGACATTAAAAAAGACCCACTAGACGCTGAAATCGGGGCTTATCCGGCTATTTTCATTATGCCCCCTGCCCTTGGTGCTTCCGAGCGCTTGGACAACCGCACAAACCTTCGGGACTATACCTTCTTCCTGCTTGTCGTTATGAAGGGCGAAGATACAGACACGCCAGACGTTGAAGACCTTATGGAACGTGTTATCAATGTCTTGGACAACGCGATTACCTTGAGCGGAACTGCTATCGGTGGCATAACCCCGGTAACATCTACCCCGGAGGCTTTTCAACACAATTCGCGAGACTTGATTGTCTTTGATGTTATAATAAAAGCACGAGTAACTGAAACACTAACTTTTTAAATTTATGACGATGAAATATAACGACAAAGAAATAAAAACAAAAGGTGATCTTGAAGGAAACAAGGGTGAAGTTGCTTTCACTTTTCCACACGCAACAAATGGCCCGATTACGGTTCATGCAAAATCTATTGAGGAAGCTGAAGAAAAGTTTAAAAAAATTATTAACAATAAGGATTAAAATATATGGCAAAGTTTATTGGAGCAACCGCAGACATCGGTATTAAAAAGGAATCAGTAAGAGGAACGGCAGAATCTTCAGCCGACTTTTATCTTCCAAAAATGACGTTGACGTATGACGACGTTGTTGAACAGGCACAAGATGAAAACACAATCGGCGTTATTGAAGACATGGTTGACGCCAAGGTCGTCAAGAAAATTGCTGAAGGTGATATTGAAGGCAAGATCAGCGACAAAGCTATCGGTCTTCTTCTCTACGCTTTGCTTGGTGCAAAGGCCGTCTCCGGGCCGACAGATTCCGCATATACTCACACGTTCACCGTTGCACAATCAGCGCAACATCAATCGCTTACTTTCTTTGTTGATGACGGAAATCAGGATTACAAGTACGCATTAGGAATGCTCAAGGGAATGGAAATTGTTGCCGAGGTCGGAAAATTCTGTAACTTCAAAATCGGTGTCCGTTCAAAGGTTGGTGAAACAGCAACGCTCACGCCTTCATATACTGCCGAAAATAATTTCTTGGCACAGCACGCGACTTTCAAAATCGCTTCTAATCAAGCAGGATTGGACGCCGCTTTCGCAACTAATATTCGCATGGTCAATATCAAGATTGAGAAAAATGTTGAGGACGACACAGCCCTTGGCACAATCGCGCCAGTTGATATTCTCAATAAACAGCTTGCGATTGAAGGTGAACTAGAACTTGTCTTTGATGATGAAGCAATTAAAACAGCCATGCTTGCTGATACAGCCAAGGCCTTGCGAATTCAACTCAATAACTCTGACGTTCTTATTGGCTCAACTTCTACGCCTAAACTTACGATTGATCTTCACTATGTAAAATTCTCTAATTTTAAAAGGAATTATGGAAACGGCGACATCGCAACTGCTTCGGTACAGTTCAAAGCCTTTTACAAAATTGCTGATTCTAAAATGATAACTGCAACCCTTATCAACGCACAATCTTCATACTAAATATGGAACGAGAAACAAAAACAATTCAAACTCCAAACGGCATTGAGGTTGTTGTACGTTCATTCGCCACAGCTCGGGAAATCCAAGCTATTGAAGGAAAGCTTTTCGGTGCGGTAAAAATAGGCATTGAGAAGGGCGAGCCGGCAATGGAAGGTTTTAGCCCGGTTGCACAGCAAAGCGTTGAGCATGAAATGATTAAACTTCTCGTCGTCTCTATCGGCGAGAAGAAAGAAGACTTGGTCAACTATGCCTTGGATTCTATCAAGGTTGAAGACTATGACTGCATAATCGCCGAGCTGAACGAAATCACAAAAAAAAAATCAACGAAGAAGGCATAACCGAGCCTAGATTTGCGACCGCCCTGAATCAATACCGTCGTGGAAACGTTGATCGCACTATGATGATTCCGGTTATTTGTGAAAAGTTTGGTTGGACGTATTATGAATACATGAATACTCCGAGCTGGCTTATTGAGCTTATCATTGAAAAAATGAAACTTGATTACGAGAAGCAGGATCACAAATAATATATGGCCTCAAACATAGACATCATCATAAATGCGCAAGATAAGACCAAGGACGCTTTCAATAAAGCGCAGGCTGGCATGACTGGCTTCAAAGATCGTATTGAGGGTATGAAGCCGACATTTCAAAAAATGGCCGTTGCTGGTACGGCCGCATTCGCCGCTATCGGCGCTTTTGCCGTTTCAGCACTCAAGGAATCGGCCGGCGCCGCCGCAGATATGGCAAATGCTAATCAGACACTTGAAAACACACTCAAGGGGCTTTCTGAAACCATGCTTTCCGATGTAACCGAGGGCGCGACTTCAGTTGCTCATGGTCTTGAGTTTATGAAAGAGACAATGGGACAAGCTTCGCAGGCCGCCCTGAAGCTTGGTTTTGATGACGAGGCCGCTTCGCAGTCGTTTGCAAAACTTTTCCAAACAACGAAGTCAACGTCGGAAGCTCATCGTGAACTTAAAATTGCAATGGACTTGGCCCGAGATAAAGGCATTTCACTTGAGGAAGCGACGCAGAAATTGATTATGGTGCATTCAGGTGCGACGAAAGAACTCAAGGCACAGGGTCTCGCGATTGATGAGAATGCAACCGCTATGGAAAACATGGCAATACTTGAAGATAGTTTGACAGGCAAAGCGCTCGCTTTTGCAGGTACGACAGCCGGCGCGTGGGCGATTCTTCAGGAATCTACAAACAACCTAAAGCAAGCAATCGGCGACGCCCTTGCGCCAGCGCTTCAATCATTACTTGAGAAGGTTCAGCCATTGATTGAAAAATTTATTGCATGGGCCGAACAGAATCCCGAGCTTCTTTCTAAAATCATTCTCATCGGTGGCGCGGTTGCCGCACTTGTCGCCGTTGTCGGAACTCTAGGGATTCTTCTTCCGGCAATTATTACTGGATTCACTTTGCTATTTTCACCGATTGGCATGCTCATTATCGTCATTGGAATCATTATCTTGAAGTGGAAGGAATTTGCGAAAATGTGGGTTGACCTTTGGGAAGGAATTAAAACGGCGGTTAGGGCCGGTGCAGATGTTATTATGTCCGTTCTTCAGCCAGTCTTTGATTTCGTTATGAAAATTGTAAACGCCATTGATAAGGCCGTTTCATTCGTTGGGGACAAGGTGGGCGGTGGCAAGAAGAAAAAAGTCAACGACGCCGTTATAGATCCTTCGGGTGATATTGTTGATACGAATCCGAAAGATTGGGTTATTGCGACACAAAACCCGGGCGCACTCTTTGGCAATACCGGCGGAGGTGGTATTACGGTAAACATCAACGGCGGAAACTTCCTTGATGAAAATGTGGCAGACGAGATCGGCGACATGATACTTGCTAAATTACAATTTCAAATGAGGGGTGCTTAAAATATGAGTATTCTGGTTAAAATAAATACGGTTGATAAAAGCTCGGACATTGATTGGAAAACAATCAACCTTACGCGTGCGCTTACGAATCAGATTGACACGTTTTCTTTTACACTCACACGCCCGGATTCTTCAGGCTACAAGCCAGTTTTAAATGACACAGTTGAATTGATTGAAGACGGCACAACGCTATTCGGTGGCATTGTTGTTTCAACCGAAGAATCAGTTGAAAAGAAAAAAGAAGTCGTGCGCATTATTGCGAAGGACTATTCCTTTGACATGGACAAGCGCCTCGTCGTTCAGGTTTATGAAAACATGACCGTTGCCGATATTATTGAAGACATTAAAGATACCGTCCTTCCGTCCGGCTATGATACCGCGAATGTTGTTTGCGACGTGGAAATAAAATATATTGCTTTCAATTATGAATTGCCTTCAAAATGTTTCCAACAGCTTGCACAGATTGTTGATTATGATTGGTATGTGAACGAGGACAAAGAAATCTTTTTCTTTCTCAAAGGTTCACAGACCGCGCCATTTGAACTGACAGACACGAACGGAAATTATATTTATGATTCGCTTGAAATTTCAAACGACATAAAAAACATTCGCAATTCAATCATTGTCCGAGGCGGAACGTATGAAGGCAACACTTATTCGGAAGACATTGAGGCCGACGGCGATCAAACAACGTTTACGTTCGCATATAAATACAGTAATGCTTCGCTTATGGTGGCTGGCGTGTCAAAAACACTAGGCATTGACTTTCTTGATGATCCAACAAGCTTTGACGCTCTTTATAATTTCCAAGAAAAGGCCGTCAAATTCCCTTCCGGTTCAAAACCGACGGCCGGGCAGATTGTGAAGCTTACAGGAAACCCACATATTCCGGTTGTTACAAAGCTGACAAATTCGGCTTCGGTTGCCTTATATGGCGAATTCCAGTATAAAATCGTTGATAAGTCCATTGGATCAAAGGAGGCCGCTCGCGACCGCGCAAGGGCTGAAATCGCGGCGTGGGCTGAATCGGTAAATGAGGGGTCATTCGCAACCTACACCGCAGGGCTGAAGGTTGGCCAAAAAATCCATATTCAAAGCACAAACCGAAGTATTGACAACTATTATATTATTTCGCGTATTACTAGTAAAATGCACACGCCGACAAGCATGATTCATTCATGCCAACTTGTTACTTCACAGACTTATGGCATGGTTGAATTCCTGCAAAACCTTCTCATGGCAAAGGACAAGGAAATTGAAATTGGCCAAGACGAAGTTTTGGATTCGGTGCTTGGTATTCCTGACACAATCACTTTGACCGATGAAGTTACCGCTTTGACCCCAACAACCGGGCCGTATCAATGGCAACCAGAATCAGGCGACGCGAGGTGGAACTTTAGTGTTTGGGGATAATTGATTTTTTAAAAGTGATATACTTTAGATGATGAAAAAATCTCTTAAAGAAAACAAAGCTGGAATTTCGGGACGATACCGATTTATTACTCGTGATTCAAAAACTGGTGAAGTCAAAAGAATTTCAGATTGGTCAAAGAATCTTGTTGTTAGTGGCGCTGGTACTGGTATCAACATTGTCGCCAGAATTCTTGCCAACGACAACACTTATCCTTTGGCAATAACAAAATGTAAAATCGGCACAGGCACAACCGCGCCGACAAATTCCGATACAGATATTGAAGCCGGGGGCGTAACCAAAAACAGCGTTGCGGATCAAGTCGTTTCAGGTGGCGTCGTTACCCTTTCTTTCTTTTATACTTCAGCCGAATTGCCGAATGGCACTTATACAGAATTCGCAATTTTCTGCGTCAACCAACTTTTCGCAAGGTCAATTATTAGCCCTTCATACACAAAAGGAACGAACGAAGACACAACGATTGAGTATGAAATAACCGTAGCAAACACTTAACTTTATGATTAAAGCAGACAATGACATCTTAGCCGCCGACTTTATTATCAGCGTTGTTGCTGGTGAAAATTTGACGGCCAACGACGCAGTTTATATTGATTCGGGAGACGGCAAGGCCTATAAATGCGACGCTGACGATACCACAAAAACAAATTTCGTTGGGTTTGCTCAAGAAACTATTTCCTCGGGTGCAAACGTAACGATTAAATTATTCGGCATAATGACCGGATTTTCAAGCTTGACCATTGGTGCGCAATATTATTTAAGCGCAACAGCCGGAGGAATTTCAACAACTCAAACATCGGTGAAAGTTGGTAGGGCGATTTCTGCAACGGTTTTAAAGATTGAAGAAGTTGTGGACGTTCAGGTATTTACTGCGAACGGAACTTGGGTGAAGCCGGCAAGGGCAAGATTTGTGGAGGTTGAAGGTATTGGTGCTGGTGGTTGTGGCGGTGGAGGTTATCAAGGTGCGGCCGCTCAAAGATGTGGTGGAACTGGTGGGGGTGGTGGCTCTATTGTCCGTAAAAGATTCAGGGCGAGCGACCTTTCGTCAACCGTTTCTGTTACTGTTGCCGCCGCAGTCCCCGGCGTAACTCAAAATAATAATGGTGTTGCTGGCGGAAATTCATCTTTCGGCTCTTATCTTGTTGCTTATGGTGGCGGTGGAGGAAGTGGAGGTTCTAACAGCGATCAATCCGGCGGTTCTGGTGGAGGAGCGGCTGGAGCAGGAACGAATGGATCAGGAAGCAACACAACAGGCGGACTTCCGGCAAGTACCGCAAATGCGAATGGTCTTTCTGGCCAAGGTGGTGGTGGCGGCACAAACGCCGACGGAAAGCTTGCAGAATTTGGAGG
>ERZ761584.318-NODE-318-length-16439-cov-12.445190_pt1 | contig 16439 bp, 17 predicted proteins | sample MGYA00512168_ERZ761584 | MGnify/ENA primary metagenome ERZ761584 (study PRJEB28899, sample SAMN03785564) | bioreactor sludge metagenome | biome: EBPR Sludge; feature: EBPR Bioreactor; material: 0.22µm filtered reactor supernatant | place: Saint Lucia: Queensland...
TCTCGATTGCAAGTTTTGCCGGTTAAACTATCCCGCCAATTGCGGCACTCTCTCCGCCCGTCACGTCGTGAGGTCAGGACGTTCCCCCGCGGTTAGTCGGCGCGGAACCCGAATACTCAATCGCCGGAAGCAACTGACCGGCGGATACCTTTAGTCCAGCCAGCCGCTGTTGCACTGCGGCCGGCATCTTCTCGACTGCGCGGAAAGGTAGTTTCAGCGCGCTGCTAGATCGCATTTCGATCAGGCAGAGAAAGACAAATTGCGAAGCAATCTCCGAAGAAGACGGCCATCGCATTGGCTTCGCTTTTGGAACCAGGCCCTGAAGCGAGTCTCGCCGAGCAATTGCCGCCGCCCACTCCCAGGTTTGCCGCCACACCGAATCATCACGTTGCGGCCTGCACCGCATGTAGAGCCGAAGTGATTGACGCACGGACCGGATCAGCCGATTCGACGGCGATCCGGCCAGAGTATTGCGTTCAGAAATTGTCATTCGTTGTTTCTCCAGTGATTGAGCCGGGAATTGAACCCGGAGCGGAGGTCTCGTTTGGAACGTCGCGATCGTTCCGCGTTGCCGTGACTTATCCCCGCGCCGCCCTTCGGCTTCGGTTGTCTACCTGACTCTCAATCAGTTGCTCGTCTCTCCGAGCTGTCACGCTTCCGAAACCATTTGGCATCCAGGTGAGCAAAGTCTTGCGACCGCGATCACCGTCGGTTGTTTCGTGCCTCCCACACTCGTCTGACGTGTTCGCACGCGCTGCGTTCCGCGTGCTGCCCGCTGCCGGCTTAAGTACCTCGCCAACAGACCCCCGCGATGGCACTGGGGGTTCACAACAGTTGAGTATCAACCTACAACGTAGCGGGGGCCGGACTTGAACCGACGACCTCGAGGTTATGAACCTCGCGAGCTAACCAACTGCTCCACCCCGCATTGTTCGCCGCAGCTCGTGCACAGCCGCGGCGGTTTGCCTTTGTCTCCCCATCAGCAACATCTACGAGCAAGGATTTGGGCTTTTGACTTCCGCAACCTTGAACTCTCCGTCTCCGGTTCAACATCACTGCTCTCGGCAAGCAGGTTCCTAAAACTCACGCGACATTCGGATTTGATTTGCGGTGCTAACCATAGCTCGATTGCTTTCGCGCTGGTCTACTTTTGCCAATCGGTTTCCAACTGTCGCGTATCTCGTCTCCGACTCGCCATTCCCACTGCGGGACTTGCGCCCCGGACCTCGCGCCGATAGCCCGCGAAACCCACATGGTTCCCGCGATCCAAACGACGTAGATGAAGCGAGCAGGATTCATCGGACCTCTCAGGCATAGCGTCGTTCGGCGCATCCAGTGGTACTGGAAAAAACAGCTCAATCAGCGTCCAGCCTTGCCGGGTTTCGCCCAGGGAAACGTGAGGCTGCGGTTTTGTCGGCAGGCTCGCTTGCGGCAGGCTCGCTTGCGGCAGGCCCCTTCAAAAACGTTCGCAATTCTCGCAGGGCCGCATCTTTCGTTGCATGCCGGCTCGATTCTACGCTCCCATCAGTGAGGCTGTAGCGCACAACGAACCCGCTATCGGAACCGTCGCTCGGTGACCCGAGAACCGCCCGCGTTACCAAATCCCGGTTGATGTGACATTCGGAGTCGATGCGGAAAAAGTTTGTCACGATGTGATCCTTCGAGTTCGAAAAAGGGCTTCCGAGCCCGTCAAAGGGCTTCCGTGCTTACTTGGTTCCGGTTGCAATTGCGATCAGCAAATCAGCCATCGCGTCGATTGCCTCGGCTGTGATCTTTCCGGCTGATTCGACTTTGACTTCGGGGCGTTTCATGGGGCGTCGTTTGCGGGCGTGAACGGTTTGTCGTGGCGGAACTCGACGATCTTTTGGCTTGACAGTCACTTTGCAGCCTCCGCCAGCTCCTGAGAAATCTGCTGCGCGTACTTACTCGACGACTTGGGGCCAGGCACGCCGTTTGACAACGCCTTGCCCTCGGCAATCGTCTTCCGCCTAGTCTTGATTCCGGCCTTCTCGGCCCGTAACTGAGCCCGATAGCAAGATTCACACTGGCCAACCGTCACGGCTTCGACGACTTGCCCGGCCTCGTCCTTTTCAAAAGGCCGTTCGCAAGCAAGGCAGGCAGGAACTGCAAGCAAACGCTCGCGTCTTTCAGCCGCGCCGTCTTCCATCCGAACGGTTCTCACAACAATCTCCTGAACGACAACTATTCGATTGCCCACAGATGAATCTCCTTGCTTGAAGAACATCCATGAGACAGTCCGTCAGTCCGTGCGGGGATTATGTACTCAAATCGCCTTCTGTCAACACTAAATCCGTACACAATACACATTGAGTACACCGCGAATTCATCGCAACTATCTGGCGCTCAATCACTTGCGGCACCGGAAAAAGGCGGATATTTTTCCTTCATGGCCGAATTGAGTCCCAAATTAGTTGCGCGGCTAAGGGCAATCTCAAGCGAATTGCAGTGGCGGCGAATTTCGGGAAGGATCGCCTACACAGCCGTTTGTCTCGATCGACGCAATGGGCGGGATGCCGGCCTTCGCAGTCTTCACCACGCGCGAGGCCTGCGAGCATTTCATCGCGAAAACGGGCTACGGCGTCGACCCGATCCCGGTCTGGCCGATCCACATGCACATCATTCACCGGGACAGCGGCGGCAAGGCGTTGTGCGTTTTAAACCCGTCAGTCGATCCGAAGAATCGAACGGTGTTCATTGATTTGGAGCAGTTTAGGGACGGGTGAACGCAAAATCTTGCCGAAGGGGTGACTGTCGCGGCCTGGTCCTGCTACCATCACGGTTGCATTTCATTTTCTGCGGATGGTGGCTATGGCTTCGGGAATCCTGATCGTCGTTGAAGGTATCGACGGCGCCGGCAAAACCACGCAAGTCAATCTTCTGGGCCGAGCGCTCGAAGATGCGGGCGAAACCGTCGTTCTTTCCAAAGAGCCGACCGATGGCAAGTGGGGCCGGATTGTTCGCGAATCGGCGAAAACCGGCCGCCTTTCCCTCGAGGAAGAATTGCAGGCGTTCATTGAGGATCGGCGCGAACACATTGCAACCCTTGTTCAGCCCGCACTTGATCGAGGGCAAATCGTCATTCTCGATCGGTACTTTTACTCGACGATCGCGTATCAAGGTGCACGCGGGGCCAACATCGAAGCATTGACAGCCGAAATGCACGGGCTGGCCCCGTTGCCTGACGTAGTGCTGCTGATCGACGCCGATCCCTTGATGACGCTTCGGCGCATTAGCCACAACCGAGGGGATGTTCCAAACGCCTTTGAAAAGCTCGAGCCACTTCAGGCCGTCCGCAGCATTTTCCTCGATCTTGCAGCTACCGAAGCAAACGTGAAGAAGATCGACGGACACCAAGCTATTACGGATGTGTATCACAACATCATCACGCATCTTCTTGACAGCGCCCTAAAGGCCAAGCGATGTTTCAAGTCGTACGGCTGCGATGGGATGTATTGCAGTGCTCGCGACGCTGGCCAATGCCGTTGGGCGGAACTGTATCGAGCGCTTTATCGCCGTTCGCCCCGGCTTGAAGACACCTGCCCTGTTGGCTAACGGGTGCTACTGACCAGGCGGTACCCGTCGTTCCCTTTCGATGACCTCATAATGCAGCCACATCCGCAGCCGGGTTAGCCCCGCGTGCGCATCTTTAATTCGGTCGTAGAGCGGATCAGTTTTGGAGCAGCCGAGGGCGTCCAGCCGAAGATAAAGCTGGGCGTAATGGGCTTGATCGGCTTCGGCGCGGGATAGCAGCTGCTGCAGCTGGTCGCGTGACAGGTCCTTTGAGTTCATCCACTCGAAACTACCGCGCGCCGGCCGGTGACGGAAGCAAGATTGCTTTTCCGGGAGCGAACACTCAAAATGAGCCTGTCCGCTCTTTTCTTCCGGGGAACAGATCATGCGTCGTCGGGCCTTCACGGTTGTTGAACTTCTTGTTGTCATCGCGATCATCGGCGTGCTGATGGCGCTGTTGCTGCCGGCCGTGCAGGCGGTTCGGGAAACGGCCAGGCGCTCGACGTGTTCGAACCACTTGAAGCAGATCGGCATTGGCTCGATGGCCCACGTCGAAGCCTGGCAGTATTACCCCAATGCTGGTGTCCACTGGAACGATAGTCGCGCCAAGGCGACTTCTGGCGCACCTCGCACCGCCAACCGGCAGAATTGGGGGCCGTTCTATCAAATCCTGCCGTACATCGAGCAAAAGGCTGTTTACGAAAACCCAGTTGATACCGAAGTGGCGGCGGCGGTGATCAAGATTTATTTCTGCCCAACTCGGCGCAAACCTCAGGCGCTTCCGGGGGTGCAAAGCGGGATGCCGGATGGCATGCGCGGAGCTATCGATTACGCAGGGAGCGGCGGTAGCGGGTTTCAGCGGAAACGAGTTGACGACAAGATTCCTCGCACGCTATTGACAGGACTGAAGGGTTACGGGGCAAAGTTTCCCGACGCGTACTCGTTTATTCGGCAAGTTGGAGTGATCATTCCACGCACCGAAGATACACAGCGTGGCGGCTGGGATGAGCGCATTGTCAATGATCAGGTCACGCAAACCGAAATTCCCGACGGAACTACAAACACGCTGATGTTCGGCGAGCGCAATTGGAATCGTTTGGGGAACTCGACCCACTGGGACGAGAACAACGGTTACATCAACGGCTGGGATTGGGATACGATTCGTTGGAGCTACAACAACCCCAAACCCGACAGGCGCGATACGACGTATTACGATCTGACTTTCGGCAGCTCGCACCCTGCCGTTTTTCTCGGTGCGATGGCGGACGGCTCGGTGCGTGCTTTCAGCTTCGGAATCGACGGCACAACGTTTCGGAACATCACGGATCGCTACGACGGCGGAAAGACGGACCTGCAATGAGACCGGATAACAGCCGCTTGCGAATTGGCATCGTTATCGTGATGGCCGTGGCATCGGTTTACGCCTGGATTCTGATTGCCTTGCAAACGCGGTACATGGTCCTGGAATATTGGGCGTCCGATATCTCGGTCGCTTCGACGGTCACGCACCACATCAAGACGATGCCGCTTTTTGTGGCGCTGCCGATCCTGCCGACGTTCGGAACCTACGTTGTGATCATGCTTCTTTTGGGCTGGTGGTATCGGTCGGTTTATCGTCCGGCCACTTTCCATGAGGACAGCGCTTCGTTGCCATCTTCACCGCAGCGATAAGCGCGCAGCCACACGCGCGGCACGTCGTCTTATCCGCATCGAAGTAGGGGCACGCCTTGCAAGCCTCCAGGCATTCGGCCTGCTGCTGCTCTGAGCGTTCTGGTTTGCCGGCCGCGTACCACTTGGCTTTCTCCGCGCAGAGCGAAACGAATTTCACGATCAGCCCAGGCTCTGCCGCCTTGGCATCCGCTGGAAGTTGATGAAAGTGCCGGCCGCAGTGACAGTGCAGTGGCCATCGCTTGACCTTGCGGAAGGTCATTCCGCACTCGCAGGTGAATTGCGTGTTCATGGAATGTCAACTGTGATTGTGGCGGCATCGCCGAATAAACACGGCAAGGTAACTTCTGCAACAAATCCGGTCGGGCAGCCGTAGTCTGCCGAGGTCAGTGTTACGGGAAAGATATCGACGCAAACCGGCATCGATGTGCCGAGGTCCTTTACCCACAGCATTGTCTGCCCCGATGGTGCGCCACTCGGCAAGTCGTCAACGATGATGAGCGCGACCACAAGGTACCAATTGGTCCCAATCTTGCCGATCTTCACCGTCCACCACGGATAGCAGAATCCGGTAATTCCGCCGACACACTCTTCAACGGTCTCGGATTGCAGTCCCCACGTGCACGTAGCCGCCGCAGCATCGTCCTCGTCGCATGTTGCTAGTCCGATCCCGGCGCCAGTGCTGGGGAGGATGTACGTTCCGCCGAACGCTTCGCAATCTCCATCCGTGCACTCGCAACTATTCGCGCCGTTGTTGGAAAGTGTGCCAGTAGCGTCGAAGTCGATCTGAAGAAAGGGTATCTCTGAAACGCCAGAACAGCCGCCGCAAAAGTTAACCGCTTCCCCGCAGCAGCAATTCACACTCCCTGCCAACCCGCCAGCGGTTCGCAGCAACTTACCGCCGTATCGCCGTAGCGCCATGACTACGCCTCCGGGCAATCGTCGATGGTAACGATGTCGTTATCGGTCTCAGTCACGTCGCAGATATTCACGTAGACGGTGCGCGTCTGATAGGTCAGCTTGGATGTTTCGTCGGTCACAGACACCGCTACGTTGACCGCATGTTTTTCAGCGGCAATGATTTCCCAGCTATTGGTTCCGCTGAATCGTCGCAGCGCCAAGTAGTCGCCGCTCAGGGCTGCCGTCTTAACGCTGTTGCTTGCGGTCGTGGGAGCCGTTTTAGGTTGACCGACAAATCTGCCTTCAGTGTCGTAGGCCAGGAAGCTAGTTATCGTTGGCGTGCTAGAGTTGCCGCAAAAATCCGCGCTAGCATTGGCGAACGCGAAGATCGCGATTTCCTGCGAATCGACGATGACGTACTTTCGATCGCGATTGTTGTAAACCGCGTACCCCTGCGCCCCATCGTGAATGCACTTCCATCGCTCGCTTGAGGAAATGTCGTGAACGACCAGCTCTTCGGTGATCGGTGACGGGTGGCGTCCCTGGTTGTCATAGTGCCCATAGCTCCCGCCAACACCGATGCTGACGCGGACCTGGTTCGCGGCCGTGTCTCCCATGTACTCTTGAGTGGTGAATGTGATCCACTGCGCGATGCGCTCCATCCATACGATGTCATACGCGGGCAGGTCCACCGGATCGCCGCCGCCCGATTGAATGCTTTCGATACTGACGGATGAAAAACCCGTGCTGCTATCGAGCGTGATTGCCTGTGGCGAAAACTCCAGCCCGTTTTGAAAGGTCAGCTCGACCTGAATTCTGTCGGGGTAGTTGCTAAGAATGACGACCTTGATGTCGCCGGCCACACCGCCCGCGGTGGTGAGCAATTCGCCCACCAAGTCGTCAATGAAAGCCTGCACTTCGAGCAGCGGATTAACTGCGGAGCCATCGAAACTGACGGTAGCAACTGGCGAGCCATTTAGCTCCAGGTCCACCGTGCAAGCCGAACCAACCCCGCCCGAGAATGTGAGGATACTCTTGGCGTTGGTGCCATCGGCGGTGTAATTCTCCGGCCGTTGAACAGCCATCCCCCGATAGCCCTTGAAACCATTCCACATATTGAGGGACGTGCCAGTGAGGATCGGATCAGCCAGTTCGGAATCGCGATACCAGTCGTAAACTACGCAATCGTCAAACACTTGTTCCCACGAATTTGCCCCAGCATCAAACTGCAACTTGTACGCTCGCGCATGATTCGGGTGCACCGTTCCATCGGACTCGTTCAGGTAAAGATTCTCGGCCAGCTCAAACCGAATGATCTTGGCGCCGTCGCCTTGCTCGATTTCCCAGTCGTCTTCGATCCACCGCATCACAGCAAATTCGCCAGCGGTTGCGCCCATCTCAGCATGCGCCGTGACGTTGATGGTCGAGTCAACCTTCGCCCCCGCTCGGCCTGTCCACACCGAAACGGTGCCCGTACCGTCGACGCCGATATCCGCATCCGGCTTCACGAGCATCACAGGTTCAAACAGCCCCCGATTCGAAAACTGACTCAACTGCAGATCGAACCCAAAATCCGGCGGCATCGACTGAATGCGAGTTTGAGCCTGGTACGTTCCGTTCGGCCCCTGATGCCCGAAGGTCCACACAATCGCATCGTCAAACCCTGTCGGCTGCCAGGGCTTCACCCCGACGAACGTGTAATCGTGGGAGCGCGCGAGCCAGCTGTAGAAGTCGGTCGCGATGATCGTGGCCAGTGCGGCCAGCTCCGAGCTATTCGAGGGCGAGCTATCGCTGGCCGTGAAATCCGCATAGGCCGTGGAATGGATCTGCTTTTTGGTCCCTGAGACAACCACACTGCCGTCGGGCGCATTGTTGGTTTCGGCGTGGGCCTTTCCCTTTTGGATAATCGCGTAGTCGCGCCAGCGCCGAAACGTTGTGACGACTTGAGCGGGCATCGATCCGGCCGCGGTGTCCAATCCTCCGCCGCAAACCTGCCGCCAGTTGCCGCCGAAGTTCTCTTGGAACGCCTCAAGGGACTCGGCCGCCGACTCAGCGCGTACGGTTCCATCGATGCGGCGAATGATTCTCTTGCCGACCGACAGGGCCGCGGCATCGAGCATTGCCGCCACGTTTGAATATCGCCGCGTGAACTCGATCGGGTCCGGCTGCAGGTAGTCCGCATCAACGGCCGTGGGGACTGAGACTGTGACCCCCAGCTTTGTGCCAAGCGTGCTGAACAAGCTGGCCCAGGTCGTCGACGTCGTCACTTCGAGATCGTCGGTCGATCGATCACGCCACCAATAGCGCACGTCGACCAGCGGCAGAATCCACAGCGATTCATCGGGCTTACCAGGTTCGGGGATCGGCCGCGCGACAATCCGCGGCGGGAGCAAGTAGAGGTCAGTCTCGAGAAAATACCCCGCCTCGTCGCCCATCTTCAGCTTGAGCGGGATACTGCTGCCATCCTTATGGGCCTGCGCGAGAATCCGGTCCTTTGCCGCTCCGCCGGCGAGGAAAAAACCGCGGGCCCAGCGCGTGGCGCCGGTCGGCCAATAGAGCGTGTTCAGCTGCGGCTGCGGGGGCTTCGGATAGTTCGCAATTGTCTGCCCGATGCCCTTCCGCACGCCGTACCAACTTTGCAGGCCGCGGCGGGGGGAGACGTCGTTCAGCGATTCGGCGAACTCGACCGTGTCGTCGACGTGCTGATGCTCGCGCAGGAACTTGGCGAGCTCGCCATCCTGATCGGGGAATAGTAGTTCGATGCCGCCGTAAAGGAGCATGCCGGGTTACTCCTTACGCGTGCAGGTCCCAGTCGAATTCGACGTCGAAGAAGATCGAGAGGCCGAGCCAATCGCCGCCGGTCAATGTGCGCGGGCCCTGGCAGCGATCGGGCACAAGGCCGTTGCGCAAAAACTGCTGGCCGTCTTTGAGCGGTTGCCACGGCTGCAGGACGATGGCGTCCGGATCGTCCACCAGAAGCGCCCGCAGGACCTGCCGCTTGTAGGAAGTCAGACTTCCCCGGCTTTCGTCCAGCATCGCGTATTCGAGCCGCGGGGGCTGATCAATCTTCACGCGAGAGAAGATGGTAACCACCAACTGCTTTTTCTCGCAGCATTGGTTGGGCCCGCCGCTGTCGTACATACCCTTGTCGAACATGCCGTCGGTGATGGCGAGCGTCGCGCAAATCTCTCCGCGCGGGAAATACGCGTTCGGTGGGATCGGCTCATCCGTAATGAAGACGAGCCCCTCGGCCAGCTTGTCGATTTGATCGTGCAACCGAGCCTTGACCGCTGTCAGCAGGTCAAAGTCGGTCGCATCGTAGCCCATCCCCGTCGACATTAAGCCACCCGAATCGCGAGAACATAAACTTGGCAAGTGACGGCCGACGCCCCGGTAACCCGCAACGTCCCGGCCGCCGCAATTTCATGCGCCGCGTCGTCGATCGTGCCCGCACGGCTGATCACCTTGTCCGATTTGTTGCAGTCGATGGCATCGGTAATTGCCGTCGCCCCGTTGCTGACAGTGATGGTGTCCGAAGCTCCGCCGGCCGCGGTTTGCACGCACCACACGTCGAGCACGCGCACCTTGTGCGTCATCGTCACATCGACATCGCCGGTGAGGGCGTTGGCCGTGATGCGAAACAGGACGGGAATGCCGCCCACAACGTTCACGTTGCCGACAACCGCCGCGTGCGCCGCAGTGAGCGCCGCCGACAGCAGCGAAACTACCGCTGCAATCAAGTTGGTGAACGTGAGTTTTTGAGTCAGCGGAGTGCCGCCCGGATCGTCGACAACGGGCAGGAGGTCGGTTCCAACCGGCGTGGTCATTTCGGTCAGTTCAGTAATTTTCTTAGTCATGGTTCGCTTACGACTCCGTGAGAATTGCTTCGCCACCTTCCGTGATGAGCACAAGCCCATCCTGCGTAAGTAGCGCGTTGCCGATGTTTTGTGTGCCCGGCCGCATGCTGACGGCCAGTTCGCGGCCGAGGGCCGCTAGTTGTTCCTGAAAGCGTGCGCGCTCGGGTGCGCCGAGAAACGCAGCCATTTGGCCGTCAACCACTTCCTGAAAATCTTCGAAGGCAGTTGCGATCGCCGCTCGAGGGCCTGCCGCCATTGGCAGCAACGCGTTATCGATTAAATCACTAAAGGACAAAGGACCCTCCAATTACGCCTTGTTGCGCATGCGGGCGGTTTGGTTTTTGGCGAGCTCGATCAACTCATCCTTGAACGCGGCCAGCTCCGAAGCCGGCGTGCCGTACGTCGTGTGCTCGGTCGCCATCGCCGAGTTGAAAGTGGTGAACGCAGCTTTCACCGCGGCCTTTACATCGGTGTCCATCCCGTTCAAAGCCTTATCCATTTCCTGCGAAAATGTCAGTGCCATCGATCAAACTCCTATCCAAGCAAAAGTGGTTCGCCATCTTCAGTGAGCAGCGTTTCGCCTTCTTCCGTCAGAAGCGCGGGCGTCGCCCAGTCGTCATTGATCGTTTCCGAACCCGGCGAATCGGTCAGGAAGAGCAGCCGGTTTTCCCGCAGCGAGAAAATCCGGTCCATCCACTCGTGAATCATTCCGGCCCGGTCGTTCGCGATCGTCAACGTGACCCGATCGGACAATTCGAAATCGGTGGCGCCATCGAAGATCGCGAGCAGGGGGCCATCGGTGTACAATTCCGTTGGCGGGCCGAGATACGCTTCATCGAGGAAGAGGCTCGAGCCGGCGGTAATGGCCAGCGTGATGCGGATCCGGAAGTAAACCTGCGAGGGCGGCACGGCCGGCGTGCGAAACGTATCGCTGAAACCCTGCCAGGATGTTGTGACGCTGCCAGCGACGTTGATCGAGTACGCCAGGTCGATACCCTGATCGTCTTGAATGACGGTTCCGCCAACCCCGTCGACCAATTCCACGGCGATGACACCGGCCGCGGGAACAACGTCGGCCTTGAGGAACACATTGGCCGCGTAGCTGGTCGATGGCTCGACAGTCACCGGGACCATGATCGTTGTCAGCTGCGCACCGTCGCTGTCAAACTCAACAGAGCGGGCCCCGCGAAGCACATTGGCCGATCCGGCGACCGTTGTGGCGTGGTTAATCGCAGGGGTACCGCCGGTCAGGGCGCTCGTGCTCGTGAGTTGAGCCGGATTCGTCACGCCCGTGAACACGATCGTGAACGTGAGGTTGGGAGAGGTCCCGGTCGACGTGACCGTGACACCTTCGAGTCCCGCCAGGGCCTGCAGGGCCGTTTGCACATCCGAAGCCGTGGCGTTGTAGGCGAGAGTTACGGTCGTCTGCGTTTGACCTGCGGCGTTCACCCAATGCAGCACGTAATAGCCGCCGGTGGGTGTGCCGGAAATGGCTACTGTTTGCTCCTCGATCGAGGAGAGTTTCAGCGTTGTGCCGAGGGTCGCAGTCGGGGCCAGCCAACCGGCCGGAAGGTTTGCCGAGTTATCGTCCGCGGTTTCAAACGTCCCGTTCGTGAGAAGGTTATCGGTCGATGTCGCCCGCTTGCTCGTGACTGTGACATTCGTTCCGGATCCCTTTGGCCAGGTCGGCGACAGCGGGGAAACGGCAGGCTCGGCGAAAATACTGAATACGGCCGTCCCATCGCTGTTGAGGCTTGTGACTTGCGCGAGAATGTCTTCCGCGAGGCAGAATTGAGCGCTCCGCCCGTCTCGACGCTTGACGGCGGCCACTGCTTTGCCGGTCCCGATGTTAGCCGAGCCGTACGTCAGGGAAGCCGCGACCGTGTTGGCCGCAAGTGTTTCGCCGGCGACTTCCATTTGCCGGATCAATTCGCGGATGGCGAGCGCTTCGGTCGATGCGAGCGGGACATCATCGGAAACCGTGAGCGTGACGAGCTGCTTGACCGGTTCGGACGTGAGGCCAGAGATAGCGGTCGCGCCGTTCGCCTGCAGGCTCGTCAGCGTCTGCAGCATGTTCTGCCGCACGGCTTCATATCGCGTCGGCAGCGTGTCGCCCAGGCCTTGCAGTGAGCCGTCAACGTCGGTCGGTGTGACTGTCCCCAGCGCAGCAGCGATCCCGGTCCCTGTATTCAGGAATCGGCCGAGGCGTCGGAATAGGGTTTCGAAGTTGATCATGCGAGTAGTTTTTCAGGGGCGACAAAAATAGTTGCGGGAAGCGTGCGCGACGTGTCGCCCGGCGATGTGGTTCGGTAGGGAAGGCAGCCGACTGCTACGGATTCGCCGACTCGCGGCGCCCGGTCCATCGCGTAGCGGATTTCCATATGCACGCCGTATACGAGCTTGCGGGCATCGGCGGAAAGTATCGGTGCGCTCGGCGTTACGTCGGCCTGACCGATTTGCACGTGCTGGATGCCGTTGCTGTCGCTGAACTGAACGTTCGGCGTCGGCAGCTCCGGCGGTTTGCCGACTCGAGTTGCTTCCAAGGCGATGTGACGCATCGCCGTATCGCGATAGAGTTGCACGAGGGCCAGGGAATTGCCCTGACTCGCGCTCGACGCGCCGGTCGGGAGGGCGATGCGGCCGTTATTCACGATCAGATCGGAATCGAGCCGATAGTCGAGATACATCGCTTCAAGGTGGCCGGGCGATGGATGCTCATAGTCCTCGTATTGCGGGATGTAACTCGGCGGTGTTGTCGTCGGGGTTCCAGGTTTGTATTCCGGTTTGTACGGCGGTGGAGCCTTTTCAACGTTCTGCGGCATCCTCGCCGGTTCGCAGGGAGTTTGCAGCACCGACAGAAAGAGGCCGGCGAGAGTGGCCGTCGGCCCCGGCTGATAGGAAATCTGATCATCAAAGCCGACGCCGAGGTCGCCCAGGGGCTTGCCGATATCGAAATATGGCCCGGCTCCCCAGATAGCCAGAGCAGTGGCCTCGCCGCCCGTATGGCGGATTCGCCCGCTCACTTCGATCGTGTTGTCCTTCAGCACGTCTTTCATGCCGAAGTGTTCGAGTACCGCGCACGTCTTGGCCCGTAGCGCTTGGTAGTGTGTCTTGGTTTCGAAGACTTTGAGCGCTAAAAGAAACAGGTTCTCTTTCGAGGTCGTCTTCGGGCCGGTCAGCGTCACGGATAGATCGGAGTACGACACAGCGCCGGTTTGTGTTGAGACCTGGTGAACAGCATCCCAGCTGACCGCTCCAAATTGTCCACCAGGCGACCACGGCGGCGAAACAATGATTTCTTCATCCCTCACCGTGAAATCAAGGTGCAAGCCGTCTTCCGATTCGTTCAGCGCGACGACCTGCCGCTTAAAGCCTCGCTGCTGCGGCGGGATGGCGATTTGCTTGGCGAGCGCGCGAGGGTCGATATTTTTGTGCGCGACGCGCAATCGGCCGGTGTACGTGCGCGATGTGAGCCACGTTCGGCAGTCGATGTCCTCGACAATCCAGAAGCGGAAATTCACGAGCCCGGTGTTATTCTTGGCGTTGCCGCCCCCGCAGATCGGGACGATGAATTCAACGCTGAATTGAATCGTGGCAGAGTTGCCGGACCGAATCGCCATGATTTGCAGCCTGGGCTTCGGCCCGTGCTCGATATCCATGTGATCGAGGTCGGCCGTGACCGTGCCCGGCGGTGCGTTGCGGGCCGCAGCTCCTGGGCGGATGTCATAGACCGGGGAATTGCCGATCATCATCCGGAACGGCCGCCGTGCGACGAGCAGCACGTTTAACAGGACGTTGATCCCGGCCCCAAGCTGCTGCCGAGGGGACTTTTTGCCGTGGAAGTCATTGGCCGAGGTGTGCACGTTCGCTGTGCAAGTGACAACGACGCGCATCCCGATCTGATCAACACCAGTTGATTCGTAAACGACATCGTGCGAGATCGGTTCGGTTAAAACGTCTTGCAGCAAAATTCCGTTGTATTCGATCGTCGTCTGCACGCAGAAACACCGCTGGCCCGCGGGTCATCTGGCATTGTCCGACAGAGGGGGCGGGCGTCAAAACCGCATCCGAAAGAAAACGGCTATTGCCCCCCGAAATACGGAATCACTTTTTGGGTTTGGCTGGCTTCAATTCGAGGCCAAGATATGCGGCGAGTTTTGCCGCGCGGCTGATGCTCATGTCGTCGCCGCGCAGGAATCGGCTGAGAGTCGTTTGAGGAATGCCGCTCGCTTTCGCGATTTCATTCGCCGATTTGCCGGTTGCAGCAACGGCATTCCGTAGATCATTGGCCATGTCTTCGCTCATGCTGAAGCATAGTACAAGATTTAGCCGAATGTTGCTTGACGATTAGCCGAATGTTGCTAACATGCTTTCTCACGGCCGGCAAGCCTCTCGAACAATTCACGCTCTCTGCGGGATGCATTCTTGTAGCTTGCCGGCATAAGTAGCACCCGCAGAGGGTTTGTCGTCTTGGCTTGGCTAGGTACGGCATGGCTCGGTGTGGCTGGGCACGGTCAGGCTAGGGGACCAACGGTCCATTTCACTTTTTCAGGAGGTTCGCAAAATGACGTATCGGGCATCGTTCGAATTGGTCGGCTCAATGCCGCTGTTGATGCACTGGGACAATATCGAAGGTGGGGACCAGTTGAAGGAGTGGCGGCAAGACCCAAAGAACAAGAACCAATCGGTTCCTGGCGACGATCGGTCGCCCGCGTGGACATGGACGACGTATCTATACACCGACGGTGAATTCGTCACGATGCCTTCCGATAACATCATGGGAGCGCTGATGTACGGTGGCTCCCAACTGATCCTGAAGAAGCAAAAGACATTCAAGGAGCTTTCGCAATCGGCCATCTTCATCGCGAGCGAGCACTGCCGCTTTGAGTCCGGCGGAAAGCAACTGCCCATCGCGAAGATCATAGGGATGAAAGATCAGCCGTTTTCAAAGCAAGCAGCGACCTGCCAGGACAGTCTTGGCTTTCGACTGTTCTGCAAGCGAGCGAAGATCGGACAGGCGAAACACGTTCGCGTCCGCCCTCGCTTCGATAACTGGAGGGTCAGCGGCGAGCTTGAAGTAACGAGCTCGGACCTGACGTTTGAAGTGCTCGAACAGATTTTCACGTTTGCGGGTCGCGCGGGCCTTGGCGATTGGCGCCCAAACAGCCCGAAGCGACCGGGACCTTACGGGATGTTCAATGCCAAGCTAAAGAAGATTTAGGCCGGGCCCGGTGTGGCATGGCAGGGCTTGGCCGGGCGAGGTGGGGCTAGGGCACCAATGGTGCATTTACAAAACAATCCAGGTCGGGCGCGGTGCGCAGTGGCAAGGCACGGCGCGGCGCGGTACGGCACGGTTTGGTGTGGTACGGCGAGGGGGCCAATGGCCCAATTTTCAAAAGGAGTAACGATGAAAGAGACAATCGCGGAAGTTACGGTGGCAGTTGATTCGCTCATGCAGCTGGCCGATTCTTACGAGCGCGGGCAGGTAATCGCGTGGTGTGACATCGAGCGTATTGCCGGCGATCGCACCGAATTTCGCAGCCGTCACATCATCAACAAATGGCGGAAGAGAATGGAGCAGGAGCGGGACATCGTAACGCTCGGCGCGCCGATGGTTGGTATTCGGTTGCTGACTCACCTGGAAACGGCGAGAGAGATTCCGCGGCTTCGTCAGCGAAAGGCCTACAAGCAGTTGCGTCGGGCCATTAAGCAGACGGCAACGGTCGATACATCGCGTCTTTCCGATCATGAGCGCCGCTTGCTGGTGGCCCAGCAGCACAACATGGCCGAGACTCGCAAAGAACTGTTTCGCTCGCAGCGTCAACTGGCTGAGGGTATCAAGGCGACAGAAACCAACCCTCGGAGAAAACCAGCGACGGCCTGACTATCGCCGGCGCTCAACTCGCTGCGGCCGAGTCAAATCGACTTTGTTGACCTCGCGCAAGAATTCGTCAAGCTCGGTGCCGTGGCCGCGGTCGCGTCCCTGTCGCGCGATCTCTTTTTCAACCTGTCGCACCCAATCAAGTGGCGCGAACTTTTTGATCATGCCATAGATATTGCTGATGACCTGCAGTCCTGCTGACACGTCGCGCACCAGCGCCTCAACTCCACGCGCGAGAACGGTTGTTGTCGCGTCTTTAATCGGTTGCAACTGATCCTGCAAATCCTGCAGAGCATCACTCAACCCAGCCGTGGCCCCGCCCGTGCGCTGCCCGCTCTCAATATTGCGAATCAGCCCGCGGCGCTCGGCTTCCAGGAAAGCAACCGCAATCGTGCCGTTGAACGCCATGAGGTGCTTCTTGCTCTCAACCAACTCCTCTCCCCACTCCGCCAGCAGGCCCGGCAGCTTTGCCAGGTGCGTAATCGGCTCGCCCCGCATGAGCGCGAACGGGTTCATCACTTTGGCGCCGAGGTCAGTCCCGAATTGAGTGGCGGCGCTCGCGACGTTCCGCTCCGGCCGGTTCATGCCGAGATCTGTGAGCG
>ERZ761584.319-NODE-319-length-16431-cov-17.146922_pt1 | contig 16431 bp, 18 predicted proteins | sample MGYA00512168_ERZ761584 | MGnify/ENA primary metagenome ERZ761584 (study PRJEB28899, sample SAMN03785564) | bioreactor sludge metagenome | biome: EBPR Sludge; feature: EBPR Bioreactor; material: 0.22µm filtered reactor supernatant | place: Saint Lucia: Queensland...
GCGTCGGTACGAGTCGCAGGGGATTGTGCTCGTGCTCGATTGGGACGGTGCGCCGCGGGTCGCCGAGTCAGCTCCGGAGACCTCGGGCGTGTTTGGCGAGTCACTGACGGAGCGGCAGGATCGCCTCGAGGCATGCCTGCTCGCGCTGCACGAGCGGGTGCGAGCGCTTGAAGACCGGGGGCTTTCTCCGGATGAGGTCGAGGCGATTCGGGTGGCGATGGGGACGGCTGGGGACGCTGTGGATACATCGGACCAATCGGACTCATCGGACGGATCTGATGCTGAGGCGCCAGAGGTTGCCCGTGCGGTCCGGGATTTGATTGACCTCGAGGATGAGGGGGTCGACATCGGGGCGCATCTGACTGATCTGAAAGTCGACGATCTTCGCGCCATTGCCAACGACATGGAGATCCGAAACCTTCACGGCAAGATGACCAAGGCGACGCTCATCGATCTGATCGTGACGGGGCTGCCTGGACAGCGCGCGCAGTACGCGGCCCGAACGGCTTGGGAAGACGCGCAGGACGGTGACGGCGCGATTGTGCGCGATGGGGTGCCGGTGGTTCCTGCGGGCGGGAGTTCGTAACCATTGCCCGATACCTACACTGACGCAGTGACCTCGCTCAACTGGATCCGGGAAGTTCTCGGGGACACGTTGGTCGGGGTCGCTTGGTCGGCGGAGCGGCTGGATGGGCACATGTTCAGCGATACCCGCATCACGAACCTGGTCGACGCGGTTGGGGCTTCGGCTGCGGCGGCATCGCTGGCCGAGTCGAAGGCGGCTCGGTACGCGACGATTGCGGGCAAGTGGACCGACGCCGACGCCTCGGAAGACATCACGAAGTCGGTTGAGTACTTCCAGGATCTTGCCAAGCGGATTCGGGCGGGTCAGCTCGTGCCACCGGGGGAAGCAGCGGCGGGTGGGTTCGCGGTCGAGGCCTTGGTGCTTCCGGACTTGAGCGAGTATCGGACGGACTGAGGGCGAGTGGGGAGTGGCTAGTGGTTAGTGGCGAGTGGGGAACGGGATGGGACTTATCGGACGAGATCGGACCTATCGCTTGATCGTTCGTTTTGGGCATGTCCCAGCGCCTTGCTCGGTCCTTGAACATCACGGTCGACCTATACAACCCTGACAACGCCAAGACGCCGGTCTCGAAGCGGTTTCAGGGGGCTAATCCGTCGTCGACTCCCACGGTCGTGGGTGCGAAGGCCCGGATCATCGCAAAGTACGACGTCAGCAAGCCCAACGCGCCGGGGCGGTCGAACGTCGATCAGATGGACACCACCGACGAGCTGCGGCTTGAGGGCGACACGCCGTGCGGCGACAACTGGTTCGGGGTCGTGACTGGACCGGCTGACTATCCCGAGCTGGGGACGTGGTTCCGGGTGATGGGTGGGCCGAAGACGGGGTCACGGTCGCGGGCGAAGAACTTCCTGATCGTTCGGGTTACGAAGCCGGCTTGGCACAGCTGAGAAGAGTGGCTAGTGGCTAGTGGGTAGTGGCGGGGAACGGGGGAAGTCGGGCGGATTGGACGGATCGGACCTATCAGGACTTGCTGCGATGTGGGGCAGGTTGACAGCAGCGGGCTTTCTCTGCCGTTTTGTTTGTAGTGCAGGCGGAATAGAGGTCGGGGAGAGCCCGGCACGGGGCCGTTTCTTCTCCGGTCTTTTGTTGAACACCGCCTGCACCCCTAAAGAGGGTCACGGTTCATGCCGAGTATTTGATTGTCGGAGTCTGTTCCGACTCAGTAATGTATCGAGCCTAATGTGCATCTCGGCCCCTCCTGGCTTCAGGTGGGGCCGCTCCTTGTTTCAGTCTGACCCTAAAGATTCTCGCCGGGTCTTCCGATGATCTCTGTGTTGGTCACTTAACGGACACCCACTCGAACCCCCGTTTCATGGATGCGTTCTTAGAAAACTGGGGCAGGCTGCCGCCGTAATACCAGGACGGCGGTAATGGCAATTTAGAGGATGTGGCAAAGGAGACCTTCGCGGAGGTTTTTGCCTCGATGCTGAAGGTTGGGCGGACCAAGACTTTGGCAAATTAGCCTGAGGTGATCGTTGATTTCGTCGAGCCCTATGCGCTAGGAGAATTTTGACGTACAATTAGCACATGGGCATCGCGACATTGCTGCCGAATGGCAATCTTCTCATCCCGGACGGAGGGTACGAAGACGGTACATACCTTGACGGTGTACGAGAGATTGGTCCCGAAGACCCGCTCCATGGGCGGTATTTGAAGTGGGCAGAGGACGCCATGGTGTGGACCCAAGAAGAGCGGGACGCGCGCGGGCTGACACGCTACATGCAAGAACACGGGATCGTCGCCTAAGAGAACGAATTCAAGGCACGCACTACAAAGCTCCTACCGGGAAACCGGAGGGGCTTTTCTCTTGACCGATGGACGATTTGTATCCGGCTGGACCGCCAGTTTGGTACCTCCTTATATGCTAAGCGAGGCCTCTCTCCTAACGGTGAGGGGCTTTGCTCTTTGGGGTCGTTCCTTCTCCACGATGGGCACTTGGCTTGACGCTGTCCGCAGCGAGGTTTACACGCTGGTCGAGGCGGCGATTCCTGAACTGACGACGGTCTTCGATGAAGTCGCGGCGCAGCGCGTGACGTGGCGCGAGATGGTCGAGGCGGCCGAGCAGGGCGACACGGAGCGGCTGCACCTTACGCCGCCTTGGCTCGTGATCGAGTGGGGGACTCCGGTGGCTTCGGAAGATTACGCCATCACCTGCGACGTGTACGAGTGGCCGCTGTCGCTGGTCGTCGCGTTCTCGGTCGCGGGGGCGTCCAACGTGGCCAAGACGACTGAGACGATGCTCCTGGAGGCCGAGAAGGCGATTGAGGCGGTGCGCGCGGCGATGCGGGCTCACAACGGGCCGACCTGCCAGTTCCTCAAGCACATGGGCAACCACGACGCCAAGAACCCGGCGAACGAGCTGTTCCTGACCTACGGGCTGCCGTTTCATGGGGTGGTCTTCGACGCCGTGATCCTCTGCGGGCAGACCTAGGGGCGGGTAGCGGGTGGCGGGGGACGGGCGGCGGTTCCGGAGGGAGTGGACCGGAGTGGACCTAGTGGACTTGGTTGACCTTCGTTCGTTGTTGGCGTGACGATTCGAGATGCGCAGCGGCTGTTCGAGCGGATGGAGCAGCAGGTCGACGATGCCGCGGAGCGGGGGTTTCAGAAGGCACTCGACCGGGGCCTGGCGCTGGCGCGGCGGCAGACTTCGGGGCGGCGGTCGCTCTCTGAGCTACGTCGGCGCGATTACCCGTATGCGACCCGACACGGTTCTCCGCTGCTCGATCCCGCGAAGGTGAATTCGCAGACGGGCGGGCTGCTTTCTCGGTGGTTCAAGTCGGGGCAGTTCGGGGGCTCGACTCAGGTGCTGGGCAAGGGAGACAAGATGCCGGGCCGCGTTTTGGGGCAGTCGGTGCGCGATCTTCGGGGCGCGATTGTCAACGATGATCCGGTGACTGAGTACCTCGAGGGGACGACGATTATGTTCCCGCGGCCGGTGGCGGATGCGGTCGAGAAAAAGCTCGAGGCGGAAGCGGAATCGATTGTGGCCAAGGCGGTTCAGGGCGTTCTTTCGCGGTATGCGACGTGAGCCTAAGATTGAGCCGATCACCGATCCTTCGGTGGCGGGTGACCAGGTCGTTCCGGTCGAAGTGGACCCTGCGGAGCCAATTGAGCAGGCTGCCGGATTCGGAGGCTTTGGGCAGTCCGGTGTAGATGTTCAGGCAGCGCTTGCCGAGGACCGGGGGGCCGTCTAATGCCGAGCATTGCCGTTTGGCTGCTTGCCAAGAACATCACAGTGGTTACGGTGACGCCTCAAACGGTGGGGGCTGATGGCACGCTTACCGGCGCAACGGCGATCCCGCTCGTGGCCAAGCTGCGCGACATCGACGACGAGCTTGAGGAACAGACTGAGGAGATCAACCCAATCACTTCGGGTCGGCTCAATAACGTGCCAATCGCTCAGGGCTATCGTTGCGCGATCGAGTTCCTGGGGGTGAACGACGGCGGGGACCCGGACCCGATGATGACGGCGTGGCTCACCTACAGCATCTATAAGATCGCGTACACGATCGGAACCGGCGGGTCGGCCAAGGTCAAGACCATTTACGGCTGCCGGGCCCGCAAGAGCTTCAAGACCAACGGCAAGGGCGCGCCTCAGCTGCGATTCGAGATTCTCTGCGTTGACGTTGGAGCGACCGACTTCGTGACGTTCGCCTGACCCAGGCCCCCACCCTAACCCTCCCCCACGAGAGTGGGAGAGGGGATTTTATTAGAGCACTATGAATGGAAACCCTTTGATGATTCGCCGGAAGCGGCGAGAGCATATCGACGTGATTCTTCACGACTGGGACCAGCCCGAGGGCGCTCAGGCTTACGAGCTGAAGCTGTTCCGGCTGACTGGCAACGACATCCTTCGTGCGCAGTCGCTGTGGGAGGAGCTGACGCAGATCTATGCCCTCGGGGGGACGCCTCTGCCGCCGGTCGATGATCAGCCGGTGATCGTGTCTAGCGGGGCTTGCCAGTTGGCTGCGTACCTCTACACGGCCCAGCGCGAGACCGATCCGAAGGATGGCGGCTACACGGTCGAGATGCTGTTCGCGATGATGACGAGCGACGTGCTGCTGGCCCAGATGCAGCAGGTGTTCTCGGCGGTCCTGCCGCTGCCGACGCCCGAGCAGAAGGACGAGAAGGGCGAGAAGAAGCAGGGACTGGTGTTCGTCGACCCTTTATCCTCTGGCGCGACGCGGCCGTCCGAGTCTGCGCAGGAAATTTCCTAGGGCATCCCGAGCTGATGGCGCGGGCCGATACCGCGCTTTGGTCGATTAACGAGCGGCTCGGCTCGCTGTGTGCTTTCCTGGGTGCTGATCCGGCAGGCTGCTCGATTCCTGTCCCGTCGATCGACTGGGTCGGCGAGCTGCTGGAAGCGTTCAAGGCGGACGACGATGAGGACGAGGCTGACCCGGACGGTGATCCGCTGGCGCACATCCCGGGGACGATCACGGAGTAGTGGGTAGTGGGTAGTGGACCGGAGTTGGGTTGGTGGACTTTGGTCGGGCGTTCCTTTGGGTTGGCCTGGCATGGTGTCGCGGGAGAGCCGCGGACGGCGCCTTTGGAAGAATCCGCTCATGAAACACTAGGCCGCTGAGTTCTCATGCCGATTGTCATCAACGTCGCGACGCAGGCCGACCTCGGGGTCTTCAAGGACCTCGTGAAGGCGCTTGGGCAGGCCAAGCAGGGCGTCCAGGGCTTTGCGCAGGCTACGGGGCCCTATACGGGTGGTTCTGGGCGTGGCTCGAAGCCTCCACAGGTCGGGCCGACGCAGATGGACCTGTTCAAGTACTTTGACTCGGCCAACAAGGCCACGAAGGGCGGGTTCCAGTCTCAGCGGGACGACGCGCTTCGTCGGGCGTTCCAGGGTGCGCAGCAGAGGTACCTCCAATCGGGCGACCCGGCGGCGCTGCGGCAGATGAACGCTTTGTCGGGCCAGGTGGCGAAGCTGGGGCAGGGCTCGGGTGGGTTTGGCCAGGCGCTGATGAAAGCTATTGGCTCGACCCGGTTCGGGGTGGGTGGAGGTGGCGGGGTGCAGCCGCTGATCGGTCAGGTCGCGAACGTTCTGGGCAAGGCTGGTCCGATCGGGGTTGCGGTGACGGCAGGGGCCGCAGTGATTGGCACGTTCGTTGGGATTGTCAGCTCGGCCAACGAGCAGCTCCGGGCGTTTACGGGCAACATGCTTGAGGCGAACACGTCGGCCACGTCTGCGCAGGCGCTGAACAAGGTCGGGTCGTTGCTCGGCGGCGACATGGCGGGCCGGGCTCGTCAGTTCCGGGATACGATCGGCTCCAACGGGATCGCGATGGATGCGGCAATGCGCGCGGGGATCAGCCCGATCAAAGACCCCTTCGGTCGGACGGACTACGGTGCGGACTTCTTGAAGGCGCTCAAGCAAGTGGCGTTCGCGGGCTCGGAGCAGGAGGCGAAGCGGTTGTCGCAGATCTACGGTCAGCCCGATATGGCGCGGGCTTACTACCTGTCGGACTCGACGAAGCAGTACATGCTGAACCAGAGCGAGAAGGCTCCGACGAAGGCATCGATGCAGGCTGCCGAGGAGTTCACGTTCTGGCTGGAGGACTTCAAGCGGGTCGGGATGGAATTCGTGCGCGAGGTCGGTGCTCCGATGCTGTCGGGGCTCTCGAAGGTGGTCAAGTTCTTCGTCGGTTTGGCGCAGGGCCTGAAGGCGATCGGGAATTACATCGCGAACAGCGCGGTCCTTTCGGCTCTTATCTATGGCGCTATTGGCGCGCTGGGTGGCGGGGGCGACGGCAAGAAGGCGCAGTCGGCGCTCGACAAGAACACGGCGGCGATCAACGCGAACACGCGGGCGTTGGGAGACGGTCGAGGCATCTATGGCGGTGGCCAGCGGGCTCAGCGGGCGTTGCCGTCTCGAATTCGGGGCAAGTACCTCAATGAGCGAGCGTACCGTCAGGCGCTGTCCACGGGTCTGTTGTAAGAGGGCCCCGACACCGCCAAGGGGAGAGCAAATGCGGGCGGGACGCCTCTATGAGGATCATTGTATCACGGGTTCTGCCTGACGCGGTCCGTTTCTTCGCTTCATGCCCACGTCAGCACAGACGACGCCCGGTCGCCGCACCCGGATCACGATTGGCAACATGCCGGAGGTCGTCACCCAGATTCCCTTCGTCTATGAGCGGCGGGCGGACGAGATTGCGCGGGGGACGCAGGCGGCGGGTGCTGAGATCAAGTTCGTGCCGGGAATTGGGCTCCGGCTGCGGGCTCACCAGGACGACGTTGGCCGGCTCTTCGAACGGGCCGACGCGCAGGACAAGTTCTTGCTCGACGCGGCTGTCCAGGTTGGGCCGACGTGGAGCAAGACGTTCATCCATCGGCAGTACAACTATCCCGAGCTGAACTACGTCGATTCGGGGGCGGGCACCACGGTCCCGATGTATGAGAAGCGGGTTCCGGCGGGGGCGGATTGGGACGGACGGCTCGACGCGGACGAAGCAGCGTTTCCCGGGCCGATGTCGTCGCAGGACCCGAGCCCGCTGGACCGGGTGTTTAAGTCGTCCGAAGTTCACAGGCCCGACCACGCGCTGTATCTGATCGCATACGTGCCCTTCTCTCCAGCGCGGGGAGGTCCTTGGGGGACGATCTACTTCACCGGTCCAGCGGGGACAAACAAAGCGGGAAAGGGCACTGGGCAATACGCGGTCAAGCTGCTGATGAACAACCGGTGCCGACTCTTTGAGCGGTGCAAGACTGGTGGCGACCTGACCGGGCGGGCGTGGGTTCAGCGGCTTGAATTCGAGTACGCGATTGATCCAGGCCCTGACCGGCTGTACTACATGCGGATCGAGTCGAACGCTTCGGAGTCTTGCGGCTCGACGTGGAAGGGCTCGGTCATTACGTTCTCAAGTGGCGAGCAAATTCCGATGCATGCGGATCACGCCGACATCATCCTGATGGCGGTTTCAGTGACTTCGGTGGCGATCAGCAGCACTCGAAAGCCGGTGGTCTATAAGGTGCCTCTCGATGAGGTCAACCCGCCAGAGCTTCAGCCGGTGCGTGTTGACTTCCGGCGCGACGTGCGGGGGCTGCTGTCGGTCTCGAACGCTTCATTCCCCGAGACGGTGACCTTCGACGACGACCCGTTCGTGGTGTCGGGGTGGCCCACCGCTGGGACGCCGATGCGCGTGGAGTGGTACGGCGACTTTCCGGACGGCTGCGACCTTGATATACGGATTTACGATGCGGCAACCGACGCGGAGCTGCCAGGGATTCCACTGGAAACCTTGATTGTCCACGACTGCCTTGGCGGGGTGCGCGAGTACGCAATGACGGGCCACGACCCTTCGCACCGACGATTCTACGCGCGGATTACCTTGACGAGCGACGGCGACGTGACGCCCACCCTGCTCCGTTACCGAGTGGTGCGACGCGGGACGATCAACAACCCGGAGTTCGACACCATCGTGCTGCCGACGGCGCGGGCTGGCTCGAACGGGCTCGGGCGGCAGGAGGTCGTCGACCTGATTGAGATCGACGACGCCACGGACGACCCGGCCCAGGAGACGGCATCGATCGTGATTGCCGACTTCACGAACGAGATGCCTGAGCTTCAGTACCGCGTACGCCAGGCGGTCGACGTGGACGTGGTCGACGCCAGCAACAACATCGTTTCTCGGCTCGCGCGGTTCTTCATCAACCCGAACGAAAGCGAGCAGATCGCGGGCGAGCTGGTGGGCGATCCTGCCAAGGTCTGGCCGAAGGCAGGGTCTCGGCTGTACCGGCTCTCTGGCAACGGCGAAGCGACGCGGCTGAAGTCAATGCTGTTCCCGCACCGGTGGAGCCTGATCGATGAGCCAGCAGAGGGCGAGGGGACGCCGGTCAATGCGATGAAGGTCACGGACGGGCTGGCGACGGCTTTCGAGTTCGCGGGGTACTTGGAGTCGGCGGGCCGGATCGACGTTCCGGATCTGCCGATTCGGTTCTTCCCGGGCGATGCTGATTCTCAGGACCTGATCGTCGAGCCCTTCGCCGAGATTTACCCTTGGATCGTCGAGAACGCGCGCGACTACCTGGGCGGCTGGCCGGTTTACGACTGCAACGCGGGCGCGAACGGCATGTGGCGGATCATCCAGCAGAAGCGGCCACCTTACAACGTCCTGATGCGCTTCACGGGCTTGCACCCGGGCGCGGGGAAGCTGCCGCACCTACTGGCGTCGTATCCGGTCGACAACGGGGTCGGGGCATTCTCGTCGCAACTGATCCCGCACAACTTCATCGACAAGGAGGGGGCAAAGAGGCACATCGAGCCGCCTGAGGGGAATTGCGTGCTCGTGCTAGGCGGGGTTCCGGTGGGCGGCGCGCAGGTCGCGTCTCAGCTGACCCAGTTCCTGTTCAACCCGGTCTCGGCGAACTTCTTCAACCTGGATTCGAGCCACGACCACTACCCGGACTCGTCTTCGCCGGACTTCATGGGTGGCGACGCGGTCCCGATCGTCGTAATCGATGCCACGCTTTCGAAGCCGGAGGCGGTCAACTGGGTCGGGCGTCGGGTGTTCGATTACTCGTGCTATGCCCGGGAGTACTGGTCGTTCCACGCGCCGATGCGGTTCATCGTCGACACGACCGACCCTTACCAGACCTATCCTCGGCGGCTTCGGTTTGGCGATGTCGTCGAGGTGCTGCAGGACGACGGCGTGACATGGCGGACGTTCCTGGTCGTGCGCTGCTCGCCTTCTTACCAGCAGGATGGGTTCCAGTTTGCGCGGTATGAGCTGGTGACATCGTCGGTGATTCAGCGATTCGGGATGCCGGTGGGGATGTTCGACCTTTTCGTGCTGGAGAAGTGGCGACGCAAGGCGCTACGGCGCGAGAGTGGGCGGTCGTTCCGGTCTCAGTTCCTTCGGACGGCGAACCGGAAGGTCGAGGTGGGTGCGTCTTCGATGGTCATGTCTCCGGCGATGCAGATGGGTCCGATTCAGGAGATTGACCCGGACGAGGCGACGTTTGGGACGTTCAACTTCATGCCGGACTATGATCCGGTGCCGTAGGGCCGTTCGTTGGGTTCATGGCTTCTTGTGCGCGTCGACGGCGCTTTGACGGTGGCTGGATCGAGTTTCGAGCGGAAGGGACTCCTGAGTTCATTGAGCGGGTGAAGGCGGCCATGGAGCGGACTGTTCAGGTGGAGCGGCTGACGGACAAGACGGCGCGCGAGCATCCCGACTACGTCCCGCCAAGGCCGCCTCGTCGCGGCGGGTGCGGGGGCTCGGGTGGTTAGGCGAAACGTCGGGCCGCGCAACTACCGATTCAAAGCCGTCTTCACCCCAGCGGGAAGCTACTCAGGGATTGGGGTCGGGGTCACGTCGTTCGGCACGGCGACGATCCAGTGGGGCGCGGACTTTCCGACGCAGGGCGTCAAGGCGACGTATGGGGTGGCAGACAGTCCTGCGGCCTCGGGCGGTTCGCTGGTCATTGAGAGCCCGTACTTCACCACGATCTCGACCGGGATTCTCTCGTACATCGGCGCTGATGTCGAGATCGAGATTGACGGGCTCAGCTTGAGCGTTCCGCCGCCCTGCACGGGCTCGACCTGGTCGTTCACCGAGATGCGGATTTTCGTGGACGGCGCGTTGCTGCTGACGCTGGGGCCGACAGGTGGGACCGATACGTACAGCCACCGGAAGAACTGGATGGGCATGGAGGCCGAGGACTCGCCAGCATCGCTCCGGCCCTGCGGACCGGGTTGCCCTGGGCCGGGAGTCGTCTCGACGCTCGGTCAGACCACGCAGGTATCCGGCGGCTATCAGATCGACGATGGCTCCGGCTACGCGAGCGAAACGGTGGCGATGCTGGCGGCGGGTGTCCTGGCTCCTGGCGCGGTGGCTTGCCGGGACGATGGATGCGACTGCACGGAGGACCTGCCAGCAGTTACGGGGACGGATTCGTACGCGGTCCTGGTCTCGGCGGGGTCCTACTTCTTTGCCAGCGACACCGTGAGCACGGAGGATTGCTACTGCCCCACAGATCCGCCGACCTTCGCGGGGACGATCCATTTGCACGACTCCTTCGCGCGCAGGTGGCGTCAATACGCCTACGTTCACATCGTCTCGACGGCGCACGGGATTCCCTACACCGGGGTGCGCAAGGACACCTGCTGCGGCTGCGCTTGCATCGTCGTGCCAGACGACTGCGACTTCGATGATGATGCGGACACCGAAGCGATCACGTATTGCGAGACCTATCGGTACGTGGAGTCCTGGGCTGGGCACGACTACTGCGCGTTCGACTGGATTCCCTGCCCTTATCCGCCGGGCGGGAACTGCGGGTCGCTCTTCGAGAATGACCTTTGCTTCTACCGGGCGTCGGTGCATGTCTATTGGCCAACCGAGCCCAGTTGTGGCGGTGAATCGGCTTCGGGGCCTCACAACTCGCGCGACTTCCTGGGTCGGTACACGCGGGTCTCGGCGAAGGATGGCCAACTGTGGCTGCTCCGGGCTGACGCGGGGTCGCCTCGAGGTGGCTGGCACCACGAACTGCTGTGGGGCTCGAACGTCTCGACGCCGCGGGGGCTTTGGAACCGGGAATTCGCCTTTGAACTCGTTTACCGCAACACTTCGGACGGACACGTTTATTGGACTCGGTCGACCGATGATTGCAACACCTTCGAGACTCCCGAGCTGCTGTTTATGGCCTCCAAGTACCCCGACGCCTTCCACGACTCCCGATGGACGGGATTCTCGGTCTTCAAGCATGACTCAGGCTCCAGCGGCGTCGGCAAGATCTACCTGCGGCTCCGGGGTCCGGACGACAACGCTCCAGGCGCTGAGTTCACGGTCAAGGATGCGGCGGGTGTTGCGATCTCGTTTGAGGATGACTCTTGCGGCATCACGGTGCCCGAGATTGGCCCGAACGCCTGGGTTCTCACGGCAAAGAAGGCCGGTGACACTGAGCCCTCGGAGTGGGAATCGACCGACAACGGCGCTTCATGGGAGCAGGTGTAGCGCGTGGCGGTGACGCTGCTGGCCTCGGCTTGCCCTCCGCCGGTCGTTCCGAGCGGACTCGTTTGGCCTGAGGATTGCTACGCGGGCACGGACTCGCCGGATGTAGCGGCTGCGCTGGTTTCGGGGCGCGATCCCTTCACTCCTTCGTGGAACCAGAACGCAGCGATGCTCGACCTGGCGACGCGCTCGGGTTCGGGTGGCTATGGGCTGGTCTATGGCGGGGTGATCTCGGCGGGGGTGGGCCTGCTGGCGTCGGTGACGGGCGCGGTGGCGCTGATCGACGGCGTCGTGGCCAAGAAGACCTTCGCGAGCCTGGCGCTGCCAGCTTCGCAGCCTCGGGTCTGGATTTGGTTCAAGCAGGACCGGACGCTCCAGTACACGACGACCACGACCAAGCCGACGGCGAAGTGCGTTCTGCTTGGCTCGCTGGCAACGGACGGCTCGGGGGTGATTGCGGGCTCGATTGACACTTCGGGCGTTGTCTACTTCGCCTCAGGCGTGTTCTTCCGTGAGACGGCGGACCTTGGCCAGCCTTCGGACTCGCCGGACGCTTCGGTGCGGGTCGTGACGAAGACGCTGGGCGGGCTGTTCTGGTGGGACGGCGGCCAGTGGGCGATGGTACCGAAGGGCTTCGCGTGGAGCAAGGACGTGATTCCGGCTGGGGAGACGGTCGTGATTCCGAGTGGGGCTCAACAGTCAATTTTTGGGACGCTTTCGGTGTCGGGTCGGGTCACCGTTTATGGGAAGTTGAGGGTAACTAGCTAATGGCCAACGTAACAGACATCGTAGACGGCGACATCAAGTGCGACAAGATCATTGGGAACGCGGTCGCGCTGAGTTTTGGTCGGGCCGCGGTGTCGATGACCGACGCCGACAAGACGCTCTCGTCGTCCGAGTACGACCAGGGCATCATCGAGATGTCGGGGACGCTGACGGCTGGGCGCAACGTGATTCTGCCGCTGACCGATGGTGCGGTGAAGTTCGTTGTCAACAAGACCGGACAGACCTTGACCTTTAAGGGGGCGTCGGGTACGGGCGTTGCGGTGGCAACGCTGAAGGGGGCTTGGATCTACAGCGACGGCACGAATTGGTATCGGATGTCGGCAGACGTTACGCTGTAGCAGTTCATTGATAGATCAGCTTAGCCTCTCCAAGTCCACGATGAAGTCGAACCCCGGAGCCCCGTACTTGCGCCATAGCGTGAAGATGGCAACGTCCAGTTTCCTTCTAACCACTTCGAACTCATCACTCCAAAACGTACCTGAGTGAAGGCTACCATTGAATTTGGCCACACGGTATCTCCCGAGTTGGTTCATGGCCGACAAGTGATTAAGATACCTCCACACGTCTTCTTCGGCTTCAAGCTGAGCCAAGTTAGCTAGTTTGGTCAAATCGTGATGCGTGGTATGGTCTTCGCCTCGTGCCACTAGCAAGCCCTTAAAAGCATTCTCGTACGAGAGCTGCAACAACATCTGCGCTGCGTCTAGCATCCGGATTTGCAGGTTGTTCTGAACCATTTCAGCATGCTCGGCCTTGGTCGGTCTCAACTTGGTTTTCGTAGCGTGCTTGCGCTTGATCGCCTCGATGGCTTTGGCTTCCATGAACTCTGACGCGAATCGAAGCTCCCTAGCCTGCTCAAACCACTTGTCAGGATTTGTGAGCAGCCATTCCTCGACGCTAACCTCATCGGGGCGCTTTTTTTCGTTCGTTCGAGCTATGCCAAAGCTCACCGACCTTGTTCCTAAGCCCGACCCGAAGAGCGTGAACACAGGCCTCCAGCAGTGCCCGACCGCGAAGCTGATCCAACTGCATGGCCTGCCTGCAGACCCGCTGCCTGCTGAGCCGCTCGGGCTCGACGCCATCACCAACAAGTGGTGGCGGGACAGGATGGTCACGGAGGACGTGGGTCCGTTCCGGGTCACCGGCTTCAAGCCCGCCGTGATTCACCTGCGGCGCTCGCTCAACAAGGTCCAGGCGCGAAAGCCTCAGCTCTTCAAGGTTCTTGGGTCCGCTGGAATGCTCGCAGTTCGTCACGTGCGTGGTGTTCCGGGGACGCCGTCGAACCATGCCTTCGGGATGGGAATCGATTTCACGATTGCGGGGCGGCTCGATCAGATGGGCGACAACATGGTCATGCGGGGCTCGCTGGAGTTGTACTCGATCCTGAAAGAGGACCTCTGGTACTGGCTTGGTGCCGCGAAGCGCGAGGACGGCATGCACTGGGAGGCTTCGAAGCAGCTCATTAACCGCTGGATCGCCGAAGGGCTGCTCTGAGGCGAAGCCAGGTCTCACCCTGGGCAATTCCTGGCGGCGAGTGGTGGTCCATGCCTCAGTAGGCGTTCCTTCCTCCTGATGGGCGTTATCACCACGATCAGGCCGAAGCAGACGTTCCCGCTGCAGTACTTCAGCTCGGGCGGAATCTTACTGCTAACCAATGATGATTATGCGGCCACCCTCTACTACCTGGTGACCACAGACGGCTCGGTGCCGTCGTACGAGACGATCTTAGCGACCGGGACCGCCATCACGGCCCGCGGCAGCGCGTACCTCAGCAGCACCCAGCAGTGCTGGATGTGGTGCGCTTCGGCCCTTGCTTGCAACATTACGGCGACCCCGACCGTCGACGTGGCGCTGACGGCCTACCCCGACCTTCCGGGGCTCTACAACGCGTCGGGCATGCACCGGTTTCTCTTGCAGCGCCAGAACGCCGGTAAGACGCCTGCGGGAGTGGGGTTAGGAGGCTGCGGGATCGCCTTGATTGGCGATTCATTCTTGAAGGGCTACAACCAGTCGCATCCATACCGAAACACGGTTTCATTCTTGGCTCACCGCGCGATGCAGGAGACGCCTTGGCAGCAGGGGGCTCCTGGCGGGCGCGGGTACGTGTCCGGGCGGTCCGGAACAACCGCATGGCCAGGCGGCGCCGCTACCCTTTCCGGCCAAGGCATCTGGACGTACGATGCGAACTGGCTGACCACGTCAGCCGCGTCGATCAACAATCTGCGGAGTACGTCCAACGGCGCGGCGCAGGTTCGCATCTTCATGGACCCGACTGCCGACCCGATGTTCCGCGAGGCGACCACAGACATCGCGATCGTGCACGGCAAGGAAGCTGCTGCGGGAACGATGACCTTCGACATCAAGTTCGCGTCGACCGACACTGGCTTCTTCACCGCTGGGACCGGCGACATCACCGGAACGATCGACATGAACGCGGCCACGCAGGGAGGGCTGTACACCTTCCCAAGCGAGTTGCAGGGCCTACTGTCGACGCTGACTTCGCCGTTCATCCTGCAAATCAGCCGGACGGCTGGGACGATCTACTTTGAGGGCGCGCACTTCTTCAACGGTGACAAAGCCTCTGGCTTCTGTGTTCGCGACTTCTCGCGCATCGGCGCTGCCACCGGTGACGCGACGTTCCCGGGCTCGGCGAACGGTAGGGCGGCGACGATCACGAAGGCTTGCTCGTTCGGCTCGACGGTCGACACCTGCACGGCGATGTTTGTGCTGGGCTACGGCATCAACGACTGCAATCAGTCGATTTCAATCGACGCATTCCAGACGGAGCTGGAGCGCGACATTGCTCAGATCGACTCGGACAGCACCCACCGGTCTTGCGCGCAGCTCTGGATCAACGGGTGCCTCGACGAAGGCCTCCACGCGAGGACCCCGCCTTGGAACACCTACAAGTCGGCAATCAAGGAGGTGGCGGCGGGTATCGAGTACTGCAGCGTGCTCGACTTCGATGAGCTCATGAACAACCCGGACACCGCAGCCGAGGTGGATGTGTTCGAGGCATTCCCGTATCGGTATTCCACCAACGCGACGAAGCACCCCTCGGACGAGATGGCGGCTGCGATGGTGGCTTATATGCGGGCGGCATGGACTATCCCAATGGCGGTGGCGGCATGAAGTGGGTAACCGACTGGGTTGAGAACATGTACCTCCGGAAGTTCCGGGATCACTTCGTAGAGGAGTATGACTGCCCGATGATCAATCGGATGGCGTCTGCGGATTGCGTCCTGATCCTAACCGGCGCAGCTTCGCCGACGCCGGGATCGATCGTTGTAACGTACAAGCCGTTCTTCGTCGACCGGCCCATCATCATGCGCGGGTGGCACATTCCGGTTCAGACCAACCCGACGGACGGGACGAAGATGCGACTCGTTTTGATGGAGGCTGATGCAACGACGAAGCTGCCGACTACGCGCATCGCGGGTTCGGACTCTGGGTGGTTCGACGTTTCGTCGGCAAACACTACGATCGGAGATGCGGGCGGAGACAATCACAAGCAGGTCGCTCTCGCTTCGGCCGGCCGGTACAGCTTGGGTCGACCACGGCTCTGCTACATCGGCTTTGCCTGCACTTCGCCGGTAGCGGGTGGCAACTTCAGGGGCAGGTCGAATCGCGACATCATCAAAGGCCGAAGGGCGATGCAATACACGGGCGCGACCGACCTCAACGCAAACTACGCCACTTTCAACATCCCAGAAAGCCCGGCAGCCGGATCCCTGGCGGCGGCGGGGGACGCGACGAACGGGAACATCGGGTTCCGGCTGCTGTGCGCGCTGACGATGGCTGGGAACATCAGCTAAGGAGTACCCATGATTACTTGGAAACGGACAGAAAACACGCTCCACGGCCAGGAGATCGAGGTCTTTCGCGATGAGGTTTCGATTGGAACCCTGTGGGTCGGCCAAGAGGCCACCGACGAGGAAGTCGAGGTTCGCGTCACTGCTTGGGTAGAAGGCCGATGAGGCTGCTTGGCGCACCCTGGGCGGGTGGGAAGCCCGCTAACCCTGGCTATGCTTCACTGGAGGTCTTTGAGCGCGTGCTCGGGCTGTGTGAGCAACTTGAGATCACTCACCTGCGGTTCAACCT
>ERZ761584.320-NODE-320-length-16424-cov-4.691857_pt1 | contig 16424 bp, 20 predicted proteins | sample MGYA00512168_ERZ761584 | MGnify/ENA primary metagenome ERZ761584 (study PRJEB28899, sample SAMN03785564) | bioreactor sludge metagenome | biome: EBPR Sludge; feature: EBPR Bioreactor; material: 0.22µm filtered reactor supernatant | place: Saint Lucia: Queensland...
CCCCCGCCGTGCCTTCCTCGGGGACCTGGGCGACCGTCTCGCCGGGGTCGACGACATAGTGGGCGGAGGCACGCACGGCGGGGTTCGCTAGGTAGGCGGCGATGTTGTACGCCCGGCCTTCCTCGCATGGGGTTTCGGCGGTGTGGACCACCACCAGCCGCACCCCACCCGTACGAGACGGGTAGGACGACGAGTTCGAGACGGTTCTCATCGTGACCCCGGATGGTCGAGCAGGTAGTAGCCGGTCATGCGATGTCCGCCCGCACGACAACCTTCATGATCTGAGTTCCGTTTGGGAACGTCAGCTTTCGCCCGCCGATCTGCACCTCGAACTCCGCCTGGTACATCCCCGCCGTATCCGTATCGCCCGCCGACCACGAATAGGACAACACGCCAGCAAGCCCATCAACGATAGTGGCCGTAGCGTTCACCTTAGCTGCAGCCGTCGGGTCGTGAGCGCTGCGCATGTAGAACTTCGGGCTTGTCGCCGACGACAGATCCACCGCGGTCCCATCGGCGTACTTGCACGCAACTGTCAAACTCGGGAGCAGGTCGTTGCGGACCATGTAGTGCGTTAGATCAGCCATCGTTGTTCATCCTCACCAAAATCCGCCCCTGCCTTCCCAGCGACCCCACAACCTGTTCGTGGCCCGTGGTGGCGGCACGAATCGTGGACCTGTGGCTCAACACCACCACCGTGCGACGACCGACGGAAGCCGGCCCGAATGCCGACCCGCCCACCGTGTCGACGACCAACAACCCGGCCGACGCCTGCCCAGCCACGGTCCGCACCGCGGCGATCGAGCCGACCAACGCCAGTACAGCACCGGCGGCACCGAGCCTGGCGACCGTTCCCGTTGCCGAACCGTCCACCACGATCCCGGCGGTGGCGGAGCCGGGCACGGTCGTCCCACCCGTCGCCGTCGCCGTCACGGTAATCGTGCCGGTTGCGGTGGCGACATGCGTAACGACCGCTTGCACCGCCCCGGTTGCGGACACCGAGGCGCCCACCGCAGCGACAACAGTCCTCGTGCCGACAACGGTGGTGGCGACAAGCAGAACGGACGCTGCTTGCCCCGTGGCTTGCCCTTCGACCGTGCCTGCGGCGATGCCGTTAACCGCTATGGCCGATGCCGCGGCGCCGTTCACGGTTTTGGTCCCGGCGACCGTCCCGACCGCCATGGGTGTCGACACTGCGGCACCGTTGACAGTGCGCAGACCCGCCGCGGCGCCGGTTGTTACCAATGACGAGGTGGCCGCACCGGCGGTCAGGCGGCTACCGGCTGCCGTCCCGGTAGCGCCGATGGCTGCAGCGGCGGCGCCGGAAACCGTCCGGGTGCCGGCGACCAGCCCGGACACCGTCAGCGTTCCCGTGGCTGCCGCCGGGACGGCTACCGTGCCCGCCGCTGCAGCGACGACAGCCAGAACCGACGACAGGGCGCCGTTGACTCGCCGCAGGCCCACAATCAGCCCGGTGGCTGTCAGGGTCGAGACTGCCGTCCCGACCTTCACCGGGCTGCCGGCAGCCGTACCAGTGACCGTGAGCGTGGACACCGCGGTGCTGAGAACGGTGCGGGTGCCGGTGACGATGCCGGTGGCGGCGACCGTGGCGGCAGCGGTGCCGGGGGTGGTCCGCTCGCCTGCGACTGTCCCCGTGGCTGTCAGCGTGGCAGCGGTGGAACCGTTGACCGTGCGGGTACCAGCAACGGTGCCGGAGACGGTCAACGTCGAAACGGCGGCTCCGGAAACGGTCGACGCCCCGGTGGCTGAGTAGTGGGCAACCTGGCCGACGGTAAGCATCAGGCGCGCACTACCTGGTACGGGTCAGTGTGCATGGCGGCGATCTCGTCCCATGACAACACACGATTCCATGCCGCCGCGAACAGCACCTTGGTGCTGTTCGTGATGGCGTCGGTGGTCGATGAGTTGTGGCTGAACATCACCAAGGCACCGACCCCGCCGGTCAGGTTCCACGTCCCCGCCGTGGTTGTCGCCACCCGCCGCGCGTCCACGAACCACTCAACTGCGCCAGCCCCAGACGTCCCGTTCGTGGTCATGGCGATCGTATGGAGGCCCAAACCGATTGCCTGGCCTGACGCCGCGTAGTTGATCCCACCTCGCACGCCGACCAGGTTGTTGCCTGTGGCGTTCGTGGCGGTCGCGCCGACACCTATGCCGAACCCGGTGTCACCACCTGCGTTGTTCGACAGTTCGACGACCACACCCTTCTCGGTGGAACCATTCAAACGGATCAAGGCAAACAAGGAGAGCCTGCCGTTAGCCGCGATCGCGTCGTAGATCGGGAAGCGATGCGGCGACGGAATCGTGGTGGTGCTGCCGGTCACCCCGCCGCCAACGTCGTGATGAGGCCGGTTAGTTATCGAGTTGTACGGCGGGCACCCGTTAATATCCAACGGCGGGCTGCCCCACACCGCGTTCAGCAGCCCAACGGTCAACGGCGACGTCGACACGCCGAGATGCGGAACCCGCCAACCGCGGCGGCCGAGCCCAACCCCGAGCGGCATGTTAGACCGTCTGCACGGAATGCGTTCGGTACTTGACCGTGTTCCCCGACGCCGCCAACGTTTGGCCGGTCACGTTTCTGGCGAACACCTTGATCAGCCCTGGCGGGATCGGGATGTCCTGGAAGGTCGACCGGCGAGCTGTTGTCGAGGCGTCGAGCGGGAACGTCGCGATCAGTTTCGCAGTGAGTTCCTGGGCGTCGCCGTAATTCGTGCCGTCCAACGCCTGAACCATGTACAGCGCGACGTAAGCACCGTTGGATCTGCTGCTTCCTTGAGCGGCGAGGACAAGTTCGACGTCCATGAATAGGTCGAGGTTCGTGGTGTTGTCGATCGCCGACGACAGAGACGTGTTGTTGTTGGCCGTGATGCTGTTCAGCTCGGTGGACAGAATCGTGGTGGCCGATTGGGTATACGCCTTGTGTGACGTGGTCGCCATCGGGGAAACCGGCTTAGGCGGCGGTGGTCAGGGAAACGTCGAAGTCGCCCACGGGTATCGTGAACGTGTCGCCTGCGGTCACCGCGTTCGCTGAGATAGTCCCGGACTGGTAGAATGTGCCGCCCGAGGACGCCGACCACAGCGACCAGTGCGTGAAGTCTTCGGTGCCGGCCACCCCGGTCCAGGTGATCGCAACGTCGTTTGTGACGGCCCCGCCGGATGCCGACGAGAACGAACTGGTGATGTCCTTGCGGGTGGTTTCCGTCGCCACGTTCGACGTGCCAGCCGAACCGGGATCGCCGACGTGAAGCTGAACCCAAATGGCGGTTGGGGCGGTGTAGTTCGCCTGGTTGTAGATGGCGTTAAGCAGCGAGTTGGCCGTCGCCGCGGCAAGACCTACTGACATAGCTGACTCACTCCTTGTTTCGATGCGGGATCAGATGCCATACCCCACCACCTTTCCTCGCCCTATCGTACCTGACGTGTAACGACATGCCCCGACACCCTCAGGTGCGGTAGATCAACTTGCCGCACAGCCAGCAGTCGGCCTGCACCGACAGGCTCGATCCGTGGTTCTGCCAGCCCCGCAGATCCACCCAGTTGTTTGCCGCCAGGGACGTCCCGTACCCACCGAACCCGCAGATCGTGTCCACGTTCTGCACGTTCAGCCGCATGTCTCGAGCGGCGGAGGCGGAGTCGTTGACGTACAGCTTGATCGCCCGCACCGACGACGCCGAAGCGGACGACGTCGCCGGCCACATGATCCCTGCCGACCACTCCCAGATCCCGCCGACCGTCACCGTCAGCTTCGACCCGGACACCGTGACGTTCTTGGCGAGCGGCAGCGAGGAGAACGTGAACCGGGACGACGTCGGATACGTCTCCGACGCTGACGACCCGAACGACAGGGCCGAGCCCATGATGGCGAACACGTAGCCGGGCTGGCCGACATCGATCATGTTGTCTCGCAGGTACTGGTTCACCCACGATGCGGTGAGCACCTGCCCGACCGAAGCGGTAGCCGGGGTCGTCCAAGCCATCAGAGTCCTCCTAGAACCAGAGTAGGTCCGGGCCGTCGAGCTCGGACGTGTCGAGAATGAACGGGGTCCCAGGCCAGTCGGCGCGGGACAAGGTGAGCGTGATGTCCCACACCCCGGAGCACACCGCGCCGGGGTTGGTGGTGGAGAACGGCCGGCCCTGATCGACACCTGGTGTCGGCCCTGATATTTCGTGGGTGACGGACTCGATCCAGTAGTCGCCGAGCAGCACCGTCCCGTTCGGGCGGGTGCGGGTCAGGTTCACCCGGTAGCGCACATCGCATGACGACTGCACGAACGACAGCGAGTCCATGTCCAACGCGAACTTGACGCGCCCAACCTCGATCTGCGGGGTGGCCCGTTGCAGCACCCGGAACTGCGCGAGTCCTTCGGCGTCGTCCGGGTCGGTGAGCAGGGTGGTGACCGACTGTTCGTAGCGGCCATGCTCGGAGATCGACGACGCGTCCTCAGCGGTGCGGGAACCGCCGTCGAAATTCACCGTCCAACTGTTCGCCAACGACCCGTCGTCCAGCGAAAGGTCGCACTGCTCGTAGCCGATCTCCCCGGACGACAAGATGGCGGTGTCCTGGAGGTAGGCAACAACGGTGCCGCCGGTGGAGCGCCGCCAGCCTTCGCCGTCGAAACGGACGTCGCCGTACCGGTCCTGCCACACGAGCCCGTCGATGCTGCGTCCGAGGGTTCGGAGATGGTCGGTGACCCGCTGTCCGGCGGTCTTGCCTGCGGCGACCTCTTTGTCGTCAGTGATCGCCACCGTCGGGGCGGGCTGAAACCCGGCCATGGCCAGCGCCTGCTCAAACGCATCTCCGGCGGTGAGGTTCGCTGAAGCCGTGAGGTTCCCGTACTTCCCGGCACGGTAGTTGGTGAGCACGTCACCGGAGGACAGCGCCTGGTTGTAGACGACGACGTCGCCGATGTCGAGCCCGAACCCGAAGTCCAGCGACGGGGCGACCGACGGGTAGATCCGCTGGTGCTGAAACCCGATCATCATCGGCCGGCCGCCTGGGGTCGGGTAGTCGACGTCGGTGATGTTGATAGCGGTCTGTGCGACGCCGTCGATGTACGGGGTGATCGTAGACCGGTCATACCCGCCGGAGGTGGTGCGGGTCACCACCCACACGATGTGGTGAACCTGGTTGTCGTCGATCGACGTTGTCCCTGATGTCCCGATTGCCGGGAGGCCGAACCACAAGGCCGGTGGGGTGCCGGGCACGAACTCGGTGTACGACGCCGCTGACGCTGCCGGGGCTCCGGTCAGGTTGAATCCGAGCGCTCGAGAGTTGAAATACGGGTCATACCCCCAATAGCCGAGCCACTGGTAGCGGGCGGTGGTCGACGACGCCAGCCCGGCAGCGGACAGGCTGTAGGCCGCCCGGTACCTCACCCACGTCTCGACGGTGAACTCGGTTCCCCACAGGGCGGTCGAATCGTGGGCGACAACACACGGGAACCGCCAACCCAACGTCGGGGCGGTGGCCGGCTGCCCTGCCTCAGCGACCATCTTCCCGAACGACAGCCCCGACCGTTCAACCTGCGGGATGGTCGGGTCGCCCTTGCCGGCGCGCACCACCCCGACAGGTGCTCGAGCCGCTGACGTCGGGTCGGCGCCGTTCTCGGCGATCACGTACCGGCCGTGGTTCCCGTTCCCCGACGCGTCCACCGCGGTCGCCTCGTCATCACCCCACCGGTACCAGGCCACCACCTTCCCGGCGTCGACATGCTCCCTGATCCGCCAGTCCCACACCGAATCGGGCAGGTCGTGGTTGGAGAGCAGCCCGAGCGTGTCGGTCCATGTGACGGTCGTCGGGACCCGTGTCTTCCACTGCCAGTTCACACCCCACGACGTCACGAACCCGTACGACAAGGTGATGTCGAACGACCCGAGCACCGACCCGGAACCAGAGTCGTACGTCTCGACGAACAGGTCCACCCGGATCTTGCGGCGCAGTTTCAGGTTCGGGTAGTAGGCGCCGTCCTCGTTCGACGGGTCGAAATCGCCGTCACGGTTGTCGAGCACCACCGACCCGGAACCCGGCTGGAAGTCGTCGTTCGCTTTCGACCGGCCATGAGAGAACGCGATCGACTCAACCTTCCCGGTTATCTCGATCCAGTCGCCGGGGTCGGCCGCCTCCAACGGGGCGGACACGAGCTCGATGTACACCCTCGGTCGGGCACGGGTGTAGGTCGTCATCCCCGGTACCCCTGCCGTTCCGCTTTGGCGATCATCTCAACCAGCTGCCGTTCGTTCCCCACGAACCCGTAGAAGTTGTACGTGTTCCCACCGCCGGCCTGCTGCTGCTCCGGGGTCAGGACCTTCTCGCCGTCGTGCAGGATCGCCAGACCGGCACCGCCGCCGGGGGCGCGGAACACGCCGCCACCGGCGAACTCGGGCGGCTGGATCGTTGAGGCGATCGCCGCAGCCAGGCCACGGCGTGCGACATCCATCGCTGAGCCGACCGAGAAACTGACCCGGATTTGGGTGGGGACAACCAGCGGGATCAACTCGAGCTGCTTGCGGTAGTACTCCACCTGGGCGGCGGTGAGCCCCAGCTGCGGGCCGTACTCCTCGAGCGCCCGCTTCGCCTCGTCGACCTTCGCCTTCACGTCGGCCTGGGAGCCGCCCATCTGGATCGTCTGGTAGGCGGCGTCATAGGTGGACTTGACCAGGTCATCGACCTTGCCGGTCATGTTCCCGACCGACACCGCCCCGACGTCCACCGCAGCCGTAGCCCGGCCCTGCGCCTCCGTCACACGGTCAGCGGCCTGCGCCTGCGCCTCAGCGGCCTCACGGCGTGCGTCAGCGATGCGGCGCTGACCGTCCTCCTGCGCCTGCGCCAGATCACGTTCCGAGCGGGAGATGTCCTTGTTGCCGTCCTCGGCGGCCTGCACCTGATCCCGTTTCGCACGGGCAAGGTCGATCTGTGCTTCCTCGATGCGGCGCTGCTGCTCCAACGGGTTGTCCCCCGCCCCGGCTGCGGCGGCGTCACGCAACGCCCGTTCGGCGTCAGCGACCCGGTCGGCGGAATCCTGGGCGGTGCGAGCGGCCCGTTCCCGTGCGTCGGCGACACGTTCCTGGGCGTCGACCACCGCCTCCGCTGCTTCGCGTTCGGCGTCGGCGATGCGGCGCGCCCCGTCGGACACGGCACGGGCCTGGTCGCCTGTTGCTTTGGCGACGGCGTCCTGGGCGTCGGACATCTGCCCGGCCCGCTGGGTGGCGAGCCGCTGAGTGTCGGCCAGCCCGGCGACCGCGTCGCGGAACCTGACCTGCGCACTGATCGCCGTGGTCTGCGTATCGAACAAGGCAGCGAACCGCTGCGCCGCGTTCGCCGCCCGCACCGAGGCGAGCTCGACGGACCGGCCCAGAGAATCGGTGGCGTACGCAGCCTGCAAAGCGCCGGCCACGAACCGGCCCGACAGATCGTCAGCCATCGACGCGAACCCGGACCGGGCGGCAGGTACCTTCCGGTTCAGTTCGTCCCACGCCCCACTGAAATCACCTTGGATCGCAGCACCGAGGGTGCGGATCACACCGGTCGCTCGTTCCAGTTCGGCGGTGGTGGCCCCGATGATCGGCCGGCCGAACGTCACCTTGGCGTCCTCGCCGGTCTTCCTGAGCGCAGCCATCTGCTGCTTGAAATCCTCGAGCCGCTTGAAATCGGCGTCGCTCACCGTCGGGGCGAGGTTCATCAGTTCGTCGAGTTTCGGGCGGGACTTCTCGAGCACGTCGACCATGTCCGCCCACGACTTCCCGAACGCCGCAGCCCCGATCGCCGCCTTCTGCGCCGGGTCGTTCGTCGCCTGATAGGCCGACGCCACGTTCAGCAACGTCCCCGACAGGTCGGTGGTGCCGTCAGCGTTGCGGGCCACGACAATGCCGTACTTGAGTAGCCCGGCCTCGTTCGTCGCCACCGCTTTCGCCAGCTTCGCCAGAGCGCCCGCGCCGGTGTCAGCGGATAGGCCGACCCCGTTGAACACGCCGACCAGCTTCGACGCTTCCTTCGCTGTCGACCCGGTCACATCGGCGACGGCGTCGACTTGCTCAACGACCCGCAGGTAGGTCTTCGCCGAGTCCACCCCCAGCTTGACCGTCACCGCCCCCAGCGCAGCCAGGCCGGTAGCAGCCACCGCGGCACGAGTCGAGATCCCGCCCAACAGTTCGTCGACCCCGCCGAACTGGTCGACGAACTCGGACACCCCCAACGAATCAGCCAGCCCACCGAGAAACGCCCCGGCCTTCGACTGGGCACCGCCACCCAACGCCCCGGACAACGACTTCTGCTGCTGCGCAGCCGCCGCCTCAGCCTTACGGATCGCCGTCTCCATCTGACGCCCCGCAGCGGCGATATCGCCACCAGCAGACTTCGCGGCCTGGGCGATCGTCCGCCACGCTGCCGCGCCCTTCGTCGGGTCGCCGGTGAATTTGAAATCGATCCCAACGGTCCTAGCCACCGGTCACCCGCCGAGAAAGTCGAGCAGATCGTGCAACTCGCCCCGAGGCATGTCCTCGATGTCCGCCCACCGGAGCGACGTCTTCGTGTAGATCAGCGGCAGCCACGGACGCAGCCACCGCCTCATGCCGGGGGGTCATACGGATCACCCCCGTCGGTCGCCAACTCCTCATCCGACGGGTAATGCACCCACGGCTCATCAGCATGGGACACCCCCTCGAGCAGACCGGCGAACGACTCGCCCACCACCCCGGCCTGCATCCCCGCCAGCCACCAGCCCGCCACAAACGAATCCAACGGGCACGCCGCCCCGCGCAACAGCTCGGGCCACACATCGAACGGGCCTATCTCCGCCTCCACCCGCAGCCGACGCACATGCGTCCCACGGATGTCGACGTCGCGGAGCACCCTGCGCTCACCGGCCAAGAACAGCCAGGCGACAAGCTTCTCCCGTTCCGCCTTGAGTTTCGCCGCTTCCTCCGCTGCCTTCTCGGCGGCGAGCTGGGCGGCAACCTTCTTCGGGTCAGGAGCGGTAGCCATCAGACCTCGATCCCGCCGGCCGACAATAACCCGGCCAGCCGCTCAGAAGGCGACGGCCCCGACTGGGCAGGCGAAGCAGCCGGCGGCGGCAGGGCCTCCACGTACCGGTCAGCGACCTTCGACAGCCGCTCCCACACCTTCACCGCGCCCGCACCGATCGCCGGGTAGTACGCCCGGCCCGACGTCTGCTTGATCGTCAACCGGTCACCGGACTCGCCGAAATCGAACTGGTTCCCGGTCCACGAACCGAAGATCCGTTCCGACGAGTACGGGATACGGGCCGTCTGCACCCGACGCTCACCACCACCCGCACGCCTTGAGGCGAACGGCCCCGACTGGACACGCCGGAAGAACGGGCGGGTCTGGTTCCGTTTCGCCCCGAACTCACGGCCCAGCGAATACGGATGCTTCGCCGAACCCATCGAAATCTTCGCGGTCTTCCCGCCGACCGACGCCCGCACCGTCGTCGCCACCCTCGGACCGGTCCCGCCGAGCTCACGGAACCGGTTCTTGACGTCGTCCGCCATCGGCCGCAACTCGCGGCGGATCTCCCGCAAGATCGCCAACTTGATGTCCTTCTCGGCTGCGGAAGCCGCGGCGATCGTTTCCTCAAGTCCCGACACCGTGATCCCGCCTGTGATCCGGCTCATAGGTCAGGGCGTCGAATCGGCGTTCACCGCGACGATGGAGAACGTCTGAGCGTCGGTGTTGCCCGACGTCACGAACGCCTTGAACGGACCGGACACGGTCAGCTTGTCGGCGCCGGACACCTTCGGGGTGACCCCCGTCTGCCACTGCATCGTCAACGTGATCGTGATCGACGAAGACCCGTTCGTCAGAGCCAGCACCAACGTCTTCTGAGTGCCGGACGTGAAGTCCGACAGGTAGCCGATGTCGGACGCCTCGAGCTCGAACTCGACGGTCCCGGTGATCTCGCAGAACTGGCCACGTTCCTGGTCGGAGATCACCGACGACCCGACACAGGTGTCGTCCGAGATCAGGTTGTTGTTCCCGGAGATCGTGATGTTCTTCACGCACCCGACCGAGGTGCCGCCAACCGTGACCGCACCGTCCACGTAGGCGTAGGCGGTCTGGCCGGTCGGGTCGGTGCCGTCCAGCGCGTCGTTCTGGGTGAACGTCATGTTCTTGCCGACCCATGACAGGCCGAGCGTGGCGAGCTCGTTGATCGACAGGCCGATCTCCCACGAGTCGACCATCATGCCGGTCGCTTCCTTCACCAGCGAAGCGGTCGTCCCACCGAACGACACCTGCATCGTGTACGACGGCAGGTACTTTGACGGGGTCGCCGTGTGGGTGTACGGACCGGCGCCGGTGGTGGCGATCGTGCCGAGCATCGCCTCGAACAGCAACGCCTCGCCCTTCGTCCACAGCAGCAGCGGCGTGTCACCCGACACCCGCTTACGGCCCTGACGGACGGCGTTTGCCTGCTGGAACAGCGACGCCCCCGACAGGGTCGGGGTTTCGATCTTCGCCACGTCCAGATCGACCGTCTCGCCCGGCAGCAGCTTGAGCACGCGGGTCGGGGTGGTGGTCATCCCGATCGAGTACAGCGACCCGCCCGACGAGTACGCGCCGGGGTCGGTGGTGTTCGCCACCTTCACCGTCGAACCGGTCGTCCCGGTCACGGTCGTATAGATCCCGTTGTACCCCGACGGAGAAATCCCCGTCACCCGCACCCGGTCGCCGACCGCCAGCCCGTGCGCAGCGGAGGTGGTGTAGGTGATCACGTTCGTCGCCCACGAAGCCGTCGAAACGGTGCGGACTTCCTTGCCGATCGAAAGGCCGGACCCGACCCCTGTCACGCCCATCTCATCAACCCTTCTGCGGAGCCGGGGTTACCCGCTCCCGCCGCTTCGGGGCAGCCGCACCGTCGTCGACCTGCTCCCACTCGCCGGACGCAACCGCTCGAGCGGCCCTGTCCTCGTCCACCACCTCGAGCACCCCGCCCGGACCGACCGTGCCGGCAACGCCCGGCAAACCGACCTCGGACAGACCGCCCGTGTACCTCAGTTGCATCTCGTTGCCTCCACCCCGATACGGACTGCCACATCGGCCGCCACACCGGGCGGCACGTTCGTGCGTTGCGCCATGTGCGAGAAACCCGCCCACTGCGCCACCGCCGACCACTCAGACCCGGTGCCGTCCAACGGACGCCGGTTCGCCTGCACCACAGCGAACAGCAGGTCCACAACCTCGCTGACCGCCTCCTGGGCGTCGACCACCGACACGTCCCCGTCCTCAGGTAGGGCGGTCACCACCAACGCCAGCTCGTACCGTTCGACCACACCCGACGTCGTCCACGGCTCAGCAGCCACGTCGATCTCGTTCGACCACCACGCCTGCCGGCCCTGAATGTCCTCAGCCGTCCGAGGCACCGCCTCCAACAGCTCGACACCGATCCCGGACAGCTGGGCGTAGAACAGATCCTGGAACGCCGCCCGCACCTCGAACAGCGACGTGGCGCCCATCAGGCAAACCCCCGCATGTCCAACTGGTCGGCCAACAGCTCACGGGCCGCACGAGGAACCATGAACGTCGGGATCGCGGTCTGTGGCTGGTCGAAATCGTTGACCACCCCGACCGTGTCCTCTTCGCCACGCCAAACCGACTTGAGGGTCAGCACCGCCGCCGTGTGAAACCTCGAGCCCTTCACCGCCGCCGTGTCGGCGTACCGGCCCGCCGAGTAGGTGACCTCCACCGTGCCCGACTCCCAGCACAACGTCGACCACGACGACCGGCGCAGCAACACCCCGGACAGCAACGTCGGATCGTCCGGGTCGAGCTCGGCCACATACCCGCCCGCCGTCGACAAGGTCTCGGCGGTCAACGTTGTCGACACGCCCGACTGCCACACCTTCACCGACGACACCGAACCGACAGGCCGGCGGCGCAGACACACACGATCCACACCGCCGGCGTGTCGTTCGCCGGTCACCGTGCGCTGCACAACCGGGCCGACCAGCTCGTCCAGCACCGCTGACACCGCCGACACGTACCCCTCCAGGCGGGGGACGTGCGCAGTGTTCGACGGGCTCAACCGCACCGCGGTCAAAGCGTCAGCCAAGCTCAGGATGTCGGTCGGTTGCGCAGCCACAGGTCAGCCCCGCCGCCGCCCCGACCGGGCACGGGCAGACCCGCCGCCGGCCTCCTCAACGGGGGGCGAGGCAGGCGACACCGCAGGCGGGGCGGTGTCGTCCTGCCCCTCGTCGTCAACGTCTGAACCCGCCAAGGTGGACGCTGCGACGACCTCGAACGCCGTGTCCTGCCCCAGCAGCTGGGCGGCCACGTACTCATCCGTTTCGAGCTCGGCCCCCGCCGGGACCACCATGCTCGCACGGATGATGTCGTTCGACTTGTTGCGGAGACGCACCCCCGGCTGGCGCAAACCAGCCGAAGGCGCATCCATGTCACGGGCCGGCATCAGGGCGTGACGTTGTAGACGATCGAGGTATCGTCCTCGGACGTACCGCGGGCGTTGACGTTCTGGAAGTCCTGCCGCACGAACCCGACGACCACACGCTGGAAGGTCTCACGGTAGATGCTGTCATCGGTCTCGAGAGCGAGCGGGGTCCGCTGACCCATCACCCACTCGTTCCGGTTCACCGCGTAGGCGACCGTCTTGGTGGTGGTGATGGCGTCGTACACGCCGGAGGCGTTCAGGTCGGTGCGAATGTGCTCCGACACGATGATCGGCACGCCGTACAGGGCGCCGAGCTGGCCGTTGAGGATGGTGGCCTGCGGGCCGAACTTGTCGACGGTCACCACGTTCGTGTCGGTCACCAACGCGTAGTAGCTGGAGATCGGCACAATGAACGCCATGTCCATCGGGTTCAGGCCGTACTGGTCCATGTCGGCCCGGCGGGCGGCGAGCAGGGCCACGGTCAGCGCCGAACCGCCAGAGGCGGACGAGTTGGCCAGGCCACGCTTACGGAGCCCGTCCCACGCCGTGCGGGCGTCCGTGGTGGACGAACCGACATCGGAGTCGTGGTGGGTGCCGTCGGTGTCGCCGTCGAGGATCGCCTTCTCCTCAGCGTCCACGAACGCCTGGACGAGCTTGCGCTGCACGTACGGCAGAATCGCCAGCGCCGAGTCGGCCTCGAGGCTCTTGGAGAACAGCACCCGACCGCCGAAGATCTCGGCGTCGAACGTCGCCGCCCCGGTGCCGGGGGTGGACACGGTGACCTTGGTAGCGGTGTCGCCGGTCGGTTCGGCCACACGGTAGGCGGTGGCGTCCGCGCCCTCGAGCGGCCACTTCCACGGGTTGGTCGGCAGGTTGATCCGCTGGAACAGTCCGGCGACCTTGCCGGACGCACGGACCCGCTCGTGCAGCGAAGCACCGATACCGGTGGGGATCCAGTCGACGCCCTCGTTGGAGGTGTCGGTGTCCATGGCGCGGAGGACACGCTGCCAGCGGTCCTTGAACGCCGGGTGCTGACGGGCGACCTGGAAGCCCTCTTCGCCGGTGGTGGCCCGCTTGTCGATCAGCATGCCGAACACCTGCATGTCGGCGACGGTCTGCTGGAAGTTGCGGATCGCGACCCGGCGGGCCTCGGTGAACTCGCTGACACGGGGGGCGAGCACGACGTCCTTGTTGGCGTTGCGGACTTCGACCCGCTCCACCGACGCACGGGCGTTCATGTGGGGGACGACGTTGCCGAGGTTGTCGAGCGAACCGGCCCGGACCTCTTCGGCGGTGGCCCACAGCAGCTCGTCGAGCGCGTGGTCGGAGCCACGCTGCTCCGGGTCACGGCCGTGGGTGGGACGGTTGATGTTGAACCGGGCGATCTTCTCGGCCGAGTCGGCGGCATCCTTGCGGGTCCGCTCGATGTCGGAGATGCGCTGCTCGACCTCTGCGATGTCGCTGTCGAGCTTGGAACGGGAAGCCTTCAGCGCCTCGTAGGCGGCCTTCTCGTCGTCGTTCAGGTCGGACCGCTGCTCTGCGGCGGCGGTGTTGAGGATGGCCTCGAACTGCTCGTTGAGGCCGGAACGCTCGGCGAGCATGCCGGTCAGGCGCTCGCGGAGCAGGTCGAGGAAGTCCACGACAGCACTCCTGTTGTCACACGGAAACGGGTTTCTTGGTCCGCTTTCGGGTGGCTTCGGGTGCTGCCAGGTGGTGCCCGTCGTGCGGGTCCGGCGTGGACAGCGGCGCTCAGCCGGCGCGTCAGCTACCGGCAGTGTAACAGCACATCACCAGAACGGGTGCGCACGTCACCAGTGCTCGACGTGGGCGTACGGGTCGCCCTCGTCCTGATGGTTCGGCCAGAACGGACGCACCCCGTCGACCTGGAAGAACTCGGCCGCCTCGTGCCGCTCAGCTTGCAGCAGACAGTCGAACACCCACCGGCAGAACCCACGGTCGTCCAGACCGTCCGGGATCTCGAACATGTGCTGCGTCGTCCGCTCGCGCGCCGGGTGCAAGCTGTCGGGGGTGGTGGCGAACACGCACAGGAACCGGCCGCCAGGACCGCCCCGCTTGAACCGCCAGCCAGGCTTGTAGCTCAGCCGGTCAACCGGTACCACTCGGCCCGCACCAGATCGATCGACGGGCCACGCACCACCGGCACGGCCGGGACGACAGGCGCCGGACGGTCGGCGTCAGCGCCGATCAACGCCAACGTCTGATCGTTCGCCGGATAGGTCACCACACTCACATCGAACAGGCGGACCTCGGTGATCCGACGCTGCGAATAGTCCGGCGACCACTCCTGACGGGTCACTTCGAAGGCGAAGGACATCTGGTCCATGTCGCCCCGCTCCATCGCCGACCGCAGACCGGCAACGATCGGCGACCCCGGATCGAGGTCGGCGTCGACCAGCAGACCGACAGCGTCAGCCTCGAGCGTCATCGTCCCAGACTTCGTGCGAGCCAACGGCACCCCGTCGTGGTTCAGCAGGAACCGGACGTCGTCACGTTCACGGACCGACTTGTCGAACGCCCCAGCGGCGATCGTCTCGTCGAACCCGCCAGCAGCGGGACCACCCCAGATCGGGTACGGCTGGTCGTACGTCGACGCGTACCCGACAACCCGCACCCCGCCAGGAGCCGCAGACTCGCGGAGCTCAACACGCGACCACGCACGGGTTTCGACCACATGAGGACCGGACCGGGTCGAGATCGACCGCAGGCCACGCTCACCCAACCGGGTCAGCACCTCGTCAGGGATTCGCAGCCGGTTGCCCACCGCCACCACCACCATTCGTCACAACATCCTCGATGACAGCCGCAGGGCTGTAGTTCACCGGCACGTACAGATCGTCGCCGTTCGGGACCGGCCCGTAACCGACCATCGCCCGCGCCTCGTTCGCGGTCAACACGCCCGGCGTGTTCCCCCGACCCACAGCCTTCTGGGCGGTGTCGAACAAGGTCGGCACCGACGTCCGCAGCATCGCCTCAGGGTCCAACGTCAACTGCGTCTGGCCGGGCAGCAACGCCGACAGCACCTGCTCGAACCAGGTCATCCATGACCCGATCGTGTTCGTCAACAAGCTGAGCTCGCGGCCCTCAACGTTCGCGTACGTCGTGCTGTCACCGCTTGAGCCGCCGATCGCCTCCGGCGGGACACCGAAGAACCGGCACACGTCAGCGACGTTCGCTTGGATCGTCTCCAAGAACTGGGAGTCCTCAGCGGACACCGGCAGGGTGTCCAACGTCCAGTCCGACCCGGTCACCAACGGCTCCCGGTTCTCCACCACCCGACGGAAACGATCCTTCGCCGTCTGCGCCTGGGTGGCGGTCAGTTCCTTCTCGGCGTGTTTCAGATGCGAAACCGGCAGACCCTTGGCGTCGAAGTAGTCACGCCCGAACTTCGTGGCCGACAGGCCGAGCCGGATCTTCGCCGCCGCATGGGAGATCACCGACCGGCCAACAGGCGACCCCGGCGCCGGGCGCATCGACGGCGCCACCCACAGTTCGCCGCCCTCTTGCCACAGGCGCATCGCCGTGCCGTCACAATGCCAGCGCCACGTTCCCCGGTCATCCCACCACGTCACCAGATCCGGGTGCACCGGCAGAATCTTCCGGGGCCAACCGTTCGGCCCCATCGACGTCACCACGCCGGCAGCAAATCCACGCAACGCCGCCGGCTCGATCACCTGCGCCCGCCAATGCCCCGCCAACATGTGCGGCTCAGGATGCGGGTCGGTCACAATCTCAGCGGTCGCCGGGCTGTCACCCAGCAACACCGGCATCTGCCAGCCCACCTTGCGTACCAGCAGATCAACGCAGGCGTACACGGCGCCGTGGGCCTGAGCCTGGTCGTACCCGACCGTCGCCTGGGAAGACATCACCGACCCCAACCCGGCGGCGAGAGACGCCGTGGCGTCCGACCGCTGCTCCACACGGGTGCGGGTCAACGCCGCCGGGATGTCCCGCAGCGCCATCAGCCAGACCGCTCAGACG
>ERZ761584.321-NODE-321-length-16413-cov-4.471940_pt1 | contig 16413 bp, 18 predicted proteins | sample MGYA00512168_ERZ761584 | MGnify/ENA primary metagenome ERZ761584 (study PRJEB28899, sample SAMN03785564) | bioreactor sludge metagenome | biome: EBPR Sludge; feature: EBPR Bioreactor; material: 0.22µm filtered reactor supernatant | place: Saint Lucia: Queensland...
CAATTGGAACGAAGAACGGCGTTCCCTCGCTTCCGGCGTCGTTGAAGTCCACGACCTCGTGCATGTAGTCCGTGGTGGGCGGCGCGGAGGGCTCGGGCCACGGGAACGAAAGATCGGCGCCGGCCGATCCTCCGGAATCGTCGGGGTCGCCTCCGTCGCGGGCGTCGAAGACGTACCCCTGGGCCTGCTGCCCTCCGCCTGGGGGTGGGGCGTCGCCTCCGGGCTCGATGCCGATGCCGCCATCGTCACCGGCCTGGCAGCACGTCGTGGCCGCGATGGCGCCGTCGCACGATCCGGGAACGTGCCCGATCGCGCCGTCGCACTCGCTCACGGCGCGTCGCCCGCGTCGGGGTTCGTCCGCTGGCCGCGAACGGCCCGGGCGTGCTCGGTGTTCAGGATGTTGAAATCGCCGTGCTCGGCCTCCTGCCGCCGAGCCCGGGTCCGGGCCAGGACGTGATCGGCGTCCAGCTCACGCTGCCGGCGCCGATCGCCGTAGGAGGCGTTGAACCGGCACAGCGCCGTGGACACGATCAGGATCTGCACGTACTCGGGAATGCACCCGAACTCGTAGCGCACAATCTGTTCGGTCGAGAGCGTGTCGCCGGCGGATCCGAGATCAAATCCGTTGGCCTCGGGGTCGAGGTCGTAGAGCCTCCGACCCACCTGGGCCGTGTCCGTGCCGGAGTCCTCGCCGTCGGCGTCCATTCGGATCACGCCGTCCGGCAGGTGGGCGTATCCGTCGGCGTCCAGGGTGATCTCGACGCCTCGGAGGGTGTTGTAGTGCCACCCCTCCCCCTGCACCTCGATCTCGGCCCGGTCGATGAACCGCTCGGCGATGCTGGCCTGGGACGCTCCGCCCGTGTCCAGCGCGGTCACGGGGAGACCTCCCGTTCGCATCAACAGCTCGTTGACGGCGTCGAGCTTGGTCATGGCGGCCTCCCTGGTCGGATGGTTCCCGGTCAGATGATCTTGGCTTCGAGCGTGGCGCTGTTCTCGTTGTTGGAGTCCAGGTTCAGCGCCGTCTCGATCCCGACCAGGAACTCGTTGCACCCCTGGCAGTCCCAGGCGTCCTGGTCCCAGTCGGGCGTGGTCCATCGGGACGTGCCGTCGCCCTGGTTGTTGGTGGTGTCGATGGGGATGGTTCGGCTGATCGATCCGGAGCGGTTCCGCAGGAGCGACCATCCGCCCACGGACCCGTCGGTGCCGCGGACCCGGCCGAAGACCTTGACCTTGGCGTCGGTCGTCAGCGTGGCGGCGCTCGGGTACTTGATCCGCAGGAGCAGCGTGGTGCCCACGCCACGATCCCGGACCAAGAGGTGCGTCGTGGAGGTGACGATCTCGGTGGCGGGGTTGACGATGGTGGCCGCGTCAGCGGTCGCGAGCCCGGGCGCGTCGATGATCGTCGCCCAGTCGGAGATCGACGACACCGGCACGGTGACCTGGCCGTCCGATTCGCTGACCGGGAGCGTGATCCGAACCGAAGAGAGGGCCATGTGGATTCTCCCGCGGGATGGTTGATGGGGATCGGCTCAGATGGACAGGGTTCGCACGCCCCGGTTTCGATTCCGAAGCCCGCGCGTGCCGGCGCTGAGGTTGATCGTTCCGAACAACTCGAGCCAGCGCTCGACGATCTCGCGGCTGCCGCGGGTCTGGTAGTGGGCTCCGTCGTCCCGGTACCCCGAGGCGAACTGCTCCAGCAGCACGCCGAAGTCCTCGTCCTCGAAGATCGTGACGGCGCAGACCTGCTTGGACGCGGCGTTGGCCTCGATCCAGTCGTTCCAGCCGGTGTCGGTGTCGCTGGTGAACGACTCGGTGTCGTGCCGGGTCTCGTAGGCGATGTGCATTTCCTGGTCCGAATCGACGACGCGCGTGGCGTCGATCATCAGGCCCAGGTCGCTGGCGGTCGTCGGGTTCTGCTGGGCTCCGGCCCAGAAGATCACGTCGGGACGGATCGCCGTCACCCAGTCCCACAGGGCGAACGCCTTGCCGTTGGCGTCGAGCGTCTCGTCGAGCTGCTCGGCGTATCCGTGGCTCGACCAGCCGCCCTCGCCGACGACCTCGCCGTACGCGTCGGTCCGGGTCGTCCAGCACGATTGGGCGTGGATGATGAGCCCCAGGCCCGACGATCCGGCGGTGACCTTGATGCCCCGCAGCGTCTCGGTATCCCCGCCGGCGATGGCGTCGAACTCAGCCTCGATCCTCTGGATCGACAGGGGACCGATCCGCACCTTGTCCGAGGCGTCGGTGATGGTGTCCCGGATGTCGTGCGACAGGTTGACCGTGGTGATGCCGAGCGAGTGGCTCTTGGACGTGATCCGCGCCACGCCGCGGCAGGTGGTGTCGGTGGAGTTGGACACCACGGCGTAATGCCCGGTCGATGACGCCGAGACGACGATCGCGTCGTGGATCGTCGCCGAGGCGTCGGCAAAGGTGAACTGCTTCTGGGTCGGGCTGGTGGCGATCGTCGCCGCCGCCGCGATGGCGGTGTCGAGCGCGATCGCCCCCGACGCCGACCCGATGTCCGTCCCCGCCAGGTTGTTGGCGGTGGCCTTGGTCTTGATCCAGTTGATCGTGGCCGAGCCCGGGAACTTGCGGACGTACATCTCGACGTGGAGCGGATGGTCCTTGGAGAGCAGGCTGTCGGGCTCGTCCCGGACCCGCGAGCAGTACGATTGCGTCACCGGGATGACGACGCCGTTGCCAGGCCCCTGATCGTCGCTGGTCCCGTGCGAGCCGGTCCACGCGCGGCAAAAGTTGCGGAAGCCGTCCGAGGCGCCGCTGAGCGTGCTCGGGCTGCCGGTCTTATAGGGCGCGGTGTCGAACGACAGGCCAAAGTCCTGGCCCGTCGCCGAGTCGAAGCACCGCTTGTTCAAGCGGCCGGAAGCGCGGGCGCGACGAGCGGAGATCCACCCGCCCACGTAGTTGCCCGGCATCTTGCGCGCGGTGGAGGTGCTGGTGTCGTCGGTCATCGCCGTGTTGACCGCGCCGCGGCTGTTGGCGACGATCAGGACTTTGCGGTGCGAGGTCGTGGCCTGATCGACGATCTCCTTGAGCACCGCGCGACGGCCAGCCCCGATCGGCGTGAAGGCGGAGCCCGTGCCCGGAAGACGGCGGTTGAAGAACCCCGGGTAAGACTCGTGGACATCGACCCAGGTGAGGGTGCCGGCGACGCCGGTCAGTGTCACCGAGCTGAGCAGATTGCTGGACGAGACGGAGCGCGCGAACATCGCCTGCGGGGTGGCGATCGCCTTGCCGATGTACGCCTCGCCGACCGAGTAGACGCAGCCGTGCCCGAGCATGAACTCGCACCCGGCCGAGCCGTTGAAGGCCCCTTCGGAGTAGTCGTAGAGGTCAAAGAGATCGGCCCGCGCGAAGATGGCGTCGAAGTCCGATTGTGCGATCGCGTGTGAACGGACAACGGTGAGCGCGTGAACGCCCTGGAAGCCGTCGAACGTCGAGAAGACTCCGCAGCGCCAGGTGCTGGCGGTCGCGGTCCCAAAGGTCGGCGTTCCGGTGGCGGTGTTGGTGACGCTCGCCACGTCGCCGGCCTGGCGGGAGAAGATCCGCATCCGACCCTCGCTCTGCTTCCACGAGATGCCCACCAGCGTCCAGGTGTTCGAGGCGAGCGTGCCGGCCGCGAGAGTGATGGTCCCGGTCTGGCCGAGCCGCGACTCGAACTGCCCCGAGGTGTTGATGCGGGTCCAGAAGCAGTTGTTGATCGCGTTGATCGCCGCGTTGGCGGCGGGCGGGACCGTGGCGGTTCGGATCCACGAGAGGACCGAGAAGTCCGCCGATCCGTTGAGGATCGTGGGGTTGTTGGCGGCCGGGTACTGCCAGCCGTTGGTGGTTCCCGAGGCGAGAATGGACATTAGCCGATCTCCAGGAGCGGAACCTCGGTCACGGCCACGCCAGCTTCTTGCGCGTACGACCGTGTGCGGCCCATCTCGGAGCCCCACCGTTCGCCGTGATCGGCCTTGGGTTCCGGGGCGACCATCCGCACGATCCCAGCCTGGATCATCTGCACGGCGCACCGATCGCACGGCAGGAACGGCCAGGTGTACAGCGTGCAGCCGGCGATCAAGCCCCCGGCGTGGACCAACGCGTTGATCTCGGCGTGGATGACGCGCGATAGTTTTTCGGCGCGGTCGGCGTAGCGCTCGGCGTCGTCGCGCATCCGCCGCGGGAAGCCGTTGAACCCGACGGAGGCCACGGTCCGGTCCGGCCGCACAATGACCGCCCCGACCTTCGTGGTTGGATCCTTGGACCACGACGCAACCAGCTGGGCCATCGACAGGAATCGAACGTCCCACTTGTGGCGATTGGCCCACTCGCCGGCGGCGTTGGCCGTGCTCATGCTCACTTCCCCTGGGCTTCGCGGATGTCTCGGGCGGCGTCCTTGATGATTTCGGCCGTGTCCCGCATCGTCTCCGCGAGCGACTGGAGCTGGTCGAACTGGACGCGGTTGCGGGCGAGCTCGGGGGCGACGATTACGTACCACATGATCAGGAGCGAAATCAGCCCGAAGGCGTAGGGGCCGTAGTTCTTGATGATGAGATCAAGGACGTTGTCGGCGGATTTGGTGATCAAGCACGGCTCCGCTGTGTTGATGGGTGGAGTGGTTCGGGACGCGTGGCCGATCACGAGGAGGCCAGGAGCGCGTCGCGGAGATCACGGAGGTCGGACTCGTGCTCGGACAGCGCCGCCTTGATGGCGATGCCGGACACCACCGCCGCGCGGATGGCGTCGAAGACGGCGGTGGACCTGGACTTGAGGTCTCCCTCGGGGAGTGCCGCGAGCACCGCGTTCACGTCCGCGAACAGGGCCTCGATCTGCTCGACGCTCGGCTCGTCGGACTCCACGATCTCGTTGATGTCTTGAACCACCACCGCGACGCCAAGGGCGATACCGATCGCCTGGGGCGATTCGATCCTGGCCGCCGAGGGCTGGGCGCACCCGGACATGCCGATGACGAGCAGCGCGGAGGCGACGATGGACGCGATGGGCGGCGGGGTTCGCACGGGTGGGCTCCAAGAAAAAGCTCGGCGCGCCTTCGGGCGCGCCGAGCCAGGGGGGAAAGGAGGAAGCTCGTTCGGGCGGAATGGCGGGGTTAGTGATCGCCGAGGTTCATCCAGTAGATGCGGAGGGTGCCCCCGGTCACGGTGATTCCGCCGCCGTTGTGGTCGGCGTCGTCGACCAGGAAGTTCAGGTACAGATCGACGGGGGTCGAGGTGCCGTCGAGGGTCGGCGTGGACCCGCTCATCTGGTTGATCACGGCGATGATCTCGTTGATCTTCCCGGCCAGGTCGGAAACGTTGCTCTCGATGTTGGCTGCGTCGGTGGCGTAGGTGGAGAGATCGGCGTGGTTGGCGATCGTCGAGTCGGGCGTGCGGCCGGTGCTGTCGGTCAGCGCCGTGATGGCCGTGAAGATGTTGAAGCCGTTGGCGGTCGTCACCTTGGACGCGTCGGCCTGCGGCGTCGCGGTGCTGGGGATGATGTTCTGCTCGGTGGTGGTCAGCGTGGCGTTGTTGCTGGCGGTGGCGGTCCCGACCGAGAAATCACCGTCCCAGGAGGCCGAGACGTTGCCGGTCCCGAGCAGGTCCAGGTCGGCGTGGGCGCCCAGGATGCGGATGGCCCCGTCGGGGAAGTCGTAGATCTTCTGGCCGCCGTAGAGCACCACGCCCGCCTCGTCGGTCATGGTGACGGTCATGTTGGTGAACGTGAACTCGGTGCAGCGCAGCGGGCCCTGGCCGAACTCCTTGGCCACGAGTCCGGACTTGGCCACGACCGTGCCGACCTGGTCGGCGTTGTCGGGGCGGTTGTACGTGATGGTGGGGGTGGGATGGGTCACGATGTGGTCCTGCGCCCTTGGCGCGTTGGTGGGAACGGTCGAGTGGGATGAACGCGAGCCCAACCCTGGTACCAGCCTGGTACCAGGGTCAAGGGCTCCCCGATCAACAAAGAGAGGGCAAGTCTCGCCCTTCTTAGCTGGAGGCGACCTCGATCGACGCCAGGCACCAGGGGTGCATGACATCGCAGCCGGTCCGGCGATAGGACATCACCAGCCAGGACAGCCGGTCCTGCACCCACATGACGACGTTGGTCGGCGACTCGAACTCCACCATGCCGAGCCCATAGTCGTCGTCGTGGTTCTTGCAGAACGCCAGCGCGACCGGCGTGCCGTCGGTGGCGTGGACCGAGAAGTCGCCCTGGTACTTGCTCGGGCCGGTGGTTAGGTTCTCGTTGGGCAGCGGGCCGTTGTTGCTCGACTGGTTGGGCCAGCCCAGCACCGCCATGTTCTCGATCACCATGATCTCGTGCTTCTGCTGCTCGTTCTCGCTGTTCACATAGTCCTTCGAGAAGACCTGGCCGGTGGCGTCGTAGGTGAGCACGGATCGGAGGTAGGGTGGCATGAGCAGGCCGACCGTCTGGGGGGACACCTCAATATTGTCCTCCGACAACGACCGCGAGAGCGTGCGGAGGTTGGCCCGAAGGTTCGCGGCCCCGGTCGCCGACTCGGGGTACGCCGCCGTCAGCGACGCGGCCACCCGGGTCACGCGGTTCCCGCCGTTGTGGATGTTCAGGCCGTTCTTGGTGACCGCCGTGGTCTGGCGGGCCCCCAACGCCGCCGTGACCATCGCGCGATGGTCGTAGAGGCGGTCGAGCCGGTTCCGGTGGCTCTTGCCGAGCTTGTCCAGGATCTGGAAGTGGCTCATGTCCATCTGGTCCTTGCCGATCCAGTTGTGACAGACCACGTACTTGTCCGTGCTGATGTTGCCCTCGTCCACGGCGAAGACCTGGCCCATGAGGTCGCCGCCGGGCTCGAACTCCTCGGGCGCGGGATGCTCGCCCATCATCAGGTACTGGTGCTGCTTGCCCGAGCCGGGGCTGGTCCGGTAGATGAAGCGGTCGCCCGCCCCGCCGGTGATGAAAAGGCCCGAACGCGGGGCCGAGACGAAGCTCCCGGTGTACAGCTTGAGGAAGAGGCTTTCATTGTCGGTGCCGGCGCTGTTGGCGCCGAACTTGACTGGGTTGACGGCCATGATGGCGTCCTCGCGGCGCGGCGTGGTCGCCGCGCGGGGTGGAAGGGGAAGATGGCGCCGGGATCGGCGCGACACTTCGGCCCTCGCACGGTGTCCCGGGCCGCCGTGGGGCGGGTGCCGGGGCGATCGAGTGGCGCTGGCGGCGCGTCGGTGGCTCGCGGAGCGAGGACCGGAGCGCGCAACCGTGAATGCGCGCGCGGCCGGAAGATCCGGACGGCGCGCTGGTGGTTTGTTTGCGTGGATCGGGCGGCTGCGTGGCTACGGAGCCGCGGCAGAGCGGGTCTTGACGGCTGGCTTGTCGGACCGGAGGGCGTTGATCTGGGCCTCCAGCTCGGCGATACGCCGATCCTTCTCGGCGGATTCCGCCGCGGAGATCACTCGGCCCGACGCCAGGTCCGCTCGCTGCGCCGGGGTCATCGGCTTGGGAGACGCCTTGGCCGCGGCGATCGCTTTCTCGAGCGCCTCGATCTCCGATTCGCCCCGGCCGATGGCGTAGATCGTTCCGACGGTCTGGTCCCAGATGTCCACCAGAACGTGTCCACCGCTGATCTGGCGCGGCTTCCCGGTGGTCGGGTGCTCCTCGAAATCGGGCGAGATGTGCCGGACCGAGAAGGTGGCGTTGAGGTCCACGACCTCGCGCAGCAGCGCGAGCCGATGGTCTTGGGCGGCGGGCGACGGGTTCTGGCGGGACCGACCGCCGAGGAGGGTGGTGGTCAAGTCAGGCTCCTGATCTCAGATGGATCCATGTCGTTCAGCGTCTGGATCGCGGCCCGATCTCCGGACCTCACGCGATCCATCAGGCTTCGCATCTCCGCGACGTTACTCGGGGCCGCGGCTCCACCGCCGGACCGGGGAGCGCCGGCCAGGGGCCGGCTCTGGCCCGATCCGATGGCCGCGGCATGGTCGGTCATGAGCAGCCGCACCACCGATGGGAACATCCTCGGATCGGACTGGGTCATTCGGTCGTATCGCGCGATGCTCGCCGGATCCAGGTTCGCCTTGGCCCATTGCATGAGCGTGGCCAGCTGCTCCGGTCCGCCGGCGATCTTCTCCCCTTCGGATCGGACCGTCTCGGTCAGCCGGGCGCTCGCCTCGATCTTGAGCGCGTAAGCCTCGGCGATGTGCGAGATGATCTTGGGCGTCAGGCTCGGGTTGACCTTTCGGATGGCCGCAATCTGCTCCGGGTCGAGCTTCCCGAACTTGGACACCTGGGCCGCCAGTTCCTCCTGGCGGAGCCCCGATCGTTCGATGATCTGGTCCACGTCCAGATCCCCCGGATCAACCGGGGGATCGTTGTTGATCGCCAGCGAGGATGGCGCGTCCTGGCGAGGCGCCCGGCGGCCGAACTCGCGCTCGAGCGCGCCGCGGGCCTTGTTGACCTCCGCGAGCGTCTCTTCCAGCGTGTCGCGATGGTACTTCTCGGGGATCGGATCACCGTTCCAGGAGCGCGTCCACTCCGGCCCCTTTGGAGCGGATAGGGGCGTTTCGGGCGCGGGCTTCGCCGGGGCGGGAGGGGGCGTGGACGGTTCTGACACAAAGACTCCTTGGGGGTTGATGGGGGCCGATCAATCGATCGTGCTGCCCTTGTCGGTCCACGTCGTGGTGTCGGTGTTCGAGAGCCGGCGAAGCACGTTCAGCAGCGCCGGCCGGCCGGCGCCGATCGCCCCCTCCAGATCGGAAAGGCAGTCGGCCTTGGTGGCGTAGGCCGGCCACTGCGTGGTGTCCACGGTGACGGGCGCGCTCGAGGATGACGAGACGGGCATGGGTGGCTCCTGGGTGTCCCTGGGGATTTAGCCGGCCGTGGCCGGGGCGGTCGCCGCCGACTCCACGATGTTGCCGGCCACGTCGATGGTCTTCCCGGCCGCCGCGGCGGCGAGCTGGGCCTGGAGCTGGTCCCGCACCTCGGCCTCCCGCTCCTGGGGAGTCTTCACCAATCCCGGCTCGTCGATCACGAAGTACCGGGCCAGCGTGCGGAGCACGGTGTCCTGTCGCAGCCAATCCAGGGCGCTCGGGCTGAGCGTGGCCGCCGTCTGGACGAACTCCGAGAGGTTGGCGATCTTGAGCCCCCTCGACAGGGCCGAGAGCCCGGTCAGGATTCGATGCTCGGCGGCGTCCGGAGGAAGGGTTGGCAGGATCCGGCGGCGCTCCAGCACGTGCCGGACGCGACGGACCGTGGGCTCCATGTCCTCGCACGACACCGACGCGTGGATGCCGCCCATCGCCCCCTCCAACTCCTTGGCGATCCGGTTGATCTGCGCCCGGGTCACCCGATCCTGCTGGGGCTGCACGGCGCTCTCGATGAGCATCGCCTGGCTCAGGCGGCGCTCGACGCGGGTCAACATCGCGTCGCAGACCGAAAAGTCGTTGAGCTTCTCGACCGCCAGGTACGCGACATCCATGACCCTGCCGCCCTGGACGTTGCCGCCCACCAGCACGCGGCCGTTGGGGAGCATCAGATCATTCGGGGTGAGCTCGGAACCGATCCCGACCACCGGCTGGATCCGGCTGCACGCCGCCGCGAAGTCAAGCCCGTGCCCGGTCAGGGCGTCGCAACTCCTGGCGTCGCCGCCGACCACGAGCTCCATGAATCCTCGGCCGTAGTGCTCGCCGTCCACCAGCTCGTAGGTCGGGCAGATGTACGGACTGACGGGCTCCTGGGACTCCTGGATGATCTTCTGGTTGATCTCCTGGGTGATCAACCACTGCCTGGAGTCGGGCTGCCACTCCACCCCGGTGTACAGGCTGAAGACCCGGTCCAGGTCGTTCCTTCCCTCCAGCTCTGACCTCCGGAGCCCGGCGCGGGACAGGATCGTCTCGTGGTCCACCCCGTCGATGCGGAGCAGCAGCGGGTCCACTGGCTGGCGGATGATGTGGAACAGCACCGAGCCGTCATCGTCGCGGCGGGTCACGTAGCGGTCGCGTCGGTGCGTGACGATCCGCAGATCGTCGCGGATCCGGTGCAGGCACTCGCCGGTGGTCAGCAGGTGCTTGAGCACCCGGCGCTTGCCGGTGTGGAAGCTCATCCCCCGGGTCCGCTCGTCGCCCGGAACCCCGGCGTCCACGGCTGCGTGGAAGATGAGCTCGTAGGCGTTCAGCCTGTCCATCACCGCCTGCTTGCGATCGGCGGGAACGTTGGGGTCGTGCCGGTACTTCGCGGCCAGATCCATCCGAACAAAGGGCACCTCGGGCGGGTAGGTGGTGAGCAGCAGGCTGCTCACCAGGTTCATGATCCCGTAGGCGCAGATCGACTGGAACCGCTGGGAAAGCTCGTCGTCGGGCGCGTGGTTGTCCCGCGGCAGGATCGAGGCATCCACCAGGCGGGCATAGGTTCGAACGCGGTCCAGGATCGCGCGGCGGGCGGCGTCCTCGGCGTTCCACCGTGACTCCAGGGTTTCGGGCACAGGATCAGCCCTCCCCGCGCTTGACGCGCTGACCCTTGGGCGCGCCATGCCGATCGAGCGGGCGGCCCACGTGCCAGCCCTCGCAGTAGCGGCAGATGTACGCATGAGCGTCGCGGGAGTAACCGCGCTGCTTCAAGAAACTCAGCCGTCCCATCGCCTCCTGCTTGTCCCGAAAGACGATCTTGCCGGTCCGTTCGCAGCACCCGCCGCACGCGCTGCTGGGCATGGTCTTGCCTCCTAGTAGTCCAGGATCGACAGGCCGGTCCGGGCCGGCGACGAGAGGCCGGGGTCCAGGCGGAGCGACTCGGTCCCCCGTCGCCGGAGGGCCGCGATCCGGGCGGCCTCCGATCCGGCGCGGGCGTTCTGCTCGATCCTGGCCCGCGATTCTCCGGTTGGCGATGGAGTTCGAGGGTTGGACTGACGCCGGGCCGAGGCGATCGTGCCGACCGTACCGAGCGCGGACGCGCCGATCGCCAGGGCCAGGAGTGGGGTGGCTGCCATGTGTGATGTTCCGGGTGGCCACGGGGCGGCTAAGGGCTTGGGGCGCTGAACGACTGATCGCCTCGGCGGCGGCGATCGAGCTCGCTCTTGACCTCACGGTGGATCGACATCCGGCCAAGGGCCCAGTTGACGGCGTTGAGATCCGAGGCCCACGCGCTGGAGTCCATGCCGCACTTCTGCGACAGGACCTGTTCGAGGAGGACGAGCGAGGAGTCCGGCAGGTCCTTCCACGTGTAGTGCTGTTCCATGATGCCCTCCCTGCCGAAGCCAGTCCCACAACCCGGCCGGGGTGATGATCCATCGGGGAACCCGGAGCCCTCCCGTGGCCAGCGCCGTCCGAACGTCACGCACGCACGACGGCAGCCACGGCCGGCGCCGGCCCTCAAAGACCTCCAGCCTGACCGGACCGGGCGTGTCCACGACGAAGACCCAGGCCAGCCGTGGATATCGAGACTCAAAGACCCGCTGGGGCATGGCGAGCCTCATCCCCCGGGCCGATTCTAGGACGACCTCTCCATCACCAATCGAGACGTGGACCATCGGGCTCCGCGAGGCCCGCGCGACGAGGCCCAGGAAGAGCAGCCACGACGCGCGCCCCGGGCTCCTGAGGGCCAGCCTCGGCCAGGAACGTGGACGCGGCGAAGTCGAGAAAAAAACGTGCGATTCCCGCATTGGTTCCCCCTCCGATACAGGGCGAAGCTCACGAGAACGCGTACGTGCTGTCCATCACCTGATCGAGGTCAAAGTCGCCCGGCTCGGGCGGATCGGGAAAGTCAGCCTCGGGGATGTTGGCGCACCACTCGCGGTGAAGATCTTCCAGGATGGGGCGGCGGTGCAGTCGGACGAACTCTTCGGGCACGATCCTGGCCAGGGCGTCCATGTCGGCTGCGTGCGTCGCGAAGCAGTCGTAGCGGCTCCCGAAGGAGATCTTCCGCTCGCGGCACCGAACGGCGACGGCGGCCAGGTGCGAGGCGTCCACGGAGTGGACGACGCACGGCGCCGCCGCGTCGCGCTGCTTGCCGGCCTTGGGTGAAGCGGGCTTGTCGAGCCGGACCAGGTCGATGCTCTGGAGGCAAGTCTTGACCTCCATCGCCGAACGGTTCCGGTAGGGCTGCACCACCGGGAGCCCCATCGGGCTGGTCCAGGACACCACCTGATCGTGATCGGTATGGACCTTGGCGCAGGCGCGGATCCAATCCATGATCGACCGGGCGCCTCGGCAGACATCGCCCATCGAATCGAGCACGATTCGCGAGAGATACCGGCTGGCCTCGAAGAGGTCGCGGCCTTCCGGGGCCCGCTCGTGCAACTGGTCACGGATCTGCTCGTGGGCTCCGACCTCGGTGACCCCGTACACCGTGGTCATCACCGTCTGCTTGATGATCTCGACGGCCTCCGTCGCCAGCAGGGGGAGCACCTCGATCGCGTTCGGATCGCCCGAGGCGGCGTCACGGCGGACCCTCGGCGTGACCGCCTCGGCAACGTCCTTGTACACCGAGCGCGGACGCGACGACGCGACGAGGTTCACGGCCTCGGCTCCTCGGGCGTCGCGGGCCATCGCCGAGTAGTGTTGCAAGCCGTTGCAGGTGCCGTCGATCTCGGTCCAGACGTGGGCGGCGGCCTCGGGATCGACCATCGCCCGGCAGAGTGAGAGGAAACGCATGGGCTTATTGGCGCCCATCCACCACTCGTCGGAGAGCGGATCTCGCCCGCACCGACGCATGTTCTCCAGGTGGTCCATCACCCACTCGATCCGCTCCGGATAGGGCAACTTGTCCAGCCCGCCGCGCTTCCACGCGTTGGCTGCGTTGATCGCCAGCCAGCGAGCTCCGTTTGGACCAGGCGCCCGGGCCTCGGCGAACCGCATCAGGGACCGCCGGAGATCGTCGCCCTGGAAGTTCAGATGGGGCGGGACGGCGAAGGCGCGGCCCCGGAAATCGAGCATGTGCGGGAAGTACACCCGCTCTCGATCGAGCATGAGGTCCGCCACGGACATGGTCTGGTGGAACGCGCAGCGGTCCGCGCGGCGCCGCGCGTTGACACCGTGGATCTTCTCTCGCTCGGCCTTCCACGCGCGGATGGCGATCGGGTCGGCGGTTGCCGGCTGGGGAGGAAGCTCGGCGTCGGAGGCGCAAGGGATCCCGGCGACGCCCCCGCCCGAATCGGCCAAGCGACGCACCACGCCGAGCAGCCACGCGTCGATCCGCCAGGCGACGCCCCCGAGCGCGTCGATCGCGTCGTACACCCCGGACAGATCGGCCTGGGCGAGCGCGATTTTCTGCTCCTGGGTCGGCTTGCTCAGCAGCGGTGTTCGGATGTGGACGTACCCGCCCTGGGCCGTCTCGCTCCAGCGATAAGGGGGGACGATCATGGGTAGATACCGGGGTCGAAGGTACTGGCGTCGCTCGTGGCCCTCGTTGATCAGGCTCATGGCGCGGGCGCTGAGCCGGAGCACGCCGTGGGTCTTTCCCTTTCGCCGGACGAACTCGCGCTCGAAGGCCGGCGAGAACGCCTCGGAATAATCCCGATCGCTGGCCCCCTCGATCAAGCATCGGATCAGCGTGGCTCCGGCCTGGGTCCTGGACACGATGCTGACCAGGGGGTCGGCGAGGTGCTTCTTGGCGTACCAGTTCACCCGCGCCGGCGTGGCGCGACGGAAACGAGAAAGCATCAGGGACTGGAGCCCGTACTCCCGGTCCCGTCCGTTCCGGTGCCGGATCGTGACCTTGATGCGCCTGGCCATCCGCGCGTGGATCTCGGCATAGACCGCCGACCCGACGGACGAGGCCAGGCGAACGATGCGGTTTTCCTCGGTCCGGCTGGGATCCATGCAGGCCGACGTGCAGGTGTGCATGACGATGACGGCGAGGCTCTGGGCCGGGAGGCACGAGAGGACGGGGCCGGCGATGGTCCGTCCGACCCCGGGACGGCCGGCCCGGAAATCGTCGAGCTCGGTCTGGATCAAGTGGGAAACGACCTCGAACCAGTGCGCCAGCAACCGCTCGGCCGGCTTGAGTCCGGCGCCATCCCCACGCCTGATCGCCATGTTGACCAGATCGCGGTAGCGAATGACGCCCTCCTCGATGGCCCGGGTTTCGAGGCGGATCTCATCTTCGAGAAGCGTGCCGGCCAGGAGCGGTTCGGAGAGTGTGGTTTTCATGGAGCACCTTCGTTTGTTGGCGGCGCGCCGAACAGGGACGCCTCAGGATTCAAGCAATGGGGGCTGAACCACAGCCGCTCGCGCTCCCGATTGCGGTTCCCGTCCGATGTCCCGTCCGATGACAAGCCGCAGTACCCATTACGAGCTACCCAGGACACGACCCGCCAATCGTCCGGCATCTCGTGCTCGCCCTCGTAACGATCAAGGTGGCGTGCGAACCCCACGTCAACCAGAACGTATCGACCATCGGCAGCACGAACGATGTTGGCGGGCTTGGGTGCCTCTACGAAGGCACCCACCCTCACACGCGCGACAGGGCGTATTCCCGGTGCCACGAATGGATTGTAGCCTTTGCGCTGGCGATCATGCACGACACGCCCTGCGCGTCGTAGGCGAGCAAGCCGACTCCGGCTTCGCGGAACACCTCGGCATGTTTGACCGCAACACTCGCGCTCGATTCCGGCAGCAGCACATATGCGCGGTCGGCGTACTCCCGGTACACCGTTGCCTGTGCGAGTGCTTCACGCCAGCGGGTCAACTTGGCTTCAACTGCAATCACCTCCGCGTCGCGGACCCATGCGGCGCGAGCCTCAACAACTCCGCGTTCCTTTGAACGGACTAGCCGCCATTCGGTGAGTCGCCCGTCTAGGACATCTCGCACTTCCGCCACCGACATGAACACCTGTCGGCTCAACGCATCGACGCGCGCGGTTCCGAGTTGACGAAGCGTCGAGAGGATGATGCTCTCGGCCACTGTAAGCGGGGCCTCCGGCCAAACCCGCTCGGCACGCGGGCGCAGAATCACCATATCCGCGATTGCGGGACCGATGGTCAACTCGTGCGCAACCCGGCATCGGTCAGGGCACAACGCGAGCGCGGCCAAGACAAACGGGGTTGCCCGACGAACCATTCCACGCTCTGTCAGACGCTTCGGTGCTGCCACTGGGTACATCCTATCGGTTCTGCCGCGCAGGTGTGGCATGGATTCAAGCCTCGGCGCACTGCGCGACGTACCGCATCAGCGACGGGATGAACCGATCGTCGGTGCGGAGCGAGCTGCGGCGGATGCGACCGAGGAAGCCCCCCGCGGCGCGACGGGAGAGGCCGGGGCGCGTGCGGAGTCGCTCGCCCCTCGCCCCGAACCGGGCCTCGAGGCCGCGCCAGGGCGCGCACACCGGCCACGTAGAGAGGTCGACGGCGAAGCGCTGGCCGCGGGCTCCGAACCCCGCGAGCGGCCACGGATCCGAGGAGGCCAGCCGTTCCGCGGGGGCTTCGAGGCGCTGGCTGGGCTCGAGGAGCCGGCGCCCCACCCACTCTGCGATGGGGACCGGCACGGCGTTGCCCACCAGCCGCCAGCGGGCCCGCTCCGAAACGCCCGCATCGCTGGCGGGGGACGTCCAGCCGCGCGGGAGCCCCTGCATGGCCTCGGCATCCTCGATGGTGGGGGTCACGATCCGGTCGAACGCGGGCAGCCAGATGGCCGGAGGCGACGGGATCCCGATCGTTGAGCCCGCCTTGAGCGTCGGCACCGAGTCGATCGCCCACCCAAGTCCGCTGTTGCCCTCGGTCCAGTAGAAGCCGCAGGGGCGGTCGTCGGGATCGTCGTGGGGAAGCCGTGACTCGGCGGCTTGGCCCAGGAGCACCAAACGTGGGTCCTCGCTCCGAGAGGCGACCAGCACCACCCGTTCGCGTCGCTGGGGCAGACCGAACGCCCGGGCGTCGATCACGCGGTAGGCCCACGCGAAGTCCAAGGCCTCAAGCGATTGGGTGAGGTGCCGCATGGCGCGACCGCGATCGAGCCTGAGCATGAAGGGAACGTTCTCGAGGAGGACCCATCGAGGGCCGCGTTGGCGACGCGCCAGGAGTTCGAAGAGGCGGTCCACCAGGCCGGACTTGGCGCCACGGATGCCGGCGGTGCGTCCGCATTGGCTGAGGTCCTGGCACGGGAATCCCGCCGCGACGACGTCGACATTCGGAAGGCGGAGTTCGGCTCGGCTCGCCAGGGCTCGGATGTCCTCGCAGCGGCGGGCATCGGGGAAGCGGCGAGCCAGGACCGCTCGGGCCTCGGGGAGCCATTCGCACTGCATGGTCGTCGCAAAGCCTGCGCGCTCGAGGCCGAGCTCGATGCCGCCGATTCCGGCGAAGAGTCCTGCGATGGTGGGTCGGGGGTCGGGCATGGGTGGATTCCGAGGATGGTATCGCGAACGGTCACAGGCCGAGGCGCTCTGCCTCGCGCTCGGCGTCGCGCGGGGTCATGTTTGGCTGACAGCGTCGATCGCCAGGATGGTGCGCCACTGCGCGAGCGCCATTC
>ERZ761584.322-NODE-322-length-16246-cov-9.952443_pt1 | contig 16246 bp, 25 predicted proteins | sample MGYA00512168_ERZ761584 | MGnify/ENA primary metagenome ERZ761584 (study PRJEB28899, sample SAMN03785564) | bioreactor sludge metagenome | biome: EBPR Sludge; feature: EBPR Bioreactor; material: 0.22µm filtered reactor supernatant | place: Saint Lucia: Queensland...
GTGATGGTCGATTCGAAACATTTGCACCCCCCCTACACCTGTTCGCCGCTGTTCCACGGGTGCCGCGGGTCGAGCGGCCGGCCTGATCGATCACATGCGCTGCTCATCCCATGCCCGAGGTCTGCATTCGTCTTCATCTTGTGACATGCCGGGCAGATCGCCTGCAGGTTGTCCAGGTTGTCTGTCCCGCCATTGTCCACGGCGATGATGTGGTCCACGTCTCTGGCTTGCCTGACGCGCCCGGCTCTGTCGCAGGGCTGGCAGAGATACTTGTCACGGCGCAGCACAACCTTGCGTAGCTTGTTCCATTTGTACCAGCTGGTGTCTCGTAGGGATGATGTCACTCTGAGCCCTCAGACCTCGCCGGCTGCGCCGGCTCGGTCTTCGGCTCCGTGGTCACCTCCCAGATCATCTTCTTGTTCTTGCCCGATGGTGTGATCTCTTCGATATCGAGGCTTACGATAGACGGCCTGCGTATGACCGTTCCACGTACATCCTCGAATCGATCACATTCGAAGACCAGATGGCACCGATCACCCGGGCCATTCAGTGAAACGTCCACGATCTTGTAATCCTCGGGCAGATTGAGCAGGTCCTTCAGGACATCGATACCGATGATCGCGCGCCGTGCCTTCATGATGTACGCCTCCGAACAATGGGGTGAATCTCCCAATCCCCGACCTGGTCTGAGCCCGCATCCGCATGGATGTGCATGGTGTACTTCGCGCCCGGGGTGAGGCTTACGCCATCCTCCAGAACGCCGATCCAGTTACCATCCGGGGCCAAGTCCGCGAGCAGTTCGGCATCGATGTCCTCGGGGTCGGTATAGGCCAGCGCAACACCCACGGCGCCGCTCACATCCTCGCCGTTCCAGTTCTTCAGCGTGAAGGTCACGGTGCCGGTGGTGATGTAGTCGCCGGAGATCGAGTGCTTCAGCCCGGGCAGGATGACGCTGTTGTCATTGTCCGGATAGATGATCGGTCGGCCTGTTCTCGACATGTCAGTTCGGTCCAAGGATCCTGGGTGATGATGAAAGCGTCGGCTGCGTCCGGATCTGTAGCGAGCCGATGGCCGGGATGATCCGAATCTGCCCTGCGATCAGCGCACCTGGGATGCGGTCGCCGAGCAGGGAATTCTGTGAGCTTTGTGTCTGGCTCGTGTTTCCCGTCTGCAGGATGTTGCTCTGCACCAAGCTGATCTGCTCGGAGGTCTGCGCCTGCGTGGTGGCGGGCACCACCAGCGCATCGCTCAGTTCCAGCGATACCTCGCCCGAGGTCTGGCTCTGCGTCGTGTTGTTGACGCTCAGGCTGTACTGAATGATCAGGTCAGAATTCTGCGAGGCCTGCGTCTGGCTCGTATCCTGGACGCCGAGCTGTCCCGCAACCGTGAGCCCGCTGTTCTGCGACGTCTGAGATTGCGTTGTGTTCTGGGCCGTCAGGGTATTGGCTTGGGCCAAGTCGGAGTTCTGGGAGGTCTGATCCTGGCTGGTACCGACCGCGGCAAGCGTGCTGGCCTGAATCAGGCCGACGGTCTCGGACTCCTGCGTCTGCGTGGTTCCGAAGGCCTCCAGCAGCGCGGCCCCCAGCGTGCTGGCCTGCATATAGACCGGCGCTTCATCCCCCGTCACGAAGGCGAACAGGTAATCCGTATCGGGGTCAAGTGCGCTCGATGACCCTAAGTCCTCTGTACCATCAATCGATGGAAGCGTCAGTTTCTTAACATAGGGCGCCGCCGCATCGAGGTAATCCGTGCCCGCCTTGATCTGATCCGAATTCGGGTAATTCGCAGGAGATCCGGGATCTTCGACCGCAACGCAGTGGATGGCCTGAGCGGTGGTCTGATTGAAATATATCGGGACAGTGCCGTCATCATAAACGGCGCAGAATGTGACGGCCGTCAGTTCGGCCAGTCCTGGGATAGAGGTCGGATCAAACCGCACCGTACCATCTGCATCCGGGCCGCGCTTTTTGTAATATAGAGCAGGACCATCAAATCCATCATTACCGGAACGAATCTGATCATCGTCCGGAAGGTCGTTCTCGTCGACCGGGGTCTCGACGACGACAAGGTGTACATACTTCGTTTCTGAAAATATCGCACTGCCCGCTGTATCTATAGCGGAATTTGATGCCCCTGGAGTCATTCCTACATAGTGACCAACAGGTGTCGATGTACCAGAGGCTAGACGATATGAGGCTCCGAATGACCATTCATCTTGCTGCCATGCAGTGTAGTGGTCGAATATAGCCGTGTTTCCGGAAAGAGGCTCAGAATACGGATCTGAATCAGCAACAACGACTGTGAGGATAATTCCGCTATTGACAATAAGCTGACCAGGGACAGTAGTCTTGGTTGTGGAAAATCCTACGGGATTTCCATCATAGTCCACCGGATTTGGATCTGCTGCTGCGTTTGTAGCAAATGCCTCCCAAGTATCAAATACAGGATCAATCTGATCGATATTCTTTACGACTAGGACTGCGCACGCGAACTGTGCTACATAGGCATATTCGCGTTCCTCTGGCGGTGTTCCCTCATCAATCCATCCTTCCGGATACACGTCCTCATATTCGACATGAACATAATCACGGTCATTTTTAATTCCGGTGATGGCATAGATTGGGGCTGAAATCAGGCATGCGCGCCCGGCTCGGCTGACCCGTGGAATCTCAGTTCCATTAAGCCCCCAGAAGGCCTTTTTAAAATCACCTGTACTGGCATTCGGGTAGAATGGATCCTCGCACGCCCCAGGTAGATAAAGAGGGAGCTGCTCTGGATTGACAACAATTATCCCTGGATTGTCGCTCCCCACGTCGAGCATCGGCGTGGTGAATCGCTTGCGCGGTCCTGAACCATGACCGCCTGGACCATAGACCACGCACACGGCAAAATCTGTGATCTCGATTCCGCCGCCAGTTGTCAGGTTAAGGCGGGTGCTTACCGTGTCAAAATCAACGGATCCGGTGATCGTCTGGCTATAGGTCGTTGTTACATTGACCCGGTATTCATATCCGTCTGCAGTAATTGATACCCAAAATCCCGCAGGATCGAACCCATCGCGATTTGCATCCTGAAGGGTCCCTCCTACTATAGTATGTGATCCATAGTGCTCCCATGGGTCACTGCTTCCAGAAAGCCTCCTTTCGATGACAATGGGAACGTCATCGAGGAACATGCGCCTGTAGGTTGGATCGCTATGAGGCGGGGTATTTATCCATACCTTGATCCACGCCGTATCATCAGGCGCGGTATAGGGACCCCAGATCTCAGAGCCGTTAAGGGTATGGCTCGATATCGTGTGGACGGTCATTACACATCCACATCAATGGAAAGCGAGGAAAATCCGTCATATGTCATGGTGACCTGTGGGTTCGAGAGCGTCTGCCCGGGAAGTGTCAGACTCACGTTCTGGCTGGTCTGCGCCTGGCTGGTGTTCTGGGCAGCAAGCACATTCGCCTGCGTAAGAGCGACGTTCTGACTGGTTTGGCTCTGGCTGGTGTTCTGGGCCGTCAGCGTAACGCCACCGCCTGGTAATTCGAGCGCGACGTTCTGTGAAGTCTGGGTCTGGCTGGTGTTTTGCGCAGCCAAGGTGTTGGCTTGTGTTAGCGCGACATTCTGACTGGTTTGGCTCTGGCTGGTGTTCTGGGCCGTCAGCGTAATCCCGCCTCCGACAGCCTGCATCGATACACCTACCATGACGGCTGTCATGGCCGGCTTATACCAGACACTCCCTGAGAAATACTGCGTTGATAAAAACTGAATATTGGCGGATTCAGATGATCCGTCATCATTCAATTCACGATAGGATACAGAGCGATCAGGGCCAGATCCTGTATCTGCGCACTGCGTTCCGGTAGAACTGGATTGTGAGCCTACACTGTATGCTATCGCTGTACCGAAGTAGAACAGCATATCCTCGGTTCCGGAGACAATCCCGGTGGCGGTCAGGCTGATTGTTCGATTCCCACCGCCAGACTCATAGGTCTGCGAATTTCCTTGATTGAACCCAGAGGACGCCCGCGGGCCTTGCGTGTCATGGCACGATACACAATTGATCGATCCGCGCGCGCTGGCGTCGAAGGTGGCATAGACCTTATTGTCACCTGTGCTTCCCAGCGCCTTTCCGTATAAACGACCCTTCATTGGCCGGGCGCCGGCAGCCCCGGACTGGTCTTTCGACGTTCCAGGGATCAGGTCAAGATCGGTTCCGCTGGGACCGCCATACTTCAGCGTGGAAAGATCTCCGAATCCATCATCCCAGTGAAGCGCGCTCAGAACATAATTATTTGAACCGGAATGGGAAAGGGCATCAGAATCCACCGACGAGACGGAATCAAACGTCTCGGCGACCGCGGTATTGTAGGCGACATTAGCCATGATCGATCTCGAACAGTATCCTCGGGCCGCACAGCTTCTGCTCCGAGGCGCTGCCCACGGTCAGGGCAAAATACTTACCTGACCAGTCTCCAATATCGAATCTTTGGTTGCGTGAAATCGGGATTTCACGTTCCGGACGTTCAACCCCCAGCAACTCATTAAATCTATCCTGCCGGTGAACTGTACCGCTGATCTTGCGACCGGTGCGGCGCACCCAAGTGAGCCTATCATCACTTGTATAGAGTCCGATATCCGCGGAATAGGTCATCCCATCCGTGACAATATCATTGTCCGATAGACGAAGCGGTATCTCGTAGTAGACCGTTTTCAGATTGTCCGGAAGGACCTGATCCAACAGGAAGATCTTCCGTTCCATAGGCTGATACAGCCGAGGCTCTGAGGCATCGATCACCGCCAGTACAGGCGACCGCTGATCAAGTGTAATGGCGATCGTATCCGAAGGCATCGAGATCGTTCCTGTAGTAGTGTTCCAGCCAGACGCATAGCTCAGGCGTCAGTTCATTCTCGAACAGGATACGCCAGTCGGTATGCTTCGGGCTGGTGTTCAGATGCCCGATCGGAAGCGAGTATCTGAAATGCCCGCGAACCTCGTCGGCGCGCGCGCTCAGGTCCTTCAGATAGATGACCTTGATTTCACTGATCGGCTTGATTCCTTCGACCAGCGCCGTGGCCGGGAGCAGATGCTGAAGGCTGCGCGAGTCTATCGTCCCGTCCCGTAAAGCCTCAATCGCCTCACGCAGGGTCTTGTATGGCTTTGCCGGGACACTGGCTTCCCACCAGCTGCGCGCCTTATCCCTCGGATCCCTCACTCCGGTCATCAGCCAGAGATAGTCGACATAGTGATGCGCTAGACGGCGCGGGGTCTCGAAGAACGGAGGGTGCTTCATGTAGTCGCCGATGGCGTCCCGCATGGACTCCGATCCGCCCTTGAACAGGGGAACCCAGACGATCGGTGGGGATGCCAGGTGATCGATCAGGAAGGGATAATCATCGAGGATGAAGTTATCCCGCGGCATAGGATGTCTCCATCTGCTCCAGCGCCTGCTTCAGGCCGTCATTGATTGCCTTGAGTTCACGCAGGATATAGACGCGCCCCTCATCCGCCAGCTTTCCGTTGAGCTGCTTATCAACGTCCCCGCTCGCGATCGACGCGATCGCCCGATCATTGCGATCGATCTGGGCGCGGAGGGCCTGCTGCGGGGTCATCAGGCGGCGTCAGCTATCTCATGTTTATGTGCCGGAACAGTGACCGTGCCACCACTGGTCAGCGCCTGCGAGGTACAGGTCGAGGTCCAGATCAGCGTCGTCGAACCCGAGACGCTGTGCGCGATGCGCGTCGCCGAGCCGCTCGCCGTAATCGAGAGATCGTCCTGCTGCGCGCAGGTGATCTTTCGACCGCTGGTGTCGCCGTTGGCGATCGCCCAGTCACCGTTGCCACCGCCGGCCGTCAGCGCGACATTGGCAAGCGTCAGATCGAGAACGCCGGTGCTGCCGCCAGAAGAGTATTGCGTCGGCTCACCGGAGCAGACATCCAGCCGCGTGCAGGTCGCAATGACCGCAAGCGCGGCGTCCATCGAAGAATCCGCGAGATATACCATTTCGGCTCCTTGGGTTGATCCCTTGTCAGTTGATTGTCAGCTTTTTCGGACGGAGATCCGGATCGACCTCCTCACCGGTATCGAGGTTCTTCACCCAGCCGCGCTGCACCCATACCGCAGCATCGCCTTCATCGGCCGCATCGACGGTGATTTCGTCGCCATCCTCCAGGTGATAGCGCCGCCCGGACGTCGCCTGCTCCCTCAATCTGCCCTTTGCCTTGATTCTCATCGTATGCCCTCTTCGGTTGCAGAAATAAAAAAGGCCGCTGATGCGGCCTTGGTTCGGATTGATATTCAGGCTAAACGCCGGCGCTCATGTAAGTCTTGCGACCTGTGGATACGATGGGCGGCTGCGGGCCGATGGCGTACTGGCGATTCTCAACAAATACGCCATCGACATATAAAGCGACTATAACGAGCACCGGAAGCGATGGCGTGTCATAGCTGCCGTCCTCATTAAAAAACACTGCGCCAGACTGGAATACGATGTACCCACGAACGAGCGCCCCGGGATTCTCCGTGGCGATGTCCTCCAATATAGACCCACTCGGTATATCCTCTGCTGGGAGGCCGACCTGTTGTATCCCGAAAATTCCATCGCCATTTCTCTGCCGAAGAATCATGTGAATTCACCTTGATCAGAGAAGATTATTGACAGACTCTTGTCAGCATTTGTTTTATATATATCATACCAAAATGTACCACCTGATACGCTGGACATCTGTATTTGTCCATCCGCATCTACTTCTACGTCGGTCTCATAGAAATCAGGCAACCTTGTGGACGGAGAATCAACATCTCCATCAATCCAGTATCTGTAGCTAACTACTGTGCCTTCTGGATAGACGCTTCCGGTATTATTTTTCAGTATCCCGGATCGAGCAAAATACGCTCCACCGGAGACAATCATATTCACCACAGAACCAGGTGCCACTCGTGTCCCGCCCACTGGAGAGACTGAAACGACATTACCTTCATCAACTGAACTATTCGGGTCGTACAGTATGCCTCCAACATCAAGGCCGGCGGCCAGGATCGCATCGATGGCATCCGAGAGCGTCGTCTCCTCGTCGTCCACATCCGGAACATTCACACCCGTTCCGACCGTGATTGTCACATCGGTCATGACAACCGTATCGGTCGCCGCGTCCGTGACGGTGATCGTGTAGTCGTCCGATCCCTCCTCGCCGTCCGACGGGGTGCCGCTGATGCGCCAGTAAGGGCCGTCCTGGTTTTCGACCTGATCGATGGTCACACCAGCCGGCAGTGCTGGATCTATCGAGAACGTCAGGCTATCGCCCTCCGCGTCCGACACATAAAGCCCATCCAGCCGGATCTCGTCGATGGGAATCCCTGTCCACCACTGTTGCGCGGGGATGGCCGAGATCTCCTCCGGCGCATTGTTGTTGATGTACCAGAGCTTGCGCTGCCCTGCCGACAGGCCGGACTCCGTGTGCCATGCGCCGGCCGAATAGTCGTAGGTACGCGTCTCGAACGAACAGCGCCCGATGAGTGACGACGCCAACTCAAACCCGCCGGTCTCGGTCGGCGTGATTCCGACCCCTTGCGGCGAGACGGACGTGCTGATTTCCAGGATGTCGCTGCCGGTCGCGCCGTTACCGGCCGTGTCCGCGTCCATGACGGACTCCGCCGGAAGCGCGCTGCCGCCCAGGTCGGCCACCAGATACTGATACCCGGCAGGCGGTAACGTCATTTGCCCAGTGAATGCGACCACATCCGCGTCCACAGCCAGGTAGACGTCATAGATGGGAAAGTCGAGGCCGGTCAGCGAGAGCTGGCCAGGAACCGAGGCGACGGCGGCGGTGCTATTCGCCCTCTCCGCCGCAGCGCCGCTTCCGTTCTGGCCCGCATGGATCTGCGTCGCGTTCGGCGCCGAGCTGCCGGCGATCACGGCCACGGCGGATACAGTCTCGTTACCATCCGTCGTGAACGGAAGGTTATAACCGGTCGTTGTGGGATCGATGCCGGTGGCGGTGAACTCGGTGCCGGGATCCGGGTCGGGCGGTGTCTCGGGGACGGCATTGATAACAAACATCAGCGCGCGCATTTTCGACGCGATAGCCCCGACAGACTGAACCAGCTTGTCGCCGCTCGATCCCGCCGCCGAGAGATCCAGGGTAAGCATGGTCATACCAAGGGAGGTGTTATTGCTATGATCAAACGTGTATTTCGGCGTCATACCTGCTGCTACCAGCGCATCCGCCTTGGTGCGCGTCCCTATGACGACCAACGTCCCATCTTTCAGATTGTTCACGCTGCTAAGAAATAACTCGGTCACATTGGTTGCGCCGGCATCGTATGAATTATTGCCACTCGCCGGGATCGGTGAGATCGGATTGGCTGGGTCAAAGCCAGTGACACGGAACGTTCCTATGAGCGTCGCCGTACCGAGCGCGTTCGAGTAGGAGAATGTCGCGGGGTCGCCGCTGGCGAGAATCTTGAAGCACGCGGCAAGCTCTGGGGCAAATGTTGACGGTCCTCGCTCCCTCCCCAGTTCGGTGAAATTCACCGGAAGCGAGAACACGTCGCCGGAGTACGCCGAACCCGGAGTAAGCGAGCTGTAGATCTGGACGATAAGATCGCCGACGCTGGCGTTGTTCGGCCTGGGCGCGGGATTCGCCTGAGACTGAATACCATCTATGATAACTGGATTCGTCATGGCACATACCCCGGAGGAAGATGCGGAAAGGCGAAAGTTCCTGGCGGTCCGAAAATATCGAACGCGCGTAACCAATCCGGCAGGGTAGGCTCACCAGCGGCGCCTGTCCCCCATTGGGGCATAATAACGTGAACAGGTAGCGGCCCGGCAGGATCGTCGCCGGACTTACCGTTTGCTAAACCGAGGACACTAGAATCTTTGATGGCACCCTTTGGAGACCCGCTTAGTGCCCAGACGATATGTTCCGCAATTTGTGGGACGGTAACATCAGAGTGAGTCCAGGGTGAATCATATCCAGCTGGAAAATATGTTGAAGCCCGTAGCCCGTTGGTTTCTGTCGCATGGGAGCAATGTCTATAGTCACACTGCAGTACTCCATCGGGTGATCGCAGCCGAGAATCTGGGGGGAAATTCGCGAAACTCGTCAGCTTGACATCTGGGTATCCCATTCCGAAGCCTAGATCTTCCGTATAATCCCATTGTATTTGCCGCTGTGTGGCCCCACCCGACCCGGAAGAAACAGGAATACCATGAACGGCCCATAATGTTTGTTGTTTTTTCCTCAATAAACCTATTCCGTGGTTAAAATTTGTCTCGTTCCAATCACCAGGTTTAGTGGTGGACCCGGTAAATACTTCCGATGTCCCGACGAATGCAACCTTGTCGATATTACCTGTCGCTACAAGATGAGCGATCACGGCTTTGTGCATATCCTCGATCATCTCAACTATTGCCGGCGAATCTCCCACTGGCCCGACATCTCTGGCGTCTGGCCCAATAAATCGGTGGAAGCATGGAACTCTGCGATTCTGCCCACTCGGCTCTACCATAGTCCCATTAACCGGTGAGCTGACAAACCACGTGGGCATAACATCTGCGCCGAATCCAACCTCACCGTAACCAAGAAATACCAGCGCGCCGTCATTCACAACGCACGGTAGCGCAAACACCGCATCCAATATTGTCCAGTCCCATCCCGGGTCAGTGTGGTCTGATAGGTTTTCAGGTTTAATAGCCGGATTTGTAAAATACTGATTCCAGCGAATGCGTGGGCATATTCCCCCGTAGACACCGGGCGGTCTATATGACTCCAGCCGATTAGGGGCAGAAGTAAAGAACTGATAAAACCTGCTATTAATTGTGTTCAGTGTCGATATGTAGTTGGTCTTTGTAACAAGACCGACTCCAGCTCCAATAAATATTCCTGCCCTTAATTTAAGGTTATAGCCAGGAAACAGGCCGCTGGCAGTCACAGGTGCCGCCGTGACCGCCTCGCTCGACGCGCCAACATTATCCTCGACATCGATGGCGCGCACGGTAAATGGTCCGGTAGCCGTGCTGGCAAAGGTGTGGTTGATCTTCGGTCCCTGTGTCAGGCTGAAATTATCGTAGGTGGCCTCGGCTTCGCCGGTGTCACTGGTGCCGCAGAGCGCGAGCATGACGTAGAACGATTGCGGGATGTCGGCCCGCGTCACGCTGGCGACCAGCCCGAGGTCATTGCCGCCAGAACTCGCGTAGAAGTTGACCGTGTTTCCTATCCGCTCCAGCAACCCGAAGCCGCCCATCGCGATGGTGCCGGAACCCTGCGTCAAACGGTTCCCGCTCTGGACCGCGCGACTCTCCAGGCGGATCGCACCGCCGGCGCGGAACTGGCCGAACACAAAAGGCGAGCCGGGGTCCAGCGTGTCGCGCAGCATCAGGCCGAATTTCAGGGACGTCGAGGCATTGCCCTGGGTGATGCTGTTCACCTGCACGGAGATCCTGAAGTCTCCGCTGACCAGCGCGTAGCGCGCCGCATGGAACTTGTCGACGCCTTGGTTCGGCGCGGTGTTCTCTCCGATATATCCTGAGGATTTCACCGTGCCGGCGGCGCCATTTCGCGTGCTCTCGCCCGGGATGCTGGGCGCGCCAATATCCGCCGCCTCCCATTCCGGCGATGGCTCCGGTGCGACGGTGTCGGCCGTATGCACCACCAAGCCGTCGAGCACAACCTCATATCTGTCGATGCCGGACCCGGCTGAGACGCCGTCGTGGGGGTCGCTCGACGGGTAGTGGTCGATGATGACATTCCCGCCGCTGCGCGATGCCGTGACGCCGATCACCTTTGTCGGCGCCGTCGTATCCGCGAAGCTCGGCACGATGAAGCTGATGGAGAACTCGTTGGTGTCCCGGATGTCGTTGGCGTCCGAGCCGTTCGTCCAACGGAACTTTCCCGTCACCGATCCGATCGTCGGCGCCGATCCGGAGATCGATCCCGCCGAGAAGGCCAGCCCGACCGCGGCCAGAGCCCCGTTGGTCGGGATGAACGAGTACGTCCCGAGACCAAGCTGCGTACCGCTGAAATAGGTCGCGGCCGCCAGGCTGAAGGCCGTGCCCGTCGGGTTGTCGAGGTCATTCGGGACGGACTGGCTGGCGGTCACGTCTGCTGACGGCTCGGGCGCGTCGCCGTAGCGCAGTCGCCAGTCGATGGATGGCGTGATTTGAAGGCTGACTATCGCGGCCATCGACCATCACCCATACTCAAATCACAGCCTCCAGAAATGCAAAAACCCGCACGCGGCGGGTCCAGAAATGAGAAAGGCCGCACGCGGCGGCCTTCGACTCTCAGGGAATGTTTTGCTGCTGGTGGCAATTATCCAGCGTCGCGAGAATTTCTATCACGGGGGCTAGCCCCTGTCAACTGCGCCGCCCTCAGCCGTTCACCGCCGTCAACTGCTCGACCTCGGGATGCGTCTGCAAATACCCATCCAGCCACGCATGCAGCTGCACCGCGCAGGCCTTGTACCGCGCCTCGCTCATGTTCAGATTCTTGGCGCCTTGGGCGTCGGTATTTTCGAGCACATACTTCTGCAGCGCCACCCGCCGGAGCGCCTTCAGGTAATCCGGGATCGTCGCCAGCGCCCGGTCGATGGCCTCGGCCACGGGATTGTCATCCAGCCGCTCGACCCGGGACTGCGTCTTGCGCTTCTCCCGGCCGTGGCAGAAGTTCTCGTTCTGGTAGAGTTGGTGGTGGCCACAGACCGAGCACTCTTTCGGCTTCGACACCCGGATATGCCTGGCCTGGCAGTCGGCGCATACCCAGTCTCGGGTCCGGGACAGGGTATCGTCGGCCGCCGCCGTGCGCCGGATCCGGCCGGCCGAGTCGCCGGGATAGCCGAGACGGGCATAGCCGCCCCGGTATTCCCGCACCCATGCGCCCCAGATCAGCAGCAGCTGGGTGATGTGCTCTATCATGCCGCCTCCCGCCGAAGCCCTCTCAAGGTGAGCACCGGCCGCCGCCTGCGCGTGCGCTGGATGCTCCCCGTCCGCCTGGGCCGCCTGGCCCTGCGCTCCACCGACCGCCACTGCTCAACCTCGGCCTCCACTCGGGTCAGGGCCGATAGCGGCCGGTAGAGCGCCTGCATCAGTGCGTTTCCTGCCCCCGGTCCTTGAGGAACATATCGATCTGCGGCTGGCAGGCCTCGACCCGGCGCAGCACCAGCATGCTGAGGTCGTAGACGTTGCGGTCCTCGGGCGAGAGTTCGGCGATCTTCTGCGCGTGCTTGATGGCGAGGCGGGACAGTCCCTTGGCCTGGAGTTCCGACAGCGTCGCCGTGATGTCCTCGTTGATCGCCTTGCGCTCGCCCTTCAGGTCGGACATCTTCTTGCTGCCCTTGCGGATGGCGTCGGCGAGCTTCGAGTCGTTGATCATGTCGGCCAGCGCGGTGGCGCCGGTGGCCGTGCCTTCGTCGTTACCGGTGTCGGGCGCGTCCTTCCCGGCGGCGCGGCGGCGGCCGTTGGTTCCTGCGGCGGTGGGTTCGGTGTTCATTTTTCCTCCTTCTGGTTGATTACGAGACATCGACTTCCCGCACGACCCATCGGCCGGCGGCGTTCTTGCGCCACCCATGCACGAGAATACGAACTCCGGCACGGCGCAAAATTGGTAGCGCCTCGCTGTCTGCGATCTTCGCGAGGCGGGCTGAGAGATTGCTTGCGCTGGTGGTCTGCACGGCGACGACTTCATCAGCGATACCAAGCACGTCCACGATCCCGAACAGGTCTTGCCGGATGCGTGCGTGCGGGTTCCAGCGCTCAACGACCTGAGCGAGATAGCCGCGCTCGCGCAGTAGCTTCAGGCTTCTCTGCGTTGGCGTTGACATCAGTCGAACGCCGCCTTGAAGCACGGCCGAGGCTGGAAGCAGAAATGCCGCGAACCGTCGAGATTGACCGGCACCAGGATGGGTATCCCGACCTTGCCCGGCGCGTATGGCTTCTGCCGGATCAGCGTCCCGCACTCGCAGCGGATGACCGGGCGCGGCCTCATGACGCCACCCTGATCGGCCGTGGCGCTCTGGTCGTCTCTGGCATCGGCATGCAGGACGCCTCCGAGGCGCCGTATGGCTCGGCCTTCTGTGTCACGTCGGGCGTCCGCACCATCACCGCCAGACACCCTCCGAGAGGAACGAGAGCACGATGGCGAATCGGAAGGCGCGCTCGTGGTTGGTGTAAGCGCGCTTCTCTGTGGGCGGCTCTTCCGCATAGTCGCGCGTCGGGTCCGGGACGTAGTAGCAGCGCATACAGGACCCATCCTCGCGCAGCGCGGGCCGTTGGCAGTGTGGGCAGATGCGGTTCACAGCGTCACCCTCCCCGGATTGTGTTGCTTCCACTCGTCCCAGCAGCGTTGACAGAATTTCCGGTCCTGCCCGTGGCGCTTCCGATCTGGGCGCTTCAGAACGACAACGGCCTTACCGCCGCACTGGCGTTTGGTGAAGGTTCGGATGTTGGTGCATTTCATGCGGCGGCCTCATCATCTTCGCCGGGCTCGCGCTCGACCTCCGGTTGTAGTCGCTGCAGGTTAATCTCGATGCGATGATGCTCGAATTGCGTCTCCGTCATGCCGGATTTGATGGCGCGGAGTAGCGCGCGCTCGTAATCTACCGGCCCTTCTCCCGGCAGATACTTGCTGCGGTAGGCGCCGAATGGTGTTTGCAGAATCAGATTGCGGAGCTTGTCTGAATTCTGCCGGCGCTGTGATTCGCTATGCGTGTCCATGCTGTCCCTCCATCGCGGTTCTCAGGCGTCCGGTGTAGGCCTTCATGCTCTCGCCGGGCTTCGCGTGGATGCCCAGTTCCCTGCCCTTTGCCATCCAGTCGTCGTCGGTCTGTGGGTAGCCGTTGACAGATTTCCCCTCTCCGATCCCGGCCCAGTTCTTGCGGACGGCTTCCATGAACGCGGAATCCCAGTCGATGTACTTGTAACCATTGGCCCTGCACTTGAGCTTGAAGGATTCTAAGTGTGCTTCGAGGTGTCGGTGGTTGTTCTGTGTTGCCCAACTCCGAACGGCGTCAGAGATGGTGAAGTCTTGAGGAATTTCAGTTTTGACTTTCGTCGCTCGTGCGCGCGCGTTTTCTGTCTCTGTAGGTTTATATGTCTCTGTAGGTTTATATGTCTCTGTAGGTTTATATGTCTCTGGTCTAGCATCTGCTTGCATTGCGCTAGCATCTGCTTGCATGCCGCTAGCATGTTCTAGGAATCCGCAATCAATCAGTGGTTTAAGGTTTGGCTTTTTATTGAGGTAGGCAACGCGCTGGAGGTAGGTCAACCCCTTATCGGACCCATCAATTTTCCCATCATTTCGGGACGCTACCAGCATGCAAGCAACCGCTAGCACTCTGCTAGCATCGTCTAGCGTCACCCAATCTGCGCTCGAAAGCAGGGAAAAATGGAGCTTAATCCAAGGGGGATTTCGGTCCTTGTAGTGTTGGAAATTGTTCCAGTTGCGGACGGTGTAGATCATCTACCGCCCCAAATCCAGATATTCAGCCGGAGTGATATAACCGCCGTCGCTCAATATCGAGAGACGCAGGACATCAACAGCGGCCTTATATGGGTCAGCGAATATTTCAGCGCCAGTAAACCTGGCAACCCTGAAACCGAGCCGCTGCATATCTCGATCCCTAGTTTTCTCATAACGGCGCTGCTTCTCATCCCGGTCATGCCACTGGTGGCCGTCTAATTCCACAACCACTGGACCGGAGCTAGGGCCATCCACTAAGTGAACGATAAAGTCGGCGCGGTAATTACCTATTTTCGACTGCGGCCAGCACCAGACTGAATGACGCTCCGAGTCTCTCCGAATATATTTTGCTGGGTCTTGATATTCAGTATGGCTAGTGATTACCTTCCAAGCATTTACCCTCGCAGTAGCAACCAGGGCGCAGTAAAACATCTGCTCAATCGGAGAATCTAGGGCAGTAATTACGTCGAACATATCGATCGACGCGCTCTCTTCTTCCATTGCGCCCACATAGCGCGACGAATCGATCCAGATCCTTTTAACGCTTTCCTCAAGAAATTTAGCCATCACCGATCCACCACCTTCAAGTCCCGACCCAGCCGCATCTGCGCCCGCTCCATGCGTTCGGTAAGCTGGCGCATGGTCTCCACGGACTGAATGTAATCGCGCTGCAGCTGCGCCATCTCGTCGATGGGTTCAGTGGGTACGGGCGCCGCATAGCCGGCGTCCTCGCAGATATAGGCCAGCGCCGCGTGAGAGTTCGCCTTGCGGGCCTCACGCAGAATCAGCAGGAGTTGTTCGGGGTTCAGGACTTCGCGGCGTTCGCGGTTCAGGCAGGCGTTGAGATAGTCTTTCGCCTGATCCATGGTCTTTTCCGGCCAGAGCATCGGCCCGACCGTCTTGGGGCCGCCGAGGGACTGGACGGCCGTTCGGAGCGCGTCGTAGATGTCCTCGTGGAACAATTTTGCCTGGTCCATCAGTATCCCTTTTCCCTGCCCATTTCGCCGGTACAGCGATGGACAGCGTTTTTTATTTAAATCACTCCATCGTTTTCCGCAGCGCACTCGAAAGTGCGCTCTGAAAAACCCGGCTCACGGCCTTCCTAGCCGGTAAGTGGAGAGACTACAGCGGAGTCATGCGGCCTCGCCGTCGCGCGGATAGAGGTCAGGACGCATTTCATAGCGGGTGATCCGCCCTTCGAGTGCGCGCTCGATAGGTATCACCTGCAAAGGCGGTATCCGTCTCCATTGCGAGACCGCCTGGGATGAGATCCCGAGAAGTTTCCCGAGGGCTGCCGGGCCCCCAGCCAGTTCCAACGTTTTTTCCAGTGAGGCATCCATGAGGCGAGGGTAAGTATTTCTTACCCTTTTGTCAAGTGTTGCTTACTCACTGGTTAGTAAGTTGGACTTACAATATGAACATGAAAGATTTCGGCAAACGTTTCAGAGATATACGCACCAACCGCGGCTATACCCATGACGTAAGTAATACTTGACACTTAGGTAAGTACGGCTTACTATCCTCCCATCACCCCAGCCGGGGAAGGGAGGAAGGATGAAATTCGACATTCTCAACAGATGTACCGGCGCCGTGCAGTTCACGGCTGAAATCGACTGCGCGGACGATGCGTCCTATTCGGTAAAACTCGGGCTGGCGATCAAGTGCGCGGTTTACGCGCGTGCCAACCTCGCGTATGCCAACCTCGCGGATGCCAACCTCGCGGATGCCAACCTCGCGGGTGCCAACCTCGCGGGTGCCAACCTCGCGGGTGCCAACCTCGCGGGTGCCAACCTC
>ERZ761584.323-NODE-323-length-16175-cov-18.256079_pt1 | contig 16175 bp, 18 predicted proteins | sample MGYA00512168_ERZ761584 | MGnify/ENA primary metagenome ERZ761584 (study PRJEB28899, sample SAMN03785564) | bioreactor sludge metagenome | biome: EBPR Sludge; feature: EBPR Bioreactor; material: 0.22µm filtered reactor supernatant | place: Saint Lucia: Queensland...
CAGCAGCGCGATGTAGATCGCGACGACGAGCGCAAGGTGGCTGTGATCGGTCATGCGTATCCCGTCCGTACGATGGCCACATTGATGTCGCGCGTCGCCGTCAGCGACGCGCTGTCCGTGACGGTTACCCGGAAGGTTGCCGTCCGCACCTCCTCCGCTTCGAGTGCCGCGGCGCGGAACGATGTGGCCGCGCCGGTGGGCGTGACGGCCGTGATTGCATCACCCGATACCTTCGCCCACGCGTAACTGTACGGAGCCGCTCCACCTGTCACGGTCGCCGTCGTGACGGCCGTGGTGAGTGTCTCGGCCGACCCCGAGCGATACAGCGATGTGGGATAGAGCGTGACGATGATCGCCGCCTGCCGCGTGACCGTGACAGACACGTCGGCCGTGACCGAGCTCGAGTCCGCATCCGTCACGGTGCAGCGCATCAGCGCAGAGCGCGACTCTCCGGCCGCCATAGCAGTGGCAGTGAACGTGGTCGCGGCCGACGTCGGCGCCACGGCGCTGATCGCGCCGCCCGAGACGAGCGCCCACGCGTAGGAATACCCGCCGGCGCCGCCGGATGCGGCTGCGGTCGCGGCTGTCGTCGTGATCGTCGCGGCGTCCGCCGTCGCGGTGATCGTGGCCGGTGCGACCGAGAGTGCCAGCGTGCTGCCCGTATTCGCACAAGACACCGGCACATCCACGGAATAGGTGGAGTTGACTGTGCAGCGATAGACTGCCGAGACGGTCGCGCCGACCCCGATACCGGAACCCGTGAAACTCGTGGTGGCCGTCGTCGGGCTGTTGGCCACGATGGAGGCCGAGCCGCTGATGCGGCTCCAGGCGAAGGTTGATCCCGTCCCGCCGACCAGGCCCGCGGTACAATTGCCCGTCGTGACGCTCGCGCTCGCCGCCGTCGCCGCGAGACTGGTCGGCGTGGCGGTCGCATACGTGCCCGCGACCGCCGCGGCTGCAGCCGGAATGCCATCGGCCGCCGGAATCTGCGTCGAGTAGATCACGCGCCCAGTGCCGTCACGGTAGCGCGCCCGCACCCACACGTAGACCGTCGTGGTCGTACCGCGCGGCATGAAAAACGCAGTAGCCGCGCCTTCCGCGCGTTTCACCGCGGACGTGAACGGCGTCGCCGCCGTGTGCTCATGCACCTCGAAGATGGTCCCGTCGGGCGTGCCGGTCGCGGCCGCGAACGACACGACGTATCCGGATGCGCTCTGCGTGATGGTGATGTTGGTCGGCGGCGACAGCGCCTCACTGTCCGCGATCGGCGTCTCGCTCGCCGGCACGTACTGGATGCGCTGACAGACGTACGACAGATCGAGCCCATCCGTGACGGACGGATTTTCCACCCAGCCCGCAAAGGGCCGATCCCGCTTGTTCCACTTTTCTTCCGCCGTGCCGGTCAGCGCCGTCTTGTAGCTCGGCAGCGCGGTCCGACCTGTGCGCGCCACGAATCGACCAGACAGGTCCGGCACCGACAGGAGCCCGCCATCGATCAGGCACAGCCAACTGCCCGGCCCGCCCGGCGCGCCGGTGCCCGGAAAGTACGCAACCTGCTGACCGTCCACCGTCTCGTAATGCGCGGTCGGCGCCGCCGCGTCCTCACCCGACAGGTCGATGCGCGCATTGGCGCCGAGACCGAGACCCCGTGTCACCGTGCACAGCCCCGCGCCTCCGTCCGCGCCCGTCCCGCCGGCGCGCAGGAACGCGACCCACTCCACCGAGAGACCGAATACGCGCGGCGCCTTGACCACCTTGCCGCCCGGCCCGCCGCCGCTGCCGCGCAGGTCGGTCGGTATGCCGAGGATGGCCGTGCCGGACACCTCCAGCAAGACGTGCGGAACGGCCTCGTACTTCGCGATCGTGACGGCCGGCGGATAGGACTTGAGCTTGATTCGGTCGGCGTTCTGCGCGGTGATGATGATTCCGTCATGCCCGCGCACGTTGCCGACAAAGCCGGCATTGCCGGCGATGACCGTGGTCGCCTCCGAATTGTCTGCCACGCCCGCCAGGCCGCCGCCGATACCGTTGATCGTGCCATTGATCGTCAGATACCCGCGCACGCGCAATTGCACGTTGCCCGAGATATTGATCGTGACGCTCTCCGGTATCGTCAGGTCGCCGAGGTAGTACCAGATCGAGGCGGCCGCCGTGATGTCGGCGGATCCGGCGAGCGTGTATGGTCCACCAGAGACGACGCCGCCCGATATCGTCATCACCGAGGTGAGCGCGGTCCCTGCCGACGAGTAGAACCCGTCCTCCGCGGCGATGGTTGGCGTAGTCGGTGAGGTCACGGCGGCCGTCGATGTCGAGCCGAACAGATCAAGCGCCACGGCCCCGGTGCGGTGATTGACCGTCACCGACTGCACCTCGAAGGCGCGATCCATCCACTCATCGGCGGCCGCGTAATCGCGCAGCATCCGGTGACGCACGCGCACCACGTCTCCGACCTCGATCGCATTCAGCGAGTGCAGCACCTCGACGTCGAGTCGCTGCGGAGGCGCGCTGTAGCGGTCCCGGATCGAGTCCAGGAGCTTGAAGACGACGCCATCGGTATGCTTGCCGCCGTACAGGCCCTTGAATTTGAGTTCCATCTCCGACGCGCGACCGTGCACGGAGGCCGAGGCCGCATCGAGATACAGCGTCGTGCGCGTGTAGTCCTTGCCGTTCCAGTTCCAGCGCACCGCGAACGCGTTGTGCAACGACTCCATGTCGTGATGGAGGTCGCCCACCGTGACGCTATTCGACTCGTCGAGCGTGACGACGCCAGTGGCATCCGCGAGCACGCGCGTCATGCGCTTGAGGCCTAATGTGCCGTCCGTGTGCACCGGCATGAAGAGCCCGAGCAACCGGTTAATCTCGGTCTCGATGAACGCTTTGCCGTCGGTTTTGCCCAGGCCCTCGAAACGCAGCGCCACGCCGACGAGGTCGCTCGTCGGATCCCAGAGGTCCGGCCCGATGCCGGTGAAATCCGCAAGGCGAATCAGCGTCGGGTCGATGCCGAGATGCCAGGAGGCGGGCAGCGACACACCATCGCCGTACATCTGGCCGGTCAGGATCGCGTACAGTAGCTTGACGCCCGGCATCTCCAAGTAGACGTACTCGCTCACCTTCTCGCGCCGGGCCGAGGCCGTGGCGCCGTCCACCGCATAGCGCGCGGCCGCCGTGCCGAGCACGCCGCGCGCGCAGCCCGTGAAGGCCGTGGCCGTCTGACCCGTGTAGCGGATGATCTCATCCTTGATCTTGAGATATCCCACCGTCTGCGAGGCCGCGTCCGACCAGCCGGCCGAGTGAAAGCACCGCTCGAAGCCGATCGTCGAGTACACGCTGACGGTCGTATCGGTCGCCTCGACCGTCGCCGAGAGCGTCGTCGAGGCGGTCGCGAAAATGTCCTTGCGCGCGGCGCGCTGGATGTCATTGCAGGAAATGCGGTACGCGCCGCGGTCAAAGGCCGCCTCTTTGACGATCTGCGTGCCGACGCACACAAACTCATCCCACAGCATGCCCTCATACCCGAGGTAGAAGCGCACCGTGCGATTGCGCAGACCCGCCCCGCCCGCGAGCAACGAGCGCAGTTGCGCCGTGAGACCGCTCGATCGGTCGGACACGACGAAACTGGCCGCGCCTATTTCGGCACGGCCCTGATCGGGATTGAGCCTCTGCGAGCTGATCGATGGCTCGATGACGCAGCCGGCGAGGTGCACCGACGGTATGCCGGTGATGTCGCCATGCGATGAGAGGTACAGCGAGTAGGCGGGAAATTCGATCTTGACGACGAAACGCGGCGCCTTGTGTGCGGCTGCGTTGCGGACCGCGAAGACCGCCGCATCCTGTCTCATGGCGCCTCGATGACGGCGAAACTGAGTTGGTACACGTCGTCCGCGCCGCCCGTGGCTTCCGGCGCGAGAAGCGACAGCGAATACCCCTCACTCGCCAGGTAGCATTCGATCGCTTCGGCGACGCGCAGGCGCGGCGTCAGGAAATCGAGGTCCATCGACGGGCCGGCGTCGTAGCGCCACGGCTCGAACGAGAACACCTCGCCGCCCTCGCACGAATCGAGAAATTCCATCAGCGCGTCGAGCGTCACGCCGTACACCGGACCCGTAGTCACCGACCATGTCCGCAGTCCGTAATGATGCAACGTCTCGCGCGCGCCGCCCATCGCGACCTGCTGATCGCGCTTGACTTCACGGCCAGGCGTCAGCGGCTGCGCGGCGCTGAATTCAATCGCCACGGTATCGCCGATCTCGTGATTGCCGGTAAGCGAGCGTGCGGCCGTGAACGTGATCCGGATCACCCGCGCAACTCCAGTGCCTGCCGGGAATTGTTGTTGATGAATACGAGGTCTCGTCCGTTCACGGCTTCACCGATTTTGTCGGTTAGCCAGTCCACGGTTTCCTGCGCGGCAAAGAGCGAGCCCTGCACGATGATCTGCACGGCCGACTGCTGCTCCATCGGCCGGGCCTGCAGGCCAGGCACGTTGTCGCTGATCGCGGCCGGTGCGCCGCCGACCGCGCCCCCGCGCGCGCCCGCGATGGATCCCCCGCTGCCGACGTTCGTCTTCTTGATGTTCGCGAGCTGCGCGACGCCCATCGCGGCGATGTTCGCCGCCGCGGCGATGTTGCCCGGCCATGGCACTTCGGCCATCGCCTTCATGATCGCCGTGCCGGTACTCCAGACCGTCTGCGCAATCGCCATCGCCTTGCCGACCTTGCCGAGCGTGCCCGACTGCTGTGCGGCCATGCCGACCAGCGCGGACATCGCATCGCCCAGCGTCGCGTTCTTGCTCCACTCGATCTGCGCCTGCAACTGCGCTGAATTGAGCATCATCCCGACCGAACTCGCGGTGAACGCCTCGAGCTTGCCGAGCATCGTGGCGTCGTGCTGGTCCTGTATCTGCTGCAACGCTGCGTTGATATTCATCTGCCCGATCACGCGCGGATCGCTGAACGGGTCGAGCGTGCCGATATCGACCGCGGCCGATGTGAGCGCCGGCAGGTTACCGGCCCGCTCCGCGACTGCTCCGGCCGACGCGTCGCCGGTCGCCCGACCCTGCACCGCCTGCGCGCGTGCGGCCGTTTCTGCGGCCCGCGCCTCCATCCGCGCCGACGCGTCCGCGAAAATCTGCTCGGCCTTGAGAACCTCGAGGCCCGCCGTGATCGCCGCCTTCGCGGCCGCTTGCGCGTTGTCGCGCGCGGCGACGCCTACATTGGCGAGGCTGAACGAGAATGCCTCGGCGGCCTCGGACGCTTCGCGCAAGCGATCGCCAATGTCGAGATTGACCGCCTGCGCGACGCTCGCGAGCCCGCCGACGAGGTGCGCCACGCCCTGCGTCGCGAACGCGAGCACGGTCGAAATGACCGAGCGCAGCGTCTCGAACACTGCACCGAGACCGTAGACCCCCGTCTCGATGATCTTGATGGCCGCCGTGAGCACGACGCCGAAGGTCTTGCCCGCCTCAGTCGCGCCGCCCATGCTGGCCATTAGATTGCCCACCGCGCCGGTCGCCACCTCCAGCGCCGGCGAGAGATTCGCGGTGAACTTGATGCCGAGGTTCTGGACGATCTGGCCTTGCAGCGCCAGGTCGTCATTCATCACGCCGATCTTGGCGATATCGAGGTCGGACAGCGCCGCACCCTGTCGCTCCATCTCGGCCGTGACGCGCGCCACTTCCTCGGCCGCCTGACCCGAGAGGCCCGCGATATCGCGATAGCCACGGCCAAAGATATCCTGCTGGATCGCCGCGCGCTCGAAGGAGTTGGTGACCTGGCCGATCGCCGCATCGATGCGCAGGAACGCCTCATCGGCCTTGAGCGTCGCCAGCTCTCTGGCCGACAGACCGAGCCGGTCGAACGCCGCCGCCGCGGTCTTGTTGCCGGCGATCGCATCGCCCAGTGTCACGGACATTTTCGCGAGCGCGGTATTCAGGCCCTCCGCGCTGCCGCCCGCCTGCACCGCCGCGACCTGCAGTGCCTGCAGCCCGGCGGCCGACGTGCCGAGCTGCGCACTCAGGTCGTTCAACCGGTCGGCCGCCTGGTTGACCGTGCGCAGCCATCCGGTTATGGCGCTGATCGAGAACGCGCCGACAATCGCGCCGCCAACGAGCCGGAACCCCTTTTCGACACTCTGCGCCGTCGCCTTGAGCGACATCATCTCTTTGCGCACACGATCAATGTCCGCGCGCAGCCGAGCGCTTTCCGCCGCAAAATTGAACGTTACGCCGACGTTAGCCATGGGTCTGTGCCGCCCTCGTGATGTCCGCACTCAGTCGCGCGTGCAATTCCTCGTCGGTCATTCGGCGCGTGCGCCTCTCTCCGCGCGGCATGAAGTCCGACGGTTTCAGGCTCTTCTTCGCGCGACCGCTGAAGTTGGCACTCGTGGCCGCGACCAGGCCGGCACGCCAGTTGCTGACCTCGTAACCCCACGGCTCCACCGTGTAGTAGGCGCACCAGTCCGCGAACTCCGCCGACGTGATCGTCTGCTGCAACTCCGCGACCGTGCGGCCGAGCAGCGCGGCGACCCGGAACCACATCAGGCGTTCGGGGTCGCCTCGGAGTTTTTTGCGTCGTCGCCCTCACCCGGCAGCAGTTTCGATACGCGCAGGACTTCGCGGGCCACGCGATCCAGTTCCGCGCCGTCGAGCTGTTCGGCCTCGTCGGCCGCAAACATCGGCGACCCATCGGGATGGCAGACGCCTATCGCGACAATCTCGGGCGCGGTCATCGGATCACCCGCCTTCGCGCGCTCGATCAAGATGCGCCGCTCGGCGCCGATCAGTCCGCGCAGATGGACCTTGATACCGGCAATGTCCGACGCGACCAGGCTTGCCTTGCGGACCGCCGCGATCAAGTCCGCCGCGGTTACCACGTCACTGTACTACCCGCTTGCAACACCAGCGTCCCGCTCAGCGTCATCGGATTCGTGCCTTCCGCGTCCAGTTCACCAATCTCGAAATTGACCATTGCGCTGAATGATTCCGTGGCCGCGCCGCTGTCCGGATACACGAGCCGGTAATTGCGGGCCGTCTTAGCGGCGCTGTCGGCAAACAAGTCCTGATGGTATGAGTTGCCGGGATCCCAGGCCAATTCAAACTCCACCGTCTGCGCCTCATAGGCGCCCACGTTGACGACCGGCGCGGCCTGATCGTGGATATAGACCTCGGCCTGTTTACGCGTGCGCTTTGGTGGCGTCATGCTCATGCACTGCGGGATCGTCGCGTAGGTTCCGCCTCCCGGCGTGACCTCGCGCTGAAGGAGCGCGCCATTGGACATGTACACAGTCATAGTGTGACCCTCGAAAAAGTGGCCATCTGGCCGGTGGCGTCAAAACTCAGCGATACGTCAACTCGTAATCCTGCTGCACGATTTTCAAGACAAGATCGCCGTCCACATGTGACGCGTCGCCCTGAAACACCAGCGCGCAGCGCAGCACATCCACTCCAGATTGAGTGCCGCGCCAGCCGTCTAGACCGAGGCGCAATGCCTCGGTGATCGATTCGGCCGATGCAGTGCTGTCGGCGATCACTTCCACTCGCAACGCCGCCCGGCGCAGGACCGGGATACCGGTCTCGACGTTGCGGCGGTACGGAGTGCCGCCCGTCCGCACGAACGAGATGGCCGGCATGACCGGTTCCTGCTCGATCACTTCGCGAAATACACGCGTTTCTGCGGCCGTGGCCAGTGCTTCGATTTTCGCCTTGAAGGCTTCCTCGATGGTAGTCATTGCGGCACAACCGTATCCGGCTTGGGTATCAGTCCGGTGCGCTTTTCAATCCGCGCGATGGCCGCCTTGATCTCCCGAAGGAACAGCGACGGAATTTCCGACTCCGACGCCTGTACTGCGGGCGTCCACCACGGACGCGGCTTGCGATTCGTCCGGCCGCCCTGATCGAGCATCCAGCCGTAGAAGATGCCTTTCCGCTGCCGATTGTAGTACGCATTGTGGACAAAGAGCGCCGTGCGCTCGCGCGCCCTCGATCCGACCGACAGCACCGCGATCGTATTACCGCGCGGCCGCCGAGTGCCAATGCGGATGCTGGCCGCCAGCGATCCGGAGACCGCGACCGCCTGCGCCGCCGCGCGCGCCCGCGCCTCGAGCGGCTTGGCGGTGCGGCGCAGCACGCGCCTCACGACCGTCGGCGCACCCAGGCCGGCAATCTCGATCAGTCGCGCCTCCGCAGCCTTGAGACCCGCCACGTCAACCGTCACATCCACGTCAGAAACGCTCCGTGCAGAGGAGGTGCCACTCCACGCCGCGGCCCTGCCAATCCACAATGTGCCGAATGTCGAAGATGCGCGCGCCGAATACCACGCGATCCTTCGGCGTCACAACAACATCCGGCCGACCGCGCAGCTTGATGCGCGCCGTCACGTCGGCCATGACCTGCGACGCCTGCAGAAACTCACGACCCGACAGCGGCTCAATCGATGCCCACGCAGTCACAAGCGTGGTCCACGTCTTGACCTGGTCGCCGTGCGTGTCCGTCGTCACGGACACACGCTGCACCTCGACCAGATGCCTGAGAGTGCCGCTGCGCATCACGCCACCAGGCCGCGCAGTTCGTTGTCCGTGAGTCGCCGCGGCCAGTATCGGATCCTGCGGATATACCCGTTCGGCTGATAGGCCGGACCGATCCTGAACGACGTGAGGCCGGTCGGCACCGTCACGCTCGAATCCGTCGCCAGTGTCGAGCCATTGGCGATCGCGGCCACGTCGTTCGCGGCCCACGCGTACGCCTGCTTCTGGACCGCGTCAGCCGCGTGCGCGCCCAGGCTGAGTGACGCCTGCTGCACGCCACCGTCATAGGTGAGACCGTAACGCACGCCGCCCGTCATCAGCGCGGCAAGCTGCGCGTCATTGTCATTACCCGCGTCCGCCTGCACGATGCGCCGACCGGTCGCGGCATCGCCCGCCGTGTACGGCCACGGCAACAGGTACTCGGCATAGATCGTGCCTTCGTCCTCGTCGAACCAGGGCCGCAGACTCTGCGCCTCGCACACGTCGGCAGAGCGCGCCACGGCGGCCGTGGTCGTCGGGATGTAGGACGTGGCGTGCACGCCCTTCTCCATTTGCGCGCCCCACACGTAGACGTGTGATGCGTTGTCGCCGCTGTAGCTCACGGTGCCGCCGGCCGCGAGGAACACCACGAACACAACATCCGCCTGAGCGTCGTTGTTGACCCGGAATTCAAGCACGCAGCGCCACCAGCCATTGGAGTGCCGCTCGATGCGCGACTGCGCGCTGTCATAGTTGCCGGCCGTCGTGACGCTACCGGCGGTGCCGGCCACCAGGTCGTACAGCGCATAGGCGCTGTGAGCCGATCCGCTGGTGCCCTGCGCCTGCAGCCGGATTTGCGAGCGGCTCGCCGCCTGCGCGAACACCGACACGGAGTATGCCTGCACCTCGCTGCTGGACGCTTTTGCGACCACCTGGGCGAGATAATGCGTGTCGCTCGCCGTTGCGTCCTCGGTGAGCCGGTCGGCGCTCGTCGTGCCATCCGGCGCAATGGCCGCATCGGCCGTCACGCTCGCGCGCGTTTTCGACCATGACGCATTGCTGAATTCCTGCGAGCGCAGCAGGGTGTTGGTGCGCGCCTCCTCGATCAGCAGACCGCGCGCCGCGCCCGTGGTCGGGTCGTACTCGAGTCGCGGCTCGTCCACCGCGGCTTGCGTCAGCAGCCCCGTCCGGCCGCAATACGTGGCCGTGCTCGCGCGCGTAAAGGTGCAAATGTCCTTCAGCGAGCGCGCGATCAGCGAGGACATGTCAGGCCGAGCAGCCGACGATCACGATGTCGTAGGTCACGGACGTACCGGCGCCCGAGTTGACGATATCGAGCAGATCGCCCGTGCCGGCCGTGACCGCAACGCCAGTTACATCCGGCGCCACCCACAGTAACGCGCCGCCGGGCCGGACCGGCAGGCCATCGCCCGCGGCTAGAAAGACCGGAACGCCGTTGCTCGCGGGTCGCGTGACATTCACATTGTTGGCGTTTGCCGCGGCCGCCTTGACGAAAATCGCTTTGACGCGCGCAAAGACCTGGGCCGCGCCGAAGGCGCCGCCGAGCGCACCCGCGAGGTCGATCGAGTCCGTGGCCGACGCTGCAATCGTGCGCGTGTCGGACCAGTACAGATCGGCCTGATTGGCGCCCGTGCCATTCGCAAGCGCGATCGCCGCCTGCACGTCGACGGGCAGGTCGGCCGTCCCAAGGTCCAACGCATTGGTGTGATTGCCGCGAATGCCGGCCTTGATGCTGAGCGATAAAGCCATGAGACACCTCCAGAAAACTTAGCGAAACGATCGATACGGATCGAGCAGCCGATCAGCAAACGGCATCACTGCCATCGCCGCACCGGTCACGCTCTCGCGATGCTCGTACAGGCTTGCGGCATGCAGCAATACCCACGACCGGATCGCGTACGGCACAGCGCCGACCGGTGAGCCGCTGGTGTAGCGGACGCGCACCGCATTGACCACCTCCTGCGTCGATGGCCATCCGGACGCAGACACGATGCGTGGCACGTTGCTGTATGGATCGACGCTGTAGGTCGATGGGTTGACGGTCTGCTCGACACCCGCCGTGTCCGTGTACTTGACACTATCGACCGACAGCGCACCGACCGCCGGCACCGGCCCCATCGGCAATTCAACAGCGCCCGCCGGAAACGCATCGATCGTGAATTCATACGTCTTTGTTACGATGGACCTCTGCAATTCATGCTCAGCCATTTCGCGGGCGGCCACGATGCAGCCAGCAATCGTCGCGTCATCGAGCACATGCTCTACGCGCAAGTGCGCGCGCGCCTCGGCGAGCGTCAGCAGTTCTGCCGTCGGATGCGTGACGACGTACACGCTCACTTGCGCTTACCTCGACCTCGGATCGTCTGCGCGACGATGGGCGCCTCCGACGCCGCCTCGGTCGGTGGCGCGAGATATTCGGCGACGGCCAGCTCGACGACAAAATGCGCGGCGAGCGCCTCGGACACGCGCGCAATAGTGCCCGGCCCGAATTCGCCCAGGGCCGTCGATGCGCCATACTTCTTGAATCGGACTCTGACCATAGTGCACCCCAAGACCCGGTGCGGGGATCGCCCGCACCGGGTTACGCGGGTCGCCGCGGTTAGGCCGGCGTCAAGTCGCCCGCACGGACGGCCGCCGGCACCTCGGTCGCCAGAGCGAGGCGCCGTTCGGCCCGGACGGTCACGAGGTTCTTGGTGAAGTTGTCGCTGTCGGAATCCGACAGCTCGACCACCACGCCCTCGCGATCGTAGATCGTGCCGTGCATCGCGAAGTTACCGACGGCCACCATGTCCGCCGTGATGCCGACCGCCGGATACACCGGCACCCCCCACAGTGTCTGCTGACCGGCGCCGTTGACACCGACGCGCACCGCGTTCGAGGTCGCGGTAAGCACATCGATCTCGATGGTCGCCCAGTCCGCCGGGTTGAGCAGAATCCCATTGGCCGGATATCCCGCCGCCCACAGGTCCGCGATGATCTTCCGGATCAACACCAGCTTCTTGAGCGTGGCGCCCAGCGCCGCATCGGCGTAGCCGTGTGCGGTGAAGTTGCCCGTGTCGAGAATGCCGGAAATGTTCGGCGCGACACCGTCACCGGCGCCGAGCTGCGTCTCGACGCGCCGATTGACGCCGTACACCATGCGCGCGTTGACGTAGGCGGCGAGCGCGGTATTGTCCGCTGCGAGCTGGCGACTGATCTTGATCCAGTGCGCCACCGTCGAAATCGGCATGTTGACCAGCGACCAGGTCAACGCCGATTCGGCCTTGGCGATGCCTTCCGCCGCTTCCGCCGCCGAGTTGGTGAACGACGCTTCCTTCGTGAACTCGATCGCATTGCTCGACGTCGGTACGTGCGTATACAGCGATTCGAGCGTGAGCGGCGCCGCAGCGCCCGGCACGACGCCCGGCTTGCGATCCGGCGCCACGTTCGCATCGGCGCCCGTCAAGGTATTCTTGACCTCGACGCGGACCTTCTGCGACTGGCCGCTGGCGAAGGCGGCATAACGCTCATCCTTAATGAGCTGATCGCCCCATCCGGTCGCGGCCGACGCGGCCGGCGCGGCGGTGCCTTTCTGCTCGAGCGCCACCAGACGGTCGGCCATCTCGCGCTGCTGCACGCCGAGCGCGTCGAGTGCCGCTTTCGTTTCGGTCGTCACCCTGCCGGTCTCCTGCGCCTGCGCCGCCGCGCGCGACGCATGAGCCTCGAGGTTGTGCTCGATCGTCTCGAGCGTCTTCATGATTTCCGCAGACATGGTTATCTCCTTAGCTGACAGCGGCCCCTTCGGGCCGCGTAAAAGTGATCCGCTTGCACTGCGCTACACGATCAGCGCGATGCGCCGCAGCCGTTCTGCGATCTCCCGCGTCACATCGTCCGGCGAGGTCCCCCCGCCAAACAGCGTCTTCGCGCGGGCAATCAGCGTAGTTGCCGCCGCTTTGCTGAGCCCCCCTGCATCCCGCAGGAAGCGCTCCAACTCCCGGACGGTCTCGATGCTATCGAGGTCGTCCCCGAACTTGACATCCGTCACCCGCGCCGCCTCGTTGGCGGGATCGGTGACGAGTGATATTTCCTTCAGCGCCTTGATGTGGTGGATCACGCGCGTCCCGTCGCCGCGGCGCTCAACGGTCTTATTGTCCGCAATGATCGCGACTGACAGTCCGGTGACCAGACCCGACTTCACGCCCCAATAGGCATCGACCGCACTCGGCATCTGCATGACAAGCGCCGCCGATCCGTGCAGCCCACGGTCGTCTTCCTTCAGCGACGACCACACGCCTACCGGCAGGTCACCACGCAGCCAGCCGTGATTGACGTAGGCGGGCACATGGTCGTCCGTCTTGAGCACTTCCGCAAACGCGCCTGGCATGATGATGTCGCCATGCTGATCGATGTTCCCGAACACCGAGCCATAGCCGGAAAATGCACCCTCGGTCTGAGCGAACTTCAGGTCACACTCGATGATCGATACGTCACGATTCATCCACATGGGTCGCTCCTGTCTGTCCTAGCATCGTGATCGGTGCAAGATTGCTCTGTGCGGTGAAGACATCGCCGCCGTCGTACGGCGGGTCGTTCTCGAGCTGCCGGCATTCGTTGCGGCTCTTGATACCGTTCTGCACCGCCGATGAGTAGATCGCCATGCGGTCCTTGAGCGAGGCCCGCAGCAGCGCGTCCAGGTTGACTTCGCAGGTCACTCGCGCGCGCTGAGCTGCGGTCATGACGCGTTTGCGCACGGCCTGTTCGATGCTCACGAGCAGCGGGCGGATCGTGAACTTGTGAAAGCCGTCCACGATCTGCTCGATCCCGGATCCCCACGTCGTCACGTTCGAGTGATGCACGAGGACGGGCGGAACATCAAACCACCGGCAGATTTCCTCGACCATGAAACGCCGCGAATTGAGTAGCTCCTGATCTTCAGGCGAGAGCGAGAGCTGCTGATATTTCATGTTGGCTTCGAGCACGTAGAGACGTGCCGTATTGCCGGCCGCCATTTCGGAGAAGCGCGCCTGCAACTGCTCCCGCTGCTCTTTCTTGAGCACGTTATCAACCATCAGTACTCCGGTCGGCTTGCCACTCGACCCAAACACCCGGTTCGCCTGCCACTGCGCGGCCTGTGCCTCTCCGGTCGTCGCGCGCATGTATTCGAGGCGCGGCAACCCGACCGTGCCATTGCCCATCTCCTTTAGGTGCAGCACGTTCTCTTCGGCGATCGCCGCCACGTCGTCACCGACGCGATATAGGAAGACGAGACTCCCATCATCGAGAGCCGTCATTTCCACCTGGTCCGCCGGCATTGGCCACAGCGAGAGCGCCTCACCCGTGCGCGGGTCTCGATCAATCCGCGCGTACGCATTCCCGCGCAGATCGTGATTGAGCATCATCGTCGACCAGAACTCGTACGGCGTCATGCGCCGGTTCGGCGACTCGTGCAGCAGCGACCAGAGCCGTGACGTGCGGTCGATGGTCCTGAGCCCGCCGGAATTGGTGTAGACGAAAAACGGTAGTGATGCGACCGTCGATGCCCGCCTGGAGACGCAACTCCAGACCGCGCTGATTTGCAGCGCATGGTCCGGGCCGAGCCGCGGCGTGTCGGCCACCAGCGTGGCGACCGGTCCGGAGTACTGCGCACCATTCCGCACCGCGAGCGCCTGGCCGCCCAGTCCGAAGAGGCCACTGACGCGCGTCCACACGCTCATGCGATCACCGGGTCGGCGATAAATGAGCTGATGTCCAGCACGGGATCATTGGTCACCACGGCGCGACCCATGGCCATGGCCATGGCCACCAGCCCATCTATGCGGCCGGTCGCTTTCGCTTTGTCCAGTTTGCGATTGCCCGCCGCATCGCGCGTGGCCACTGCATTCTGCGCGCACATGCGCAGGACCGGATTGCCGCCATGCCGCACACGACTCTCGATCAGCGCATGCTCGAGCGCATCGAGCGCTGGCGTCATGTCCCGGAACCCTTGACCAAATGGCACAATTGGTAACTCGCGATTGAGTCGCCTCAGTTCACCCTGGAGCACGTCGAGGCGCCAGCGATCGAACGGGATCGCGCGCACGTCATATTGATCTGCCAGCGCACACAGCCGCTGCGCGACAAAGGCGTAATCTACCGAGCCGCCGGGCGTCAGTGTGATCCACCCATCCCGCGCCCACAGGTCGTATGGCACGCGGTCGCGCGCCGAGCGTTCAGTCACGCCGAGTTCCGGGGCGAAAAACTCCGCACGGCAGTGCCATCGTCCAGCATCATCCCGCCCAACCACCACGAGTGCGGTGAGGTCGTTACGCGCCGACAGGTCGACACCGATCCACGCGCCGCGCTCGAATACTGACTCGTCCACTTCACCGCCGCACGCCTCCCACGCGGCGCGCGCAATGAATGGATTGGTCATGTTTATGCGCTGATTCAGCACCAGATTTCGATAGCTTGCTTCGCGCGCGGGCATCCGCCGTGCGCTCGCCGCCTGATCCATCACTTCCGCTGCGTTCAAAAAATCGCCATACGCGGGATTCGCGACCCGAATCGTCTCCTCGGCGAACGGGTCCGCATCATCCGGCGCCGACCATAGCCACAGCTTGACCTTCCGATCCGCGCCGGTCTTGGCGTCATCGATCAGCACCGAGAGCAGGTCGGCATCGGTGGGCGCCTGCGTCGAAATCACGAGCGACAGCGGATGCTCCTGCGCGCCCGCCGCCGTCTCCAGCGCCTCATACAGCTCCGAGCGCGGACCACGCACCTGGCCGAGTTCGTCGTGCACCACGAATACCGGACTGAGACCGTAGGCCGTGGTGGCCTCCGCCGATAGCGCCCGGTACAACGTCCCGATTTCCGCGCAGTACAACTGCTTCGCCGTGTCTCGCACCGACACGTACTGCCGCAGATCCGGCGAGAGCCTGACCATTTTGGTTGCCAGGCTGAACAACAGCGCCGCCTGGTCGCGAGACTGAGCAGCAGAGTACAGCTGTGAATTCGCGCGCGCCTCCGGACCGCAAAGATGCAGCAGCAGCAGCAGCGCCGATAGCGTGGTCTTGGCGTTCTTACGCCCGAAACTGATGATCGCCCGGCGCGTCGGCGAATCGTATATGCCGCACACGATCTCGCGCTGCCACGGCCTCAGGCGTACCGGCTGACCGACAAATTGCCCCTCGGGAATTCTGCAGTACGCCTCGATCCACTCGCAATTGCGCTCACCGTGCGTCGGCTTCAGCTTCCGTGCTTGCTTTCCCACGGCCGCCTCGATGTTGCTTTCCGATCCGCCGTCGCAGCCGACTGCGCCGTATAACGACTCTGTTGCGTCAGCCGCATTTTGGTGGCGAGCCGCGCCACCTCGCCGCTCGCTGCTACCTGCGCCCTGCGCATGCGCTCGTACATCGCCCATCCGTCCCGATTCCTCAGCCGGCGAGCCGGGATCGCATTGATCACCGCACTTATCACGTCGTGCTGAATGGCCGCCCGGCAGTACGCCTTAAGCAGCATCCCTGTGTCTGCCCCCCACCACTCGGCCGGCTTGGTCAGGACCACAGTCCGCCAACAGCGCGCCTCGGCGTCGGACAGGTCCGCAGGCGGGTCCGGACGCTGACCAGGCAGCACCGGCACCACCGACAGCTCGGCAACAGATTTTCGACCCCTCGTTTCCATCAGCACTCCTTACGTTTTAG
>ERZ761584.324-NODE-324-length-16152-cov-5.902777_pt1 | contig 16152 bp, 25 predicted proteins | sample MGYA00512168_ERZ761584 | MGnify/ENA primary metagenome ERZ761584 (study PRJEB28899, sample SAMN03785564) | bioreactor sludge metagenome | biome: EBPR Sludge; feature: EBPR Bioreactor; material: 0.22µm filtered reactor supernatant | place: Saint Lucia: Queensland...
GTTGCCGCCGCTGTGAAGATCCTCTCCAGGAATTATGACGGTGCTGGCGGCGAAATCACACCCAGTATCGGGGACATCGGGGTCCGAATCGCTGGCATCTTGGCCGATGCGGCCGATCGTTATAGTGGCCGGGATGCTGTCCAACGCCGCACTCCCCGCCGCGGTGCGGCCACCATCCTGGCGGTGGCTGTCGCGTTTGACGTGTCGGAGGAGGCGATTCTGTCCGACCGTCAGGACCGCGCGGCGGTGCTGGCCCGCCAGGCGGCGTGCCTGCTCCTGCACGATGCTGGCTGGACACTCGGCCGGATCGGCCGGCTGATCGGCCGTGATCACACGACCATCGGCCACGCAGTCAAGCGTGCCGAGCATCTCGCGGGGCGGCACCTCGATTTCGCGCGGCGGTGCGCAGACGCGGCGGAGGCAGTCCGTGCGGAGTTGAATGTGGGTGGCGTTGCTGTTGGGGGGGGCGCGCCATGAAGCCACGCTCGCGGATATCAGATGTGGAGCACGCGGCCGCGCTGGCGGCTTGCGAGCGGCTGCTCGCTGCCGCAAGAACAGTGGCCGGGGTGGATATCGTTGCGACCGGCCTGCCGCGTCGGGAGATGGGCAGGCTGAAGAGGGGCGTGCCGCGCCCTGTCTTTGCCGCGGTGGCGCTGGTCGCGCGCCGACTAGACCTGTCGCCGGCGATCCTGGCGGAAGCCATGAACGGTATCTGCACAGCCAGTCGCGTCAGTGCCGAGGCGTGTTGGGCGGAGCGTGGCGGTTGGCCGGTGTGCTGCATGCTGGTCCAAGAACTCACCAAGGCCATGAAGGCCGTGCCGGTGGCACCTGCGGTGCCGGACGCTTTCGATAGCGGCGGAATCCCGCCGGTCGACCCGGCGCTGGCCAGGCGTTTTCTCGAGCCCAGACGCCGGCGGTTTCGCGACAGCGCGGTCGCTGCTGGCAGCGATCGCATCGGCGTGGCGCCCAGGCCGGAGACTGCGGTTGTTCCAAGGTATGAGCAGGGCTGATGGCCGATCCTGACCGGCAGCGGCAACTAATGGCGATTCACGTGCGCCGCCGGCAGTTGGGCCTCGACGACGAGACCTATCGCGACGTGTTGGAGCGCGCGACCGGCAAGCGCTCCGCGGCGGAGATGACGGACTGGGAGCGCCGCCAGGCGCTGGACGAGCTGGTCCGTCTGGGCGCACCGAAGCCGAGACCAAAACCGGTCCGCAGCGGCCAGGCCAGGAAGGCGCTGGCGCTATGGCGGGCACTCTACAATCTCGGCCTGACGCGCGACGGCTCCGAAGCGGCGTTGGACCGCTGGGTGCGGTCCTCCAATTTCCGGGTCTCAGCACTCCGGTTCGCCGACGCTCCGGCGCTCAACCAGGTCATCGAGGGCTTAAAGTCCTGGCTGGGGCGCGTTGCCCAGCTGGCCGCGCCGACGGACGATGAAACTGCGCAAGTCAACGCTTGGCGTTCAGGCGTGGGGTTGGCGCCGGTCGATGCCGGCGCGGCGGCCAAGTTCCGGCTGATCGCGGCGCAGTGGCGGCGCCTGGCGGAGCTGGGGGCCTTTGAAACGCCCGCTGCCAGACTGGACACATACCTCGCCAAGCGTGGCCGGGTCGCAGCGACGCATTTCCTGGAGCCCGCGACGGCGGACGCCATCATCGAGGAGCTCGGTGCCTGGATCAGGCGTGTACAGAAGGAGACCGCAGGGTGAGTGACAAGCTCAAGGCCATTGGGGGGGTGCGCCTCGACCCGCACCGGGGTGAGGTGGAGAGCGAGGCGACGGCGCGCGCGCGCCAGGCAATGCAGGCCGTCAGGATGCGGATGATCGGCGACGAACTCTTGAATGAGCTAGATGCGGAACTGGCGAAACATCAAGCAGCCATCGCGGCCGCCATCGCGCGCGGCGAGATCGATACCGCGATCATGCGCGGGCGGATGCTGCGTGGCCAGGCGATCGCGGCGTGGGCCGAGCGGCAGCGGGTCGACCTCTGGGCGCTGGTGCTCGCGGCCGCCATCATCACGGCGGTCGCCGTCGCGTTCGGCGAGGACTGGGGTGTGTGGGCCAGGATGGTGGTCGGCCAATGAGGACATGCTGCGAGACGTGCCTCTTCTGGGAGCCTGAGAGGACTAGGCCTGAGAGAACTAGGAGTGAGACGTCCTATCTCGGGCTGTGTCGCCGTGGGACGCCCAGCGTGACGCTGACACCCGCCGGCGCGCGGGGGATTTGGCCGACCGTCGGCAGGGACCAGTGGTGCGGAGAACACACGACCGTCACGAGAACGGAGGAGGCCGAGAATGGCGGATGACCCGGCGCTCAGTCTCCCGCCCGTCCTGGCGCAACTGGCGGAGGCAACATCGTTGGGCACCGCACTCGCGCTCGCCCGGGCGTGCGGCGGCCGGGAGATGTGGATCCCGGAGGAGCCGGGGCCTGATCACGCGCTGACCAAGGCGCTGGGATCGCTCGACCTCGCGCGGGAGGTGGCGGCGGCGCTGGGGCCGGGGCCGTTGAGCGTGCCTTCCGGCCGCTCGTTTGCCGCCGCCGAGTTCCGGTCCAGGGTCAAGTCGGCTCTTACCCAGGGCGAGACCATAACCGCGATTGCCGCGCGGGAGGGGTGCGGCATCCGCTGGGTGCGTCGGGTGGCGCGGCAGATGGGGGCTTAGACCCCCTGCCGGCCGTGCCACGGTAGTGGATCTATGGCGGAATGCCATCGATCGCCAGCCATGCCCGTCAGTTCCGCCGCCATGTTGTCGATGTGGTGTGCGACCACCTGGAGTTTGTGCGCCCCGCACTGGGCACCGAGGCCGCGCGGCGTCTGCTGATCGGCACCGCTGTCTATGAGAGCAGCCTGCAGGCGCTCGAACAGGATGGCGGTGGCCCTGCGCGCAGCTATTTCCAGATCGAGCCAGCGACCGCGCACGATGTTGCGCGCGCGATGTTCAAGGACGAAGCCGTCAGCAACGCGGTCAGCGAATTGCGCACCCGCACGCCGACGGACCTGATGGCCCAGATCACCGCCAACCCTCTGTTCGCCTGCGCGATCGCGCGCTTGGTCTACTGGCGCGCGCCGGCCCCACTGCCGGACGCCGACGATCTCACAGGACTCGGGGCCTACTACAAGCGGTTCTACAACACAAGCGAAGGAAAAGGCACCGCGGTTGGGTGGACGAGATCCTATCGCAAGTACGTCGGAGAGGGCGCATGAGTGGAGACGGTGTGCAGACGACAAAGTTCTGGCAGTCCGGGACCTTCTGGTCTTTCGTTGTGACAGCGATCGCCCAGGTCGTTCAGCAGGCGGTTACCCAGGGTGGAATGCTGCACTTTTCGGCTGTTGACAGTCTGTCGCCGGAGTTTACCAACCAGGCATTGAACGTGACTGGGCCGGCCACCCTGGTCAGCATTCTCACCGGTCTTTGGCGGCGCGCCGTCGCCAAGGGGCCGCTGAGCTGGCGGTTCTAAGGGGGCACCGTGGACCAGGCGGTGCCGATCGGCCAACTGATGCAGATCGGCCTGGCCGGCGGCGGCATTGTGGTGTCGGTGCTGGCCGCTGCCGTCTGGGCTGTCCTGCGCCAGGCGACCGTGCGCTTCAGCGCCGATGCGGCGGAGCTCAAGGAACACCTCAAGGCGCACGCAGCCGACGAACAGCAGCTGCTCGACCGGCTCGCGAACGAACACATCGACACGCGCAAGCGGGTCAGCACCCTGCACGAGCGGATCGAGGGGGTCAGTACCGAAATGAAAGCGGTGCAGTCGCGCCTCGACCAGACACCCGGAACCCGTGACCTCCATGCGCTCTCGATCCAGGTAACGACGATGGTTGGTGGCATGGAGGCCCTCGGCGTGCGGATCGGAGGACTGGAGCAGCTGATGGTCCGGATCGAGCGGCAGCTCGGCCGCCATGAGGACGCTCTCCTCACCGAGCGGCGCGGATGACGGCACTCGCGGAGCTTCTCGCCGCCCAACGGCGGCTTTCCATCCTGCAGATCCTGGCGGCGGGACCGGGCGGTACGCTCAACACCGCGATCATCGATAAGGCACTGGACGAGGCGGATCTGTGCACGCCACGGGCGACCGTCGATGCCGACGTCGCCTGGCTGCACGGCGAGGCGCTGGTCACGATGAGCCGCGTGGGGCCCTACCTGGTGGCGGCGATCACGCAAGCCGGCCGCGACGTGGCGGCCGGTGAGGACGCCCACCAGGGCGTTGCCCGCCCAGAGTGGATCTGACGGGGCGCTGCGGTGGCGCGCCCCTCCTCGATCGACCGGTTACCCGAGGCGGTGCGCGAGCTGATCGGCAAGCTGCGCGGGCAGGGGCGGACGATCGACGAGATCCTCAATCACCTGCAGACGCTTGACGTCGAGGTCTCCCGCTCGGCCTTGGGCCGGCACACGCAATGGCTGGACCGGGTCTCGGAACGGATGCTGCAATCGCGCCAGGTCACCGAGGCCCTGATCGAGCGCTTGGGCGCCGTCGGTGAAAACCGGCAGGTCCGCCTGATCGCCGAGCTGGTCGGGACCGGCATGTTCGAAGCCTTGAGCGAGGCTGAGGGTCTGTCGCCGGCGGAACACGCGCACCTGGCACGCGCGGTCAAGGACTTAAGCCAGACGCTGCGGACGGATGCTGCCTACACCGAGCGCGTCCGCGCGCTGGCGGCGGCAGAGGCGCGGGAACGGGCGGCGGCTGAGGTGGCCGCGAACCCCGCCATGCAGGGGCTCTCGGCCGGCACGATCGAGGCGATTAAGTCGACGATCCTGGGCGTGCAGCAGGCATGAGTGCGCAGCTGCCGGATGCACTCGCCGGTCATCCGCTTCCCGCGGTGCTGCTGCCCTATCAGCAGGAAGCGGTGCTGGCGATCGCCACCCACCCGGTTGTGGTGTGGGAGAAGTCCCGGCGCATCGGCGCCACCTGGGGGATTGGTGCGGCGGCAGTCCTGACCGCCGGAGCGGCGCGCAGCGCCGGCGGCATGGATGTGCTGTACATCGGCTATTCGGAGGACATGACGCGCGAGTTCATCGACGCTTGCGCGATGTGGGCGCGCGCGATCAGCCCCGCCGCAGCGGCGGTTGATGAGACGCTGTTCGCGACAGACGCGCGCGATATCAAGGCGTTCCGGATCGTCTTTGCATCAGGCTATGAGATCCTGGCACTCTCGTCCCGGCCGCGCAACCTGCGCGGCAAGCAGGGGCTGGTGATCCTCGATGAAGCGGCGTTTCATGACGACTTAACCGGCCTGTTAGCGGCTGCCACGCCGCTCCTGATCTGGGGTGGTCGGGTGCTGGTGTTGAGCTCGCACAACGGTGAGGCCAGCGCGTTCAATCAGCTCGTCACCGATATTCGCGCCGGCCGCGTCCCCTATCACCTCATGACCACCACCTTTGCCGACGCGCTGAAGGACGGGCTTTACCGCCGGATCGGCCTCGTCACCGGCCGGCCATGGTCCGAGGCAGCGGAGCTTGCCTGGGAGGCGGAAATCCGCGCCCAGCAGCGTGACCCGGCGCAGGAGCTGGACTGCATCCCCGCGTCGGCATCCGGCACCGTGCTGGCTGGCACCCTGATCGAGGCGCGCCAGGACGGGTCCATCCCCGTGCTGCGCTTCCAAGGCCCGCCCGGCATGGCCGAACAACCTGCCGTCGCCCGGGAGGCTGCCGTGCGCGCCTGGTGGGAGGCTATGGTCAGGCCGGCACTCATGGCGGCGCCGCAGGACAGCCCGACCTGGGTTGGGGTCGACTTCGGCCGCCAGACCGACCTGACGGTGATCTGGCCTGTGCAGATGGGCCGGGACATGCGGCGCCGGCCGCCGTGCGTGATCGAGCTCCGCACCGTGCCGTGGGAGCAGCAGCGGCAGATCGTGTGGTGGACGCTTGATGCACTCCCCCGCTTAAGCGGCGGCGCGCTGGACGCCGCCGGCATCGGCTCCGTGCTGGCGGAGGAGACCGCGCAGCGTTACGGGCTGACGCTATGGACCCGTGTCGGCATCGATCAGGGCTGGCAAGCCTGGTACCGCGACCATATGCCGCGGCTGGTCGCCGCCTTCGAGGACGATATGACCCGCATCCCGCGCGATCGCGACATCTACGACGACCACCGCGCGCTGCAGCGCGTGAACGGCATCATTCAGCCGCCGCCGGTGCGCACCCGCACCGCCGGCGGGGAACGGCACGCGGACGCGGCGATTGCGCACGCGCTGGCGTTCGTCGCCTCGGCGCTGGTCGGTGTGCCAATCGGCTACCGGGCGGCCGGCACGGAGCGGCCGGCATGCGCGCCGTGGCCGTGGGCGGGCAATGGCTGGCGGATGCGAGGGCTCGCGATGCCACTCACGATGGCGCGCCCGACGGCAGGACAGACCCCATGGCGGTAATCTACGGCCCGGACGGCAACCGGCTGCAACTTCCACGGCGGCCGGTGTTGGGCGAGACCACCTCCGCACGGCGCGACAACGGCATCACCGGCGGCTGGCTGGGGGAGCTGATCCCCCGGCGCGACGCGACGCTCACAGCCATCGGCGGCCAGATCCAGGCCTACCGGGCGCTGTTGCAGGACGACCAGGTGGCCGCCTGCTGGCAGCAGCGGGTGATGGCGCTCACCTCGACGGAGTGGGAGGTCGAGCCCGCGAGCGACCAGCGCACCGACCGCAAGGCGGCCGAGGCGCTCCGGGGCGAGCTTGGCCGGCTCGATTTCGACCGGATCACCCGGCAGATGCTGCTGGGGGTCTTTTTTGGCCTCGCTGTCGCGGAGATTTTGTGGGCGCCGGACGGCGACGGGGTGGCGATTGCGGACATCCGGCCGCGGCAGGTTGAGCGCTTCGTGTTCGATGTCGATGGCAACCTGCGGCTCCTGACCCGGGAGAACCTGCGCGGCGAGCTGCTGCCGCCGGCCAAGTTCTGGTGTTACGCCTACGGCGCTGAGCACGCGGACGACCCCTACGGGATTGGCCTGGCGGCGGCGCTCTACTGGCCGGTGTGGCTGAAGCGCAACGCGGCCAGGATGTGGGCGATCGCGCTCGAAAAGTTCGCCGCGCCGACGGTCGCTGGCTACCACCCGCCGACGGCGCTGGATCCGGCCATCGACAAGCTGCTTGCTGCCTGCCAGGCGGTGGCGCTGGAGCAGGCGGTCGCGATTCCGGACGGCTGCCGGATCGAGCTGATCGAGGCCAAGCGCTCCGCAGGCGGTGATTTCCAGGCTTTCTGCCGTCATTGGGATGCTGCCATCGCCAAGGTGATCCTGTCACAGACGATGACGACCGAGAATGGCTCCTCGCGCTCCCAAGCGCAGGTACATGCGGATGTGCGCAATGAGATCATCGAGGCCGACGCGGACCTGATCTGCCAGAGTTTCAACACCCATGTCGTCACGCCGTGGTGCCAATGGAACTTCCCGGCCGCGGCACCACCCAGGGTGTGGCGCAACGTCGAGCCGCCGGAAGACCTGGCAGCGCTGGCGCAGCGGGACAAGCTCCTGGTCGAGGTCGGCTACCGGCCGACGGCCGAGCGGGTGGCAGAAGTCTACGGCGAGGGCTACGAGCCGGTCTCAGAGGGGCCGGTGGATGGTGGTGAGACCGGGGCCGGAAACAACAGCCAAGCCCCCGATCCTACCGCTGACCTGGCCGAGGGTGATGATGAGCCAATCACAGACCAGGTCGATCCGCTGGTGGACCGGCTGGAGGAGATGACCGCACCGGCCATCGATCAGCTGATCGCGCAGATCCTGGCCGCGATCGAGGATGCGGGTGATGACCTCGCCGCGGTCAGTGAACGGTTGTTAGCACTGTACCCGGAGCTGGGCATCGACGGCCTGGCTGATGCGATCGGCCAGGCGATGATGGTGGCCCGGTTGTCGGGAGAGGCTGATGAGTAGAAAAAATGGTGGTATCTGGGACGTTCACGGCCGTGGGGCAGGTGTCTGACGCGGTCGACACGACTGCGGGCGCGAACATCGTCCTCTCCGGCAGCTACACCGGCTGGGTGACGGTCGAGATGAGCTGCGATGGTTCCGGCGCGCGCTACGCCCCTGCCGGCACCATCGAACAGGCGGTCGCGATGACGGTCATGGTTGCGGGGCAGTGTAAGATCAGGCTCAGGTGCGCCCGTCTCTCCACCGGCGCAATCGCCTACGATCTCGCCGCGACGTGATGGTGGCCGCCGTGGTCCAACTCGCGGCGGCGCTGCGTCAGCTGCTCCGTCGCCCCCTGGGCGCCGCAACGGAGGTGGTTGCAGCGGCGGTGCCGCCGAATATCCTATTGGCATCGCTGGACTACACCGACGTGGCCTGGACAAAATCCAAACTTTCGGTGCAGGCGAATGCCGCGGCGGCGCCGGGCGGGGCACAAACCGCTGATCAGCTGATCGAAGATACGACGAGCGGCAACCACGAGCTGAAGCAGCTCTTCACCAAGGAGGCCGGTGTCACACGGCTGTTCACCTCACTCGCCGCCAAGGCAGCTGGCCGGACACAGGCGTACCTCAATCTCGACGACAATTCGAGCACCAACAGGGCCTACATCCGCCTCGATCTGACCACCGGCGCCAAGCTGACATCGGCCGTGGGCACTGTCGGGATCGTGGTGCATGGGACCGATCCACTCGGGGATGACTGGTGGCGGCTGTGGATGGTCTGCTCGCTGCCGGCAGAGGCAGGCATCTACGCCATCCGGCCCAGGGTTTACGCCGGCGCGGCGAGTTACCTGGGCGATGGCACCTCTGGGATTCTGCTCGGTCGCGCCCAGGTCCATGTGTCTCCGCGACTCCTCCCCTACGCGTACTGAGGAGGTGAGGTGTAGATGCCTGATCCCGTCACCGGCGTGCCGTTCAAGGAGGCGGTCGCCTACCTCAAGCAGAAGGTCGACCTGCCGACCCGCGGCTGGACGGACCTGTGGGAGGGGATGCATGCGCGCGCCTTCGTCGTCGCCGGGGCGATGCGGGACGAGCTGCTGGTCGACCTGCACCAGGCGGTGACCCAGGCGCTGGCGGATGGCACGACGGCGCGGGATTTCCGCGCCCGGTTCGAGGAGATCGTGGCCAAACACGGCTGGACCGGATGGACCGGCGAGGGGACAGCAAAGGGCCGCCGCTGGCGGGCGCGGGTGATTTATGACACGAATTTGCGTTCCGCGCGCGCCGCCGGCCGCTGGCAGCAGGTCCAGCGGCTGAAGGAGCGCCGTCCGTACCTGCGCTACACGGCGGTACTCGACAGTGCGACCCGGCCGCAGCACCGCGACTGGCACGGCACCATCCTCCCCGTGGATCACCCGTTCTGGCAGACGCATTACCCGCCCAACGGCTGGTACTGCCGCTGTCAGGTGGTGCAACTCTCGGATGCGGACCTTGCCCGCCGCGGCCTCGCGGTGACCGGGGCGCCCGAGGTCAAGATGGTGCCCAAGGAGATCAAGGGCCGCGGCAAGGTCGAGACGCCGGAGGGCATTGACCCCGGCTTCGGGCACAATGCGGGGATTGCGGCCGGCGTTGAACCCGAGTTGACGGCGATGGAGCGGCACGGGCCGTGGGGGGCGCTCGATGTCGGCGACCGCAGTCCAGGCCGCGAGTCGGCGCCCTCAAAGCTCGATCCAGTCGCTGCGATGCGTGCCCTGGCTGACGCGGCAGCCGACGACAATGGGGTGCGCGCCACGCTGCGGCGGGTTCTCGGCGGCACGGAGAAGACGTACATCGACCCGATGGGGCAGCGGGTGCGGGTCAATGAAGCCATTGCGGCACACATCCTCGCTGAGCCGGATCGCAAGAAGGCGCGTCGGGAGCGCTTCTTCCCACTGATTCAGGAGCTTATTGAGGCGCCGCAGGAAATCTGGGTTGGTTTCGCCCGCTCCGCGGTGAGTGGGCGGGTGTGGTTGCGTCGACGTTATGTCCGCCTGGTGTCGGTTGATAAGACCCGCGTCATCGGCCTCGTTGGCGACCTGGATGGTGGCGTGTGGAGCGGGGTGACGTTTCTGACTGGGAGTGGCGTTTCCGCTATCCGGGCGTTGCGCTCGGGGCTGCGGGTGTTCCGTGATGGGTGATGGGGACTATGACACCCCGCACGGGGCCACGTCGCAGCTGGCGATCGATGGGGTGCGGCCCTCCCGCCAGGAGCAAGCGCGAAGATACCAAGCAGGGGCACCGGAGTCTAGGGCGTCGGCGCAACTCATGCGATGGCGAGTCGGTCGGCTGCTGTGGGGTCGAGACCTCGCCCAGGTGGCGGACGGATCACCCGGCGCTGGTTAACGGGGCCACTCCCGACCAACGCCATCGTTGGTAGCGAGATTAGCACACATCGCCCGCGCCAGGCAAGCGCCTGGGAACAAGGCCCCCTGTCCGTCTTGCGGGGGGCGTGTTAGGGCGGATCATGCAGATCTTCCGCGCCGGAACCCACACCGACAGCCGCGGCCGGACGCTGACCTTCAGCTCCGCCGACATCGAAGCGACCGCAGCGGCCTACACCCCGGATGTGCATGAAGCACCGCTGGTGGTGGGCCATCCCGCCATGGACGACCCGGCCTACGGCTGGGTCGAGAGCCTGGCCGCCACCGGCGACGGCGTGCTGGAGGCGACGGCGCATCAGGTCGATCCCGCGTTCGCAGAGATGGTGGCTGATGGGCGTTTCAAGCGTGTTTCAGCGAGCTTTTACGCCCCCGATGCGGCGACGAACCCCGCGCCGGGCGTGTGGTACCTGCGCCACGTCGGCTTCCTCGGTGCCCATCCGCCGGCGGTCAAGGGCTTGCGGCCAGTCCAGTTCAGTGCTGGCGCTGCCGCTGATGGCCTGGTGACGATTGAGTTTTCCACCCCTGCAGAGGATGCCATGACGACCACAGCTACCACGGACAGCGCCGTCGCGGGTCTGGCCCAGCTTACCACGGAGCGCGCTGCGCTTGACGAAGCGCGCCGGCAACTTGACCGGGAGCGCGCTGCGCTTGACGCGGAACGGGCCGCCTTTGCGGAGACCGCCGCCGCGGCAGCCGCCCAGAAGCGTCGCGACGTAGCACAGAGCATCGTCGAGGCTTGCGTCGCCGCAGGCCAGATTGTGCCGAAGGGCCGGCAGCAGCTGGTCGAGTTCATGGCCCGGCTTAACGATGCCGAGACGGTCAGCTTCGGCGAGGATGAGGCGGACCGGAAAACGCCGGCCGCCTGGTTCACGAACTGGCTGCGGTCGCTGCCGCGGACTGTGCGCTACGGCGAGGTGGCGGGCGGTGCCGCGGCTGTCGCGGCGCGGGCAGGTGTGGCCATCGACCCGGTGGCAACAGCCAATCTGGCGCGGCGCAAGATGGCGGCCGATGCGTTCGGCGGGGCTCTTGACCCGCGCGACGCCGTTCAAGCCGTGCTGCGGGGAGAGTGACGATGAGCAACCCCCTTCTGATCAAAGCCTTCACCACCGGCGGCGCCGTTACCAAGCGCCGGCTGGTCAAGTTCTCCGCCGCGGACCGCACGGTCGCGCAGGCCGCAGCCGCCACCGACCTGATCGTCGGCGCGGCCACCGAGCTCGACGCTGCGTCCGGCGCCAGGATCAGTGTCGTCCTCGCCGGCATCGCCGATGTCGAGGCTGGCGGGAACATCACCCGTGGGAGTCTGGTGACGGCGGATGCGGACGGCAAGGCCGTAGCCGCGGCGCCGGGCTCAGGCGTCAACATCCGCGTGGCGGGCGTCGCGTTGGTCTCGGCCGCGAGCGGCGACATCATCCCGGTGCTGCTGGCACCGCAGCAGATCCAGGGGGCCTGATCGATGGTTGACAATCTCGCGAATTTCCCCGCTGACCCGGCGATGGTGGCGGTCTCGATCGCCTACAACAACCCGAGCTACATCGCCGACAGGGTCCTGCCGCGGATCACCGTCAGCAAACAAGCCTTCAAGCACAAGGTTTTCGCGGTCGAGAATACCTTCCGGGTGCCGGCGAACGAGATCGGCCGGCTGGCGGAGCCGGAGGTGGTCAATATCGGCCACACCGAGGTGACCGCGACCACCATCGGCTACGGCTACGACGCCATCATCCCGCAGGAAGACATCGAGAACCAGGGTCCTGGCGACGACACGGTCGGCGACCACCAGATGTTGCTGATCGACGCCAACCGCCGCGCCCGCGAAAAGCGCGTCGCCGACATGGTGATGGCGGCTGGCGCCTACGCCTCGGGCTTCAAGACGCAGCTCAGCGGGACCTCGCAGTGGTCCGACAAGACGAACTCTAATCCCGTGTCCGACATCCAGACCGGCCTGCTGGCGGCCGTGATGCGGCCCAACGTGATGGTGGTCGGCGCGGAAGTGTGGTCGGCTTTGTCGACGCACCCGAAGGTGCTGCAGGGCGTGACGGCGCAGGCGGTGAGCGGCGGTGTGGCCTCCTTAAGTGCGGTCGCGGCGATGTTCGGGCTGCAGGAGATCCTGGTCGGCGAGGCGCGCCTCAACACCGCCAAGTACGGCCAGAGCGCCACGCTGGCGCGCTGCTGGGGCAAGCATGCGCTGCTGTTCTACCGCGCGCCGGTGACGAACCGTGCCGCGCTGACGTTCGGCTACACCGCCCAGTGGGGCACCCCGATCTCCGGCATGATGCCGGAGCCGAAGATGGGCGCCAAGGGTGCCACCCGCGTCCGCGAAGCCGAGTACCTCAAGGAGCTGATCACGGCGCCGATGGCGGCCTACTTCGTCCAGGACGCGGTGGCCTGATGGCGCGACCAAAAACCGTGCCTGGGGACGTGCCTGAGGACGGGGCGGGCAAGGACGTGGCGGATAGTGGCCCGCGCTACGTCGTCCAGTCGCCGCTGCTGCACAACGGCACGCCATGCATCCCTGGCGATACGGTGCCGGGGGCGATGTTCACCGCTGATCAGATCGCATACCTCGTCGCCTGCGGCACGCTAACACCGATCGAGCCAGAGCCGGCGGCTGAATAACCTAATCCCTGGGGCGGTCGGGTGGAACCAACCGCCCCCAAGGCGAGGGCAGGATCCGGCGCCTTGCCCTCGCCACCCCTTTTCTCCCGCCGGTGGGCGTCCCCGCCCTGGACTTTGATGATGCCGGCAACGCCGGCGGCCGGACTGGGCGGCAAACGAGGGGTTGAGGCATGGCGTATGCCGCGCAGGCGGATCTGGAGGAGCGGTACGGCGCGCTGGAGCTGATCCAGTTGACCGACCGCGCCGATCCACCGGCCGGCGTGGCGGACGCCGGCACCGTCACCCGCGCACTTGCCGATGCTGCCGCCGAAATCGACTCTCATCTGGCTGCCCGCTACGTGCTGCCGCTCACCAGCGCGCCGGAGCGGCTCAAGACCTGCTGCTGCATTCTGGCGCGGCGCTACCTCTATGCCGACCGGCCGACCGAGGCGGTCGACGCCGAAGCCAAGCGCGAGCGCGACTGGCTGGCGGCGCTCGCCGCCGGCCGGGTTACGCTCGGCGATCTCTCGGCCGCGGCCGCGGCGCCGCAGGGGGCCCCGAAGCACGCAGGCCCGGACCCTGTCTTCAGCCGCGCGACGATCGGGCTCTGATCATGGGGGCCCCTCGCCGCCCGATCGGCCCACTCGCCATCCGCAGCGCACCTCAATTCGCGCTGCTGGAAGGCGAAGATCCGCTGTTCGTCGGTCGCGACCCGCGGGCTGTGAGCCGCGACGAGCTGACCGCCGCCGGGCACAAGGCGATGAGCCCGTTGAAGGCGCTCCGGCTGCGCTGCCTCGATTGCTGTTGTGGCCAACCGGCGGAGGTGCGGCTGTGCACCGCCGTGGCCTGCCCGAGCTGGCCGTTCCGGATGGGGAGGAACCCATGGCGCAGTGAGGTGAGCAAGGAGCGCCGGGAGGCCGCCCGGCGCAACCTGGTTACCTTACGCGCCAGGATGGCCGCCCAGTCCGAAAATCCTGGAACGGGTCCAGGGAAAAACGCGACCGATGGGGTGCCCGCACCTACCCTACCGGAAGCCGCTCTCATGCAGCCGCCGGCCAGCACAGGCGGCCCCAAGGCTGAGAGTGGGGGCCAATGACCGGCGTCGGCGCTTCCGTCACCGTCACCGGGCTGGCTGATGTCAGGGCTGTGCTGGAGCGCATCGAGCGGCGCACATCGGACCTCACCGACATCATGGACGAGGTCGGCGGTGCGCTGGTGGCAAACGCGCACATGCGGTTCGAGGACGAGCGGGGGCCAGACGGCGTCCTTTGGGCGGCGCTGGCGCCGGCCACAGCGCGCGCCAAGGCCAAGGCGGGTAAGGAGCGGATCCTTACCTTCGACGGGCACTTGCGCGCCTCGCTGACTCACACCCCCGCCCCCCGGCAGGTCGAGGTTGGGGAAGGCCTCGTTTATGCCGCGACGCATCAGTTCGGCCGCGGGGCGATCCCCGCCCGGCCCTCCCTGCCGATCCCGGCGCTGGGCGCGGACGATGAGGATGCGGTGCACGAGATCGTCCGCGCGGCGCTGACCCGTGTGCTGTAACGAAACAAGGAACCTCTCCAATGACCTACGCCGAATTGATCGCCGCCGCCTCCCGCGGCTCCGTCGTCCCGCTAGAGCCGACGGAAGCGGTGCTCAAGGCGCTCCGCGCCCAGATGGCTTCCGTGCTGGCTGCTGGCGGCGAAATCAAGTTGCCGGGGGTCGGCACCTTCGCTGTCGTGGCCACGGCCGCGCGCAGTGTGCCCAGCCCGAGTGGCAACAGGACCGAGGTGCCTGCAGGCCAGCGTGTGCGCTTTCGGCCTGCCAAGGCACTGAAGCAGCGGATTGCCGGCCTTGCCGGCATTACCAAAGATGCAGGCGGGACGCCTGCCGGCGCCCTTGACGGCGCGGTCGATGAGTAGCTGCAGGTGATCACCGCGATCGAACAAGCGATACTGGCGCGGGTCGCGGCCGGGAATGCGGCCGGGCGGGCCGGCGCGAGCTTGCGCACCGTCGTCTCGTTCGCCGGCTCCGGCGCTGGTGCGCTGAACGACCTGGCGCAACTGAAGGCGCAGTTCCCGGCGGTGTGGCTGTTTTACGCCGGTGAGCCGAAGCCGGCGCGGCTGGCGGACGACGCCTACCGGCACGAGCCGGTGTTCACGGTGGTGGTCGCGGTCGAGCAGCGCCGCGGGGAGCCGGCCGGCCGGCTGGGCGGCGGCGTAGCTGAAGCTGGAGCCTATGACATCCTGGAGGCTGTGCGTGCGCTGTTGATCGGCCAGACGTTCGGCCTCGCGATCGATCCGCTGGCGCCAGGCCGGGTGACGCCGGTCCTGACCCGGGACAACATGACCGTCTACGCTCACGACATCCACACGACCTACGAGAGCACGGCCGAGCGCGATGCGGATGTCGCCGCGCTCGACGAACTCGGTCTCGTCCACATCGACTACGACGTGCCGGCCGGCGTTGCGGCGGTCCCGCCATTACCGACAGCGGCCGCTGACGCCCGCGACGACGTCGTGCTGCAAGAGGAGGGTTGAGTGAGGGACAAGCACGCAATCGAGGTGATGGCGAACCGCGCCGCCGAGGCGTGGGACGACAACACAGATCCATACCTAGAAGGCTGGATGGAGGCGCTGCAGTGGGTACTCGACCGCGAGCAGGAGGACCCCAGCTTTGACTAACACTCTCCATGTCCGCCCGACCGGGCCCGACCGGCTGGTGCGTGACCCCTCGCGGCCGGCGATGACACTGGCATCCGAGGGTGCCTTGGTGCCGGACAGCAGCTACTGGCGGCGGCGGTTGGCGCAGGGCGATGTCGAGATCGTGGCCCCAGACACCATTCCTGGGGAGGAGAATTAGGCGATGCCGATCAGTTCTGATGCCATCCCGATCGATATCCGGGTCCCCGGCCAGTACATCGAGATCGACCCCTCGGCGGCAGCGCGCACCGAGCCGGGGGTGCCGGTGCGGGTGCTCCTGTTGGGCCAGAAGCTGACAGCGGGTACGGCGGACGCCGGTGTCCCGGTCCGTGTGTTCGATGCCCGCGCGGCCGAGCCTCTGTTCGGCCGCGGCAGCATGCTGCACCGGATGATCCTGGCCTACCGGGCGATTGATGCGCGGTCAGAAATGTGGGCAATCCCGCTCGCTGATGCAGGAGCCGGGGTCGCTGCGACCAAGACGATCACCATCGGCGGCACCGTCTCCGCCGCCGGAACGCTGGCCCTCTACCTGGGCGGCCAGCGGGTGCGGATTGCGGTGCCGGCGGCACAGGCTGCGGCCACCACGGCCAGCGCTATCGCGGCGGCCATCACGGCGGACGCGATGGTGCCGTTCACGG